>Ga0163162_10006959_pt1 | contig 10969 bp, 8 predicted proteins | sample S55metaG_FD_115310 | JGI IMG/M metagenome (GOLD analysis project Ga0163162, IMG submission 115310) | Switchgrass rhizosphere microbial communities from Kellogg Biological Station, Michigan, USA - S5-5 metaG | ecosystem: Host-associated > Plants > Roots > Rhizosphere > Soil | place: USA: Michigan...
CGTTTCTGTCCGAGATACTTGGTGTGGAGAAAACGTTCAAACTGTTCCGCGGAGATCACTTTCCACAACAATCGCTTCTTGACTTCAACCGGAATTGGTTCAGGCTCGACAAACTGTTGTCTGATCTGTTCGCGTATCCAGTTTTTCTCTTCTTTACTTTGAATGTGTCGATACTCGATACCAACCTTGCCGCAGTAAGCGCGTTGCAGAATGTCGAGTATCTCGCGCAGTGTTCCGCTCTCTCTATTTGCCAAGCCGTCGGTGATAAAAACTCGATCGAGATCCCAGATCGTCAAACCATAAGTCTCGATGTCGAGCTCGGGATGATAAAGAACTGGCAAAGCATGAAGCGGATCGATGTCGGCAATGAGATGACCACGTACGCGATAGGCATTGATCAACTCGATCACTCGAGCTTCTTTTATCGTTTGCTCACGTTGATGGTCAGCCGAAAGGAAAAACGGATTGTGATCCTGGTTCCAGATGTGCGGCGGATAGGGAATTCCAAGATCCGCAAAAATCTTGTTGTAGAACTGCTCTTTGCCGATCAGAAATTGGTGCACACGCGCGAGAAACGCTCCCGACTCAGCACCTTGAATGATCCGATGATCGTAAGTGCTCGTCATCGCGATCGCTTTACTGATCCCGAGTTGAGTCAGAGCTTGAGGCGACATCGCCTGGTACTCGGCCGGAAATTCAATTGCTCCCGTCGCGATGATTACTGACTGTCCGGCCATCAAACGCGGAATCGACGCAACCGTCCCGAGCGTGCCTGGGTTTGTCAGTGAAATGGTGGTCCCTTGAAAATCCGAGATCTGAAGTTTGCCGTCTCGCGCGCGTTTGATAACGTCGTCGTAAGCGTCGAGAAACTCTGAAAACGACAGGCTGTTTGCGTTCTTGATATTCGGAACCAGTAAGCTACGCGTTCCGTCCTTCTTGGTGAGATCAACCGCGACGCCGAGATTCACTTCCCTTCGCTTAATTCGACTGGCGGTTCCATCTACAACACCGAAGCCATCGTTTAGTTGCGGAAACTCATCAAGCGCACGAACGATGGCCCATGCAATCAAGTGGGTGTAGGATGCTTTACCGTGATCTCGGTCCGCGAGAAACTTGTTGATGAGCCGACGATTTTCGTCGAGTAGCTTTACGGGAATTCGTCTTTCGGAAGTTGCGGTGGGGACCGTGAGACTGGTCTCCATGTTTTCAACAATCTTTAGTGCCGGTCCACGAATGGCGCTCACTTCGGCATCTGCAGTTGTGACCGGAATAGGCTTAGGAGTGGCGGCGGGCGACGCGGCCACTGTTACCTGTTTAGTTGCTGCGGCACCATCAGCATCAGTCTTAACCGGAACCACCTTGGCACCGTTTCCAGTCGGCTGAGTTGCGTCGACTCCATCACGCAACAGATCACTAAAGTATGCTCGCCACGAATCGTCGACGAGATTGGGGTTACTTCTAAAGCGCTCCAAAAGACCCTGGACATAGGCGGCGTTCGCACCGAATTCTTCAGCGATCAGCTCCGACAAATCAGTTTTTAGTTGCTGGCTCAAGCTTGATTACCTCTTATTAGCTGGACGGCGTTTCTTCACGGTTTACTGAGGAAATACGTCATAAAGTCGATTGTGTGTTTGTCGGGATAGACTACCATCAAAGAAGAGCAATTGCACTTGGGGAGCTATGCGCAGGTTGGGCGCCGATGTTATCGTAACGCGCCAAACAGGAAACAACTTTCAACTCCTTCGACAAAAAAATCAATGAGCGAAACACCTGAGCCCCGCACTCGACTTAAAACCATAGTCGTGTTTGGGATGTTGCTGATCGTCTTTGGCGCCGTTGTTGTCTTTGGCTTCTTATCGACGTTTTCTCGGCCAATAACGACAGTCATCCTCACTCGTCACGCGGAAAAGAAGATTGAGCCTGACAATCCCAATCCTGATCTAACGCCGGCTGGTGAAGCACGCGCACGGGAGATTGCTCGCATGTTTGGCAACTCCGGAATCAACGTGATCTATGCCACCCAATACAAACGCACACAGCAAACTGTGAAGCCTCTCTCCGATCGAATTGGGATTTCGCCAACCCTTGTCGACGCAAATCAAATCGATGAACTGGCGAAGGAGATTACGACGAATCATCGCGGTCAGACGATCTTTGTGGCCGCCCATAACAACACGGTCCCAGCTTTGGTCTCGACTTTGAGCGGTGAAACTTTTCCAATTATTCCCGAAACCGAGTACGACAATCTTTACATCGTTACGATTTATCGCTTCGGCAAAGCAAAAGTTGTGAAGTTGAAGTATGGCGCCGAAAGTGTACAGGGTGAAGGAACAGGAACCATGGTTCCGGTTAAATGACTAAATGAGCCACATGAGGTAAATCGTGAAAAGCAAAACTGAAGCGAAAAGAAAACTGTCGAAGCAAAAAGCTTCCACCTCATCTAGCCGTCGCTCTTTTGTAAAACTGCTACCGGCGATAGGTGCAGCGGGAATTGTCGCCACCAAACTTCCGCTGAGTTCCCTGGCCCAGAGTCCTACTAACACGACTGCGGCCATACCGCAGGCTTCGCCAACTCCCGCGCCACGAATTACTAAAGAAATGTTGCATGTGGCAGAGAAGTTGTTCAGTGTCGAGTTTACTGACGCTCAGGAAGCGATGGCTGTGGCTGGAGTTAATCGCAACCTCGATTCGTACGAGGCCGTTCGCAAGATTGATGTCCCACTCGATACTGAACCAGCCTTTGCGTTTCATCCAGCTAAAGCCCGGAAAGATCTTTATGGAGTCAAAGGCAAGTTTCGTTTCGGCAAGGTCGGGCTTCCCACGTTCAAGTCGGTTGATGATTTGGCCTTTGCTACTGTGCCGCAGTTAGCTGAACTCCTGCGAACAAAGAAAATTTCGTCTACTGAATTAACCAAAATGTACCTGGGGCGATTAAAGCGTTTTGGTCCGAAGCTGCTTTGCGTTGTAACGCTGACCGAAGAGTTGGCGCTAAAACAAGCTGCCGACGCCGACGCGGAGATCAAACGCGGTAAGTATCGTGGTCCACTTCATGGGATACCGTGGGGCGCTAAAGATCTTTTTGCAACCAAAGGAATCAAAACAACGTGGGGAGCGGAACCCTATCGCGATCAAGTTATCGACTACGACTCAACTGTTTTTGAACGACTTAACGAAGCCGGTGCGGTGTTGGTAGCAAAGTTGTCGATGGGTGCGCTTGCTCAAGGTCCGCGCTGGTTTGGTGGTGTCACTCGTAATCCGTGGGTACCTGACGATACGCAAACGGGGTCGAGCGGTTCATCAGCTGGTCCAGCTTCAGCGACGGCAGCCGGGCTCGTGGGATTTTCCATCGGCACCGAAACTCTCGGATCGATCATTTCACCATCGTCGACCTGTGGTTGTGCGGGTCTGCGACCGACTTACGGTCGAGTGAGTCGCTACGGAGCAATGGGGCTGAGTTGGACGATGGATAAGGTTGGGCCAATCTGTCGAGGTGTTGAGGATTGCGCCGCCGCTTTGCACGCGATCTATGGACCAGACGGCAAGGATATTACTGTTGGCGATGCGCCTTTCAATTGGAATCCGGACACAAATATCAGCACGCTAAGAATCGGCTATTTGAAAACCGAATTTGAAGGAACTGGCTTCACTCCCACTAACGAACAACAGCGACTGCAACAAGAACAACGTCGCGCTGTTTACAAAACTGCGATTGAAGCGCTGGAAAAGGCGGGTGCGAAACTCGTACCGATTGAAATGCCAAAGTTTTCTACACAATCATTGCGCTTCATCTTGACGGCCGAAGCTGCGGCTGCATTTGACGACATTACGCGTGACGGGCGAGTCAACCAGTTGTCAGGACAAAGTGCCGGCGATTGGCCCAACAGTTTCCGCACGTCGCGATTTATTCCTGCAGTTGAGTACTTGCGTGCCCAACGTGCGCGGACGTTATTAATTCACGAGATGGAAAAATTGATGTCGCAATGGGATGTGTTTGTCAGTCCCGCCCCGGGAAGTTCAAGTCTGCTGGTGACAAACTTGACTGGCAATCCGGCGATTTGTGTTCCGTGTGGTTTTGTAAACGATCGTCCAGTGGCGATTATGTTTACTGGTGGAGTTTACGATGAGGTAGCGCCACTAAGAGTCGCTCTTGCTTTTGAGCGTGCGACCAACTGGCACACCATGCATCCGAAGATGGATTTTGCGTGATGTCCTGGCTGAGCAACTAGTGTAGTGCTGCGTGAGCTTGACTGCTACTTGAGTTAAATCGGCGAGACTTACTGGTTCTGAGTCGCACGAGAAATCAATGTCGGCAGGTCCAACATAATCGCAACCTTACCATCTTCCATTTCTGCGGCTCCCGCGACGCCGAGCCAACGACCACCGCGACTACCAAGATTGCGAATCAACACCTGTTCTAAACCCATTAACTCCGAAACTGCCAAGCCAAAAACAGTTTGCTTGCCTGAGGTACACAAAAGAATTGTCTTAGGTTCTTCGCTTCTTTTCTGCTGGTCGAGAAGATCTCTCAGTAGCCATAATTGAGTTCGGCCGTCACTCGTTAAATCTGTTGCGGATGCATGAGTGGATAGAACTTGCTCGGAATCAATCAAATAACAAGAGTCGTTCTCTCTAATCACATACACATCCAAAAAACTAAAAGTCACCGGCAACAAGATCTCAAACACCGACCCGACCTGTGGCTCACTGTTTACGCGAATCGCACCACCAGCCTCTTCGATCGCCCCTTCGACAACGTCAAGACCCACGCCGCGGCCAGACAATTCGGAAACTGTGTTGGCAGTGGAAAAACCAGCGCGAAAGATCAGTCGTAAACTCTGTTCAATATCTAACTGCGCTGAACTATCCAGAAGACCTAACCGTTTTGCAGTTCTACAGATCAGATCGGGATCAATCCCGCGACCATCATCGGTGACCCTGATCCTGGTTCGACCATTTGAAGTCGAGGCTTCAATCAATATTTTTCCGCGTTCCGCTTTGCCCGCTGCAACTCGCGTCGCCTTGCTTTCAATTCCATGGTCAACTGCGTTACGAACGAGATGAATCAAAGGATCAGCGATCACGTCAGAAAGTGTCTTATCGATCCTGACTCCGTTATCAAACACAAAGAAATCAACCTGCTTCCCCGCAGCCGTCGCAGCCGAACGTCCAGCACGCAATGCTCGTTGCAATAAACGCTCAACCGAGACCATTCGTAAATTCGCGAGATCGTCTGCGAGTCTCATCATCGATGCTTTGACGCCAGCGAGTTGAGTGTTAAGTTCCCTCGAATCAATTGAGCATTTACTGGTTTCTCGCACCAGGTGTTGAGTCGAAGAAAGCAGACGATCGAGCTCGTCAACGTTAACCCGGATCAACTGCGCACCGTCATTTCGCGCTCGGTGATCCCTTTCTCTCCGGTCCTTCCCTCGCTCACTCTCGATCAAACTTTGCTCCGGTGAAATCACGGAGATCTTAATATCCGCCGAGTCAACGAATTCTCTGTTGACTTCTTCAGGATCTATTTCACGTGCATAAAGAATGCGAAAGTCGATCTTGTCTGGGTACTGCTTGTCGACAGTGGGCGCGGTTGAGATCAACTCACCCTGTTCATTCAGTTTCGTTTTTAGTTTTTGAAAAAGTTGATCGAAGTCGGTGATGTCGAAACCGGTGTTGACGAGGTAGAGACTGGCGCCATCGCCGACTGCCTGCTCAAGACGATGTTTTTCTTCTGCACTCAGTGCCTGCCAGATATCGTTTGGAATTGCGTTTAGCACCACTTCGACTTCGATTCGTGTCCCTCGCGGTTCAGGTTCAGACAATAACTGTAGTTTTTGAAAGAGAGGCTCGAGTGATTCAGATGACGGGGAATTCGGATCGCGCAAGTTTGCGTGCATCGCATCGGCGATGCTGTCAAACACAGTGAGTACTTCATCACCGATCAATATCTTTCCTACGCGGAGCGAGTGAAGAAGATTTTCAAACTGATGAGCGATGCGGGCGAGCGTTTCGAGGTCGTGGGTGGCAGCGCTGGCTTTTAGATTGTGAACATTGCGAAAGACGGAGTCGAGCAATTCACGAGTAGATTTTCCATCACCGGCTACATCGTGCAGTCGCTCAGTAGCGGCAAAGATTTCCTCAACGCGATCTTCCAGCTCTTCAAGTACGAGGCGGTGCTGATCCATTTCAGATTTCAATCACAAGCGTAACTTCAATCTGCCGGCGTAAGGGTGGGAAATCTTATTTAGTCTGCGTCTTCGGCTTCCGGCTCAACATACTTCTGTGGCTGTTGTTCATCGAGGTCCCGCTTAATGGCGTCGAGAATACCGTTAATGAACTGGGTTGCTTCGTAAGTTGAAAAGCGACGCGCGATTTCGAGTGCTTCGTTGATGGCGACCGTTCGAGGAGTAGGTTCAAAAAGAAATTCGTAAACGGCGAGGCGAAGAATATTGCGATCAACCACGGCCATCCGTGAGATACGCCAATGCTCTGCTCGCGAACGAATACGTTCATCGAGCAACTCGAGGTTAGCAATCGTTCCGGCTGCGAGTCGCGAAGAAAATTCACGAGCTGTTTCGTCGAGCTCTGGCTCTCCGAGTTCAGCCCAGTAGCTACGGACCACATCGTCCGCAGTCATTTCGGCAACGTCAGCCGCAAAGAGCATTTGCAAGGCACATTCACGTGCCTTACGGCGGGAACCCATAATAAATCAAGGATGAAGTCGGAAGACCCGGCGGTCAACCTCGCTGGTCTTTCATCCTTCCTCAAAAGCTTCCTTGTATAAATTTGCTAACTCAACCGCCGTCATGGCGGCTTCGAACCCCTTGTTCCCAAGCTTGACGCCTGCGCGATCAATCGCCTGGTCTACTGTATCCGCAGTAACGATTCCAAAGACCACCGGTACACCAGTTTCAAGTCCGGCTTTGGAAATGCCCTGCGCCACTTCATTAGCGATGTAATCGAAATGCGGTGTTTGTCCGCGAATGATCGTTCCCAGGCAAATAATTGCGTCAAAATTTTGCGACTTCGCCAGACGAAGCGCAAGAAGAGGAATTTCAAAAGCGCCTGGAACGCGGTAGATAGTCACTTGATCTTCAGTTGCTCCCAAACGCTTGAGTGCGTCAAGTGCTCCTTCGACCAGGCGACCTGAAATAAATTCATTCCAACGACTCGCAACGATTCCGAAAGTAAAACCTTCGGCCTTGAGACGTCCTTCATGAACAGTTGGCTGCAATCCACTTCAACTCCACCGACAGGATCACAATTGCTTTTGCAGTATAGGGAAAGGAGGGAGACGCATCAAGTTGGTCATCTTCAATGCTGGTGGATCATTTAGAAGTCTCAAGCATGAGATTGGTTGATCCCGTCCAAAGTCAGCTGGTTATTCTACGTTTATGCCAGCGAAGCAACCTTCAACGAACGCAAACCAATTGGCAAAATAGATCGTTGGTGTTACTACTGGCGACCCAGATAAGATCGCACCACCCAGGAAGAACGCCGTCGCAGAATGCTATCAACGGTTAGTAGGGCCCTCGTTGCCTTTGTCGCAACGAACATTGATGACATCGTTATCCTCACGCTTTTCTTTGCCCAAAAGCAGCTAAAACGTTGGCACATTGTAGCCGGCCAGTATCTTGGGCTTGCTGGTCTAATTAGTATCAGCCTCATTGGTTTCTTCGCGCGTTTAGTCATCCCCAAAACATGGATCGGTCTTCTCGGCTTAGCTCCGATGGCAATCGGCATCAAGAAGTTGATCGATTGGAAACGCGTGACCCGCGATGAGAAGAGCCAAACCGGAGCAGCATCGGTGTTCACGGTCGCCGTTGTTACATTCGCAAACGGTGGTGACAACATTGGAATATACGCGCCTCTATTTGCGAACAGCGATGCAACAGCGCTATTTATCACCCTCCTCACTTTTGGCGCTTTGATAGCCGTCTGGTGTCTCATAGCCTACTACGCAGGAAAATATCCGACTGTGAACCGAACCATTGATCGTTACGGTCACATCATTGTCCCGTTTGTTTTAATTGGCTTAGGTATCTACATCATCCTTGATAGTCGATGATGCGCAACAGCTTCAGAGCTTGTTTGCAGTTTCGGAAAGAGAGAAATAGTTGAGCTCTGATACGTGGCTTTGTCTCAAGAGTCACAAGTTAACTTACACTGACGCTAGCGTCCTTTAAAAACGGGTACACGCTTTTCCAGAAATGCCGTCGTACCTTCTCGCGCGTCGTCAGTGTCAAACAGTGCAGCGAAAAGCGTGGTCTCGAGTCTTAGTCCCTCTTCAAGCGGAAGTTGCAGCCCCTGGGTAACGGCCTGCAGGCATGAGCGGATTGAAAGCGGAGACAGTTGCTCAATCTGTTCTAACAACTCAGCGACTGCCGAAGGTAGTTCAACGAGTGGAACAACTCGATTAACGAGACCGCAGGCGAGCGCCTCATCGCTGGTCAGCGATCTACCAGTCAACATAATTTCGACAGCACGCCCGACACCAATCTCCCGACTCAATCTTTGCGTTCCACCGTAACCAGGAATCAGCGAGAGTTTCGACTCCGGCAGACTAAACACTGCAGTTGTGGAAGCAATCCTCATATGACACGCGAGCGCCAGTTCCAACCCACCTCCCGCAGCGATGCCATTAATCGCGGCGATGACTGGTACAGGAAAGTTCTCAATTCGATTGCACAGTGCTTGTCCGCGCTGTGAGATCGAAGATCCATCTATACCATCGTGAAGCTCACTAATATCTGTGCCGGAACAGAAGGCGCGGTCTCCTGCACCGGTAATGATCATTGCTCGCAGATTCTCATCATTCTCGAGATCGTTGAGGTACTCGTTGAACGCCTCAAACATCTCGGCTGAAAGTGCGTTCTGTTTTTCTGGACGATTTAGAGTGATCCGCGCGTGCTTTGAGCCGGGAGCGCATGCGTCCCCGCCTGCTAGCTTTGAGGGCCACTCGAGTTTGAGGAATTCAGTCAGCATGAGAAGTGGTTCAAAGGGCGGCTTCTTGGAGTGCGGTAACCTCTTTGGAGTGCGGTAACCTGTTACCGCTTTGTTAAAGGGCGCTCTTTCCAACAAGAAAGTTTGAACGTTGTTTGACGAGTTCGCGTGTAAAAGCGGAACAGGTTACCGCACTCCAAAGAGGTTACCGCACTCCAAATTTTACACGAGGTTCATCGGAGTCGGATTCTTGGCGTCTTTCGTGTAGTCGTAAAAACCTCGACCCGATTTCCGTCCGTACAATCCAGCCAGGACCATTCGCTTTAATAGTGGCGGGGGAGCAAAACGCTTTTCACGAAACTCATTGAACATGATCTCGGCGATGTAGTAAGTAGTGTCGAGGCCCACAAAATCTCCGAGAGTAAATGGTCCCATCGGATAACCACAGCCTAACTTCATCGCATTATCAATATCGACGATCGAACCTACTCCTTCTTCCAACGCCCTGACTGCATCGAGCATGTAAGGCACCAGCAACCGGTTCACGATGAACCCAGTCTTATCGCTTGCACGAACTGGCACCTTGCCGAGCGTCTTTCCAAACTCCACTGCCTGTTCGTACACCGCCTCATCAGTCAAGATCGTACGCACCACTTCAACCAGCTTCATCAAGGGCACTGGATTGAAGAAATGCATACCAATAAAACGACGCTGACGTTCCGCTGACGTTGCGGTCATCATTTCGGTGATCGACAACGAAGAAGTGTTTGAAGCAAATATTGTTTCGGGCTTACACAACTCATCAAGCTGCTTGTACGTCGACCGTTTCTCATCGAGATTTTCGATAATGGCCTCAATGATGATGTCGCAATCAGCAAGGTCTGCAAATGTTGTTGTGCCTGACAGACGACTGCGAATCTCATGCTGTTGTTCGGCGGTGATAGTTCCCTTCTCGGCAAACCTTGCCAACGACTTTTCGATTCCCGAAAAGCCCTTGGCGATGAGTTCGTCCGAAACTTCCTTAACCACAGTTTCAAATCCGGCAGTAGCGGCAACTTGAGCGATACCAGATCCCATCAAGCCGCACCCTAAAACACCGACTTTCTTAATCTGCATTCTCGATCTCCTGATTAGATTTAGTTCTTATTGATTTAAGTGTTGGACTGTCGTTTTGAGCCACGCATTGTAGTCGTTGCTCCAGGCAGCAAATTCGGCGAACAACTTGTCATCAAGTTTGGTTTCCCTGCGCGGTCCTGGCGCCGGCGAAGGACTCGCAGTCGGTTGGGATTTAGTTTTACCCAACAACGCAATCAAACGAGTTCGTAACTCTTCAGCTGCCGCATCTGGTGCCGGCGTACTTTGTAGCCGCTGTAAGGTTTGGTCCACACTACTCGAGTCGCCCTCATAAACAACCGCAGCGATCGTTTCATGCGCCTGGTTCATGGCACTCACGTAGTTTAGAAACAGGTCACGCGGAGTATTCTGAGCCTGGGGTTCAAAGCGTGGCACGTTAAAGTGTCTTACGACCTGCAGGAAACTCACAGCTACTACAAGAAGCGCCATCATTTGTAGCACGCGCCAAACAATCGCACTTCCCTGGCTGTCCTCCGGACGACGATAAGACACTACTGAAGCGAGTGCCGCACCTGATATAAGGCCACCCAGGTGAGCAGCATTGTCGATAAACCCCCGTCCCAGAAAACCGATAAAAAGATTGATAGTGATCACAGGCAGCATGCCCGTTCCAAAGGCTCTCTTAAAACCCTCGGGCAATTCTTTTCGATACTTGATGCCAAAAACAAACAGCACACCAACCAGGCCAAACAAAGCGCCCGATGCACCAGCCGATGGCTCATCAAAGGCTTTAAAAATGAAGCGCCCGAAAGGACCCACTGCGAGATTGGGTCGCACGGTCAAGTAACTGGCAACAACTCCGGCAATTCCAGTCAGCACCCAGAACACGACAAATTTTGCGGAGCCATAAAGTTTTTCCACGTATGGACCAATTATCCACAAGCTGTACATGTTC
>Ga0163162_10006961_pt1 | contig 10967 bp, 10 predicted proteins | sample S55metaG_FD_115310 | JGI IMG/M metagenome (GOLD analysis project Ga0163162, IMG submission 115310) | Switchgrass rhizosphere microbial communities from Kellogg Biological Station, Michigan, USA - S5-5 metaG | ecosystem: Host-associated > Plants > Roots > Rhizosphere > Soil | place: USA...
CCACTCGCCTTTGACGCGCGCAAACTCCGCATAACCTCCGTCATGCGTTTCTGACAACCCAGACCCCGTCACGAGCACAGGATCGCCGGGGGCGTAACGGGAGTCCTTGGAGGATTCAACGGTACCCGCGAAGTCGATTCCGCCCACCAGCGGATAACGTCGGAGAATCTTTCCAGCACCGGTGGCGGCCAGCACGTCCTTGAAGTTGATATCGGAGTGGGTCACCCGGACGACGACATCGCCTTCGGCCAGGTCGTCGAGCTTCAGTTGCTCGAACCGGGCCACAACCTTCTTGTTTTCTTCGTGAATACGAAAGGCTTTAAAGGAATCCATTATCGTCCTCCAGTTGTGCGGGATGCGACGCTTGCCTGCTCACGTCGACACCCGGGCATCGCTGCGCGATTACCGGTTCGGCGCACCCCGGTCTTTCCGCTGCCGCTCCATCCATATTACGAGCCCCTGGGCGTTCAGCTCCAGGTCGCCTTCCAGCCAGTCGGACACTTCCGCGGGACTGAGTGTACTGCCCTGTTGTCGCAGCAACTCCATCCACATCTCCATCATCGCCGTACGGATGGAGTTGTGCGCATCCGGCTGCGCGTCACTCTCTTGTGCAATCCGCACGAACTCGCGGATTTGCGACTTCAGCATGGCCGCGAGGCGCGGTGTCCCGGTCACGCGGCTGAAATGCATCAGGTAAATCGACTCGGGCTCATAAGACATCAGCCGGTCGATCGATGCACTCAACTGATCCGGATCAAACTGCGACGGTGAGCTGGTCACCACAATAAACGCACCTTGCGGTGTATCGAGAGCCCGATACGACAGTCCAAACGTATCGTCGGAGAAGATCGCTGAATGCTTACGGTCGACAATGGAGTAGTGATGGAGCGCATGACCCGGCGTATGAATCAATAACAGCCCGCGGCCGCCGAGATCACAACGATAGTTATCCGTCACGCTGACGACCTTGTCCTGAGGAACGGGTAGAACGTCTCCATACAGCTTCCGAAAGGCCTCCGCTCCGTACACGCCCTGTGACGCTGCGACAAGCTTCGAGGGATCTACCATGTGAGCCACACCGCGCGGATGGATGAGCACGCGCGCGTTGGGTAAGTGACTACAGAGCAAGCCCGCGCCACCGGCATGATCCAGGTGAATGTGGGTCAGCAACACGTAGTCGACTGCGTCACGCGCGATGCCCAGCTCTTCGAGGGCTGCCAGCAGGTGAGGAACCGAGTGGTTCGTCCCTGTGTCGACGAATGCCGCCCGCCCGTTGTGCTGGATGATGTGCACAGCGGCGTATCCAGGGCGCACATATTCGGCGTCTACTGCGAAAATTCCGTCAGGATGTCGAGTAATTCTCGGCTTCGCAGACTGCGGGTTCATGGACGGTAGCGTTTCGGGCAACATAGCAATACGAACTCATTCATTTCTGCGACCAGATGGCCAAAGCAAATCGTTTCACATCGTTCGCCGCATCCGCTGCGATAGCAGCCAGCGCGGCAGCAACCGTTGGCGTGCTTACGCTCACGGGACTTCCGGCCCAGGCGCAGCAAACAGCCCCGGCGCGCCAGGAGCGCGGCAACCTCATCTACGAAAGCATCCCGCCCCGCGACACCCAACTCGCGGAGCACCTGGGACTGTACCGACAATCACGCCAGGCGACTTTCTTGGATTGGCTGCCTGATGGCTCGATGCTGGTTACGACGAGGTTCGGTGACGTCGAACAGGTACATCGTATCGCCACGCCCCTTGGCATGCGTGAGCAGCTCACCTTTTACCCGGACCCAGTGAGCGCGGCCCGTGCCCCGCGCGTTGCGGCCACAAATGGACAAGGCAACGCATTCGTCTTCCTGAAGGATCAGGGCGGCGATGAGAACGCTCAACTCTATTACTACTCATCCAGCGCGAATGTCCAGCAGCTGACCAAGGGTAAGTTCCTGCATGGCAGCCCGGTCTGGTCGCATGACGGCAAGCGGGTCGCCTTCTACGGAAACGAGCGCGACGGGATCAGCTACGACGTCTACGTCGCCGATATCGGAGGATCCACGAGCGCACCGCGCCTCGTCGCCGGTGGGCAGCAAGATACCTGGTACCCGTTGGACTGGTCACCGGACGACCGGAAGCTCCTCCTGTGGAAATACGTTTCCATCAACGAGAGCTATCTATACATCGCCGATGTCTACACGGGAACTATCACTTCTGTAGATGAAAGCGGGCACAAAGTAGGCATCAAGACCGCCAAATTTGCTCCCGATGGCCGCGGCATCTACCTGGCGTCGGATGAGGATGGTGAATTTGCGCAGCTGCGCTATGTGGATCCCGTGTCGCACGAGGTGCGCAAGCTCACGGACAAGATTCCGTGGGACATTGAGGACTTTGATGTCAGTAACGATGGTCGTTACATCGCTTATGTCGCCAATGAGGACGGTCGTAGCAAGCTGACGATCCTCGACACGATCGGCAAGCTCGAGCAGTCGCCTCCCGGCGTGCCCGATGGCCGCGTCGTCAATGTCACTTTCGACAAGACCGGTCGGCGCCTCGCATTCTCGGCCGAGTCCGCGCAGTCCCCACGCGATGTGTATGTCTACGATCTCAGCCACAACGCGCTCGAGCGTTGGACGCGAAGTGAGGTCGGGCCGCTGGATGTCGGTTCGTTTGTTCCTGCTGAGCTGGTCCGCTACCCAACATGGGACCGCGTGGCTGGCGGTCAACGCATGATTTCGGCGTACCTGTATCGGCCTCGCGGCGCCGGGCCGCATCCTGTCGTGATCGATATTCACGGTGGCCCGGAATCGCAATCCCGGGCAGGTTGGAATCCATTCGTGCAGTTCCTCGTGAACGAGCTCGGGTATGCGGTAATTCAACCCAACGTGCGCGGGTCATCCGGTTATGGGAAGACGTTTCTCAAGCTGGATAACGGGGTGTTGCGCGAGGATGCCGTCAAGGACATCGGGTCGTTGATTGTGTGGCTCGGGCTGCAACCGATGTTTGATCGCGATCATGTTGCGGTCATGGGCGGCTCTTACGGTGGCTACATGGCATTGGCCACGCTCGCCGCGTACGGCGACAGGTTGAAGGGGGGCATCGACGAAGTGGGCATCAGCAACTTCGTGTCGTTCCTCGAGAATACGGCGCCTTATCGACGTGAGTTGCGGCGCGCGGAATACGGAGATGAGCGCGATCCGAGGGTGCGCGCTTTCCTCAATCAGATTTCACCCGTCAACAAGGTGGCGCTGATCCGGCGTCCGCTGTTGGTTGTGGAAGGTCTGAATGATCCGCGTGTTCCTGCCAACGAGGCACAACAGATCGTATGGCGGATGCGGAGCAAGGGCGCGGAGGTCTGGTACCTCGCCGCGAAAGATGAGGGCCATGGCTTTCGCAAGAAAGCCAACGAGGATGTCTACCTGGAAACGGTGGCGATGTTCCTCAACAAGTTGAAGAGCGCCAAGTAGGAACCGGCGGAGGTTGCTCGCGGCCGCAATCGTGTTGGTGGTGGTGCTGAGCGCGGGCGGCCTACGTGTCAGCGGTGCGGTGGCCCGCCCCGAGCCGTGGTCCATCAGCGGCGGTCGGCGTAGAGCCAACCGCCGCGAGGAAGGTTACTTGCCAGCGGCCTCGTGGCCGAAGCTGGTGTAGGGACGGCTTTCGGTAGCGAGTGACGGACGCTGCTTGCTGAAGTACTCAGCAATAACCGCCATGTCCTCGTCCTTCACGGTCTGCGCCATACCCATCATGATCGGGTTCTTGCGGCCGCCGTGCTTGTACTCCTGGAGCGCCCGGACGATGTAGTCCGGATGCTGGCCGGCGAGTGTTGGATACTGCGAGGTAATTCCAACGCCGTTCGGGCCGTGGCAGGAGGTGCAGATCTTCGCCGGCTCCGGGATTTCACCCACCGGCTTGGCATCCGCGGTCAGCGGCTTGCCGGAGAAGTAGGCAGCCACGTCGGCGATATCCTGGTCGGTCAGTGTCGAGGCCTGCGAGTGCATCGTCAGATGTGCGCGATCACCGTCCCGATACTCTTTCAGCGCGGCGGTGATGTACTCGGGGTGCTGACCTTCGAGCTCAGGGACGCTGTAGTTCGGATAGGCGTTCTTATAGCCATCGACCCCATGGCACCCCAGGCAGGTGTAGGAGATCTGCTTGCCCTTCTGCGGATTACCAGCAGGCGGCTCCTGGGCCGTCACCGAAGTGCTGACGATGCCAGCGCAAACCACCGCGCCAACGAGCACGCTCGAACGAAGCCACTGCAGCGTCATCGATCACTCCACCCCACTCAAAAATGGCCCCGAATGTTACGGTCTCGTCATGGCAAATTCCACACAAAGCGAATGACATAGCGATGGTTGTTCCATGATTGCGCTCATTCAACGTGTAAACAGGGCTGCGGTGACGGTCGATTCCGAGACCGTCGGTGCCATCGGGCGCGGCATCCTTGCCCTGATTGGTGTGCAGCGCGGCGATACCACGGCTTCCGCGGACCGGCTCCTGGAGCGGGTCCTGACCTACCGGATCTTCAGCGACGAGCAGGGGAAGATGAATCTCTCGCTGCGCGACATCCAGGGCGAGCTGCTTCTGGTTTCCCAATTCACCCTGGCCGCCGACACCCAGAAAGGCACCCGGGCGGGCTTCAGCAGGGCGGCGGCCCCGGAGGAGGCGAAGCGCCTCTTTGACTATTTACTGGACCGCGCCCGGGCGTCCCATGGGACCGTAGCCGCGGGCGTATTCGGGGCCGATATGCAAGTGTCGCTGGTCAATGACGGTCCCGTGACGTTCTGGCTGGAAACTCCGGTGACAAGTGTGGGGGACTAGCGAATCTGGAGAACTTTCCACGTCCGTGGGGCTCATTTGTCCTATGATCCGTGGGTTTTTTCTGCGGACCTAAAGCAGGAGTAAAGGTTTATGGGCGGCATGGGAATGAGAGAGCTGGTGATTATCCTGCTCGTCGTTTTGGTGGTATTCGGAGCCAAGAAGTTGCGCACCGTCGGGTCTGACCTGGGCGCTGCGGTTCGGGGCTTCAAGAAGTCGATGAACGAGGGTGAGGACGAAGGGATCAATCCGCCGAAGCAGATTCCACCCGAGGGCAAGGACGCTGAGTTCGCTGAGACCCGCAAGGCCCGGGACACCAGCCAGAATTCCGACCGGAGCGTCTGAGATCTATAGGGCTGCGCCCTCGTGCTCGATATCGGTTTCTCAGAGATTGCGCTCATTTTCACCCTGGCACTCATTGTGCTGGGTCCCGAGAAATTGCCACGCGTAGCGTCCCAGGTGGGCCGTTGGATCGGCCGCGCCCGGGGCATGGCGCGGCAATTTCGCGAACAGCTCGAGGAAGAGGTGAATCTGGAGGAGGTTCGCAAGTCGAAGCCCCCCGCGATCAAGCCTCCACCACCTGCTGAGGCGGTACCGGCGGCGGCCGTGTCGGAGGCGGCTCCAGCTGCCGCAGAGGCCACGGCCCCAGCGCAGCCCACCTACCCCGACAACTACTCGCACGCCCACGATGCGGATGGCCGTCCGCTGCCTTCGGCCACTGACGGCGTGCCGCTTTCGCAGGCCGACTCGATCTCCGCGACTGCCGAGGGAATCGCTGGGCAACCGCCAGCGCAAGCTCAGCACCAGCAGTACCCCGACCACTATTCCCACGCCCATCCGACCGACTCGGAAGGACGTCCCCTGCCGCCCCCGACCAGCGACGCCCCGGCCGACGATTCCGGCCAGCACGACTGGGTCGGCGTCCCCGCTGGGGATAACGTCCCCGCCAGGGACGCCGGCGTGACTGCCACCGACAAGCCCGATCAGGGCACCACTGCCGCAGGGTATGCTCCTCCCCATGAGCGAGGAACCTGAAGAAAAGCTGGCCGAAGGAACGCTGATCTCGCATCTGCTGGAGCTGCGGGACCGGCTCATCCGTGCCATCTCCGCCGTGGCACTGGTGTTTCTGCCGTGCATGTTCTATTCGAACCAGATTTTCACCTTCGTAGCGACGCCGCTGCGTGAGAAGCTTCCGAAGGGCACGCAACTCATTGCGACGTCGGTGATGTCGCCCTTCACGACGCCGTTCAAACTCTCATTGTTCGTGGCGGCGTTTCTCGCGATGCCGGTGGTTCTTTACCAGTTGTGGGCATTCGTGGCGCCGGGCCTGTATCGGCACGAGAAGCGCTTCGCCGTGCCGCTGCTCGTCTCCGCGATCTTCCTCTTCTATGTCGGGATCGCGTTTGCCTATTACTTCGTCTTTCCCGTGATGTTTCAGTTCTTCGCCGCGTCGACGCCGCACGGTGTGTCGATGATGACGGACATCAACGCCTATCTCGATTTCGTCATTACGATGTTTCTCGCTTTCGGCGCGGCTTTTGAAGTGCCGGTCGCCGTCGTGCTGCTGGTGTTGACCGGGGTCGTGCGGTTGGAAAAGCTGCGCGACAGCCGCCGCTATGTACTCATCGGCTGCTTCGTCGTCGCCGCCCTCCTGACTCCACCCGATGTCGTCTCGCAGTCCATCATGGCGGTGCCCATGTACCTGCTCTATGAAGGCGGCCTGATCATGGCGAGGATCATGTTGAAAATGCGCCGCGAGACCTCCGACAGCAAAGAAATCAAAGTTTCGTGAGCCAGGCTCTGGAATCGGCTGCGCGAGGATTAACGGCGCAGCGCGAGCTCTTCGGCCAGCCGCGGGGATTGTTCACACTCTTCTTCACGGAGATGTGGGAGCGCTTCACCTACTACGGCATGCGGGCCATCCTCATTCTGTACATGGTGGATGCGGCCAAGGGCGGCTTAGGGATTCCTGACCGGACCGCAAGTGCGATTTACGGCCTGTACCTGGGGATCGGCTACCTGCTGTCGCTGCTGGGGGGCTACATCGCCGATCGCCTGATCGGACAGCAGCGCGCCGTGGTGGCAGGGGCCGTGCTGATCATGGTCGGCAATGCCACCCTGATTTCAGGCACGACGCAGATTTTCTTCGTGGGGCTGCTGCTCAATGTGTTCGGTGTCGGGCTTCTGAAACCCAACATCAGCGCCATCGTGGCTCAGCTCTATCCCGAGGGCGGGTCACGGCGTGATGCCGGTTTTTCGATTTTCTACATGGGCATCAACACCGGGTCGTTTCTCGGCTCGCTGCTCGTGCCGTTGTTCGCTGACAAATACGGCTGGCACTTCGGATTTGCCCTGCCGGCCGTGGGGATGCTGTTCGGGCTCGCGCAATTCCTCAAGACCCGTCATTACCTGGGCGATGCCGGCACAACACTGGCGCCGGATGCCAAACGGGGCTCCTGGCTTCCCATCCTGTTGCTGTTGGCCGCCGTCGCCACAATCGTGGTGCTCGAGCTCACCGGCACAATCACCCTCGATCCGAATCTGCTCTCCACCGCCGTCAGTTGGGGAATTGGCGTCCTGGCATTCGCCTATTTCACTTATCTGCTGTTCTTCGCGGGGCTGACTCCGGTAGAGCGCAAACGAGCCTGTGTAATGATCGCGTTCTTCGCTGGTTGCGCGATATTTTTTGCGGGCTACGAGCAGATGGGCGCGTCCTTCAACTTGTTTGCACAGCGATATACCGAAAGGCACCTGTTCGGGTGGGAGGTCCCCGCGGGTGTCCTGCAGGCGGTCAATCCTCTGTTCATCATTATTTTCGCGCCGGTTCTGGCCGCCTTCTGGTTGTTTCTCGGGCGACACGACCGCGACCTGTCCGCGCCGGCCAAATTCGCCGCCGGGCTGATTTTCTTAGGCATGGGATTTGGGGTCATCTACTTCGCAGCCGGCTACGTGCTCGCCGGGGAGAAGGTGGCCATGACGTGGCTGGTGCTCACCTACCTGCTGCATTCCTGGGGCGAGCTGTGTCTGTCGCCCGTGGGACTTTCCTCGATGACCAAGCTCGTGCCAACACGCTTCGTCGGCCAGGTGTTGGGTGTCTGGTTCATGGCCACCGCCCTGGGGACCAACCTGGCGGGCCGGCTGTCAGGAGATTATGACGCCACCAACCTCGCGTCCCTGCCGGCGCTGTTCCTGAAGATCTTCTGGTGGGGCGCCATCGCGGGCGGCCTTATGTTGCTGTTGACGCCCCTGCTGAAGAGGCTGATGCCCGGAGTCAAATGACAGCGGGCGACAAGTGTCCCGGGCCGTCCTGCCACACCAACAGTCGGATCCCAGGAACGCCCCTTAACCACTCAGATCCAGCCACTTACAAGTTGGACTGACGTTAGGTCTATTGACAACCCACCCGGGCTGCCCGATTACTGCGCCGGCGCATGGAGCGCGGGGGGTGCGAGCATCGCCCCCGGTCCGACAAGGAGCAGGCGAGTGCCTGCGCATCGGGAGGGTTGATCATGAGGATTCGCGTCCTGGTCGCGAGCCACATACGCCTGTACCGGGAAGCTCTCGGCAGGGTTCTCGAGCAAGCTCGAGAACAAATAACTCTCGTTGGCGTGGCGGAGTCGGCCACGGATGCCGTGGAGCAGATCCCGCGGCTGACCCCTGACATAGCACTACTCGACATGGCCATGGGAGATGCCTTCTCCGTGGCGCGGCAGTTGGGCCGCATCGACGGAGCGAACACCAAGGCAACGAGAATCGTCGCGCTGGGAATGGCGGAAAACGAAGCCGAGGTGTTGAGCTGCGCGCAGTTGGGAATTTCCGGTTATGTCACCCGCGACGCCTCCATCACCGACATGCTGGAGGCAATCGAAGCAACCGCCCGCGGTGAAGTGCATTGCTCGCCCAAGATCGCAGGCTCTCTGTTTCGGCGCGTGGCAGCCCTGTCGAGCAGCAACCGCGGTACACAGAGCGCTCTGACAGCACGGGAAGCGCAGATTCTTCGCCTGCTGCAGCAGGGAATGTCCAACAAGATGATTTCCCGCTCACTCGGCATCGAGCTGCCGACCGTCAAAAACCACGTCCACAGCATCCTGGGCAAACTGGGCATCCACCGTCGTACCGAAGCAATCTCGCTCCTGTACTCGCACGCGCCCGGCCCGCTCTAGCCCGCTTTATTCAGTGCGCCGTGCAAAGGCACGGTCTTCCAGTGGGTGCGAACCCCACCCGGCAAAGGTCGCTCCAGCCGGTAGTAATCGGAGCAGTTGTACAGGGAGGGACGGCTGAAGCCTCTGGTGTAGAGGGCCACTTTGGTGGTTTGGCAAATATGCAGGCCGTAACGTAGTGAACGTCGCGCAGGCCTCGAAAAGGGTGATGCGGAAGCCGACCCGCCTGTATTTCGGGGAAGGCTGCCACGTCTGGGGAAGAGAGCGATAGGTGCACCCAGACGTTCCGCCGGGGTAGTGACGATGGCATGCATATAAGAGGAAGACTGGTGCAACACGGGACAGGTCGCCGAGGTGGTCGGAGGACCAACCGGACTCCCGCGAGGGATAGGTCGGGCCGAGGGACCTGCGGAGAGGTCAGTAGTACTGATGAACTCGATTAACGTTGAGGGAGGGAAGGGACCTCAGTTCAAGACCAACGCAACAAGTAGCGAGGAACGGGAGATTGGGTAACCTAGCAACTCCGCTGAATATTCAGAAGCTACAGACGGCGTTACATGCCAAAGCGAAGGAAAACCCGAGCTTTCGGTTCTACGCTCTGTACGACAAGCTGTATCGAGCCGATGTATTGCAATACGCCTACGCCTGCTGCAAGGCCAATCAGGGTGCGGCGGGCGTGGACGGAAAGCGGTTCGAGGACATCGAGGCGTATGGGCTGGAACGGTGGCTGGGGGAACTGGCGCAGGAACTCAGAAAGGAGACATACGAACCGGAAGCGATCAGAAGGGTGTATATCCCGAAACCGAATGGCAAGCTCAGGCCGCTCGGCATTGCGACTATCCGTGACCGCGTTGCGGTGACGGCAGCGGTTCTGGTCTTGGGGGCGATCTTCGAGGCCGACCTGCCGGCGGAGCAATATGGGTATCGGGCAGAGCGCAGTGCATTGGACGCGGTCCGGCAGGTTCACAGCCTGCTGAACACGGGGCACACGCAGATCGTAGACGCGGACCTCTCCGAGTACTACGAGACGATCCCGCACAGTGAACTCCTGCAATCCGTGGCTCGCCGGATCGTTGATCGGCGAGTGCTACATCTGATCAAGATGTGGATCACGGCGCCTGTGGAGGATACTGACGAGCGGGGAAACAAGAAGCGTACGACCCGTAACCGTGACGAGAAGTGCGGTCTACCTCAAGGCTCTCCTCTCTCGCCGTTGCTGTCGAACCTGTACATGCGACGGTTTGTGTTGGGATGGAAGCGCCTAGGGTACGAGCAGCGGTTTGGCGGAAGCATCGTGACGTATGCCGATGACCTGGTCATTTGCTGCAAACGTGGGGCCGACGAGGCCTTGGCGCAGATGCGGCAGATCATGCAGCGGCTGCGACTGACGGTGAATGAGGAGAAGACCCATATCTGTAGTGTACCGGGGGAGTACTTCAACTTCCTGGGGTATCAGTTCGGACGGTTCTATTCGACGAAGGCGGGCAAGGCCTACTTGGGCACGCGTCCATCGAAGAAGAGTGTGAGCCGTCTGATCACGTCGATCCATGAGCGGACCGCCCATAGGACGTGTCTGCTCGACGCCGAAGAACTGGTGCAAGACCTGAACCGCATGCTGCGTGGCTGGGCCAATTACTTCAAGTTGGGTCCGGTTAGCAAGGCATACAGGGCGGTAGATCAGTACACCACGACTCGGGTGCGCCGTTGGTTGCGTCATAAGCACAAGGTCCGCAATCGTGGAAACAGCTGCTATTCCGACGAGTACCTTTACGAGACTCTGGGCCTTGTCCGGCTGTCTGTGTTGACTCGCAACCTTCCGTGGGCGAAAGCATGATGTCTTGTCCGAGAGCCGGATGCCTAAATAGGGCCTGTCCGGTTCGATGAGCGGGAAGTGGAAACGGAGTTATGGAACGGCTATACGGGCACCGGCACCGAAAGGTCCGGCAACAGACAAGCCAACCTCCTGTCGCCACCGCGCCACTTCTCGACTCTACCGAACGG
>Ga0163162_10006962_pt1 | contig 10966 bp, 8 predicted proteins | sample S55metaG_FD_115310 | JGI IMG/M metagenome (GOLD analysis project Ga0163162, IMG submission 115310) | Switchgrass rhizosphere microbial communities from Kellogg Biological Station, Michigan, USA - S5-5 metaG | ecosystem: Host-associated > Plants > Roots > Rhizosphere > Soil | place: USA: Michigan...
ATGACAGACGCACACTGGCCCGCGTCCAGCGTCCACATGTGCTCATCCACTGGCGCAGGAGGTGTGTCAGCTGTGGCGAGTGATGCTGGGCATAATCGGGTCGGGGACAGCAATCGAGGGGCAGAGACGAGACACGCCCCCAGGTGCCACACTGCCACCTGGGTCTGTGCCGCTGCAGGTCATCCCTGTGACAGAACAGGAACGCGTGGCCACACATCGGTCTCCCTCCTCGCTAGGTCGTTTCTGCAGATGGCTTCCAAAGGTCCTCGCTACCCCTTGTTTTTTCATACGATATGGCATCTGATGCTCTTTGGGAGCGAGAGGAGACTCCTGCTTACCGTAAAAAATCTGCTCATTGCTCCTGGAGGGCCATGCAGAAAATTCTGAAGCAGGGGCAGGTCTGATGCTGGAGGATACTAGCGACAGAGAGGAACCAGGGGTGGTATGGTCGCCGCTACCAGGGATTGTCACGCAGAACAGGAGGAGGTATGGCCGATTGTCGCCCCTAACAGCGCCACGGGGCGCTTGGCACCCTGCCAGGAGGCTGATACAGAGAGAAAAGCTTTTTCTTCCAAGAGGTTAGCTGCTATTGTCGGAGTTGAGTTATTGTCTACATAATACTATAAATCGGGATAACCTCAAGCCTCAAGCCTCACGAGAGCGGCTGCGTAGGGCGAGCATTACATGGATATCATTACCCTATTGCAGCAGAGTATCAGGTCGTTTGATTTTCCTATACTCCCCTACGAGCCGCTCATCCCTTCACTGCACCTGCTGTTAGGCCCGCTACAAAATATTCGACGAGGAACGAATACATCACCGCCACAGGGACGGAACCTAAAAGCGCGCCTGCCATCAGTTCACCCCAGAAGAACGAGTCGCCGCGAATGAGCTCGGACGTGACGCCGACTGGAACGGTCTTGATCGTCGCGTCCTGCAGAAAGACGAGCGCGTAAATAAATTCATTCCACGAAAGCGTGAACGAAAAAATGCCGACGGAGAGCAATCCTGGGAGTGCGAGCGGTATGACGATGCGGAACATCGCTTGGAATCGCGTCGCGCCGTCCACGAGCGCGGATTCTTCCAGTTCCTGCGGAATTGATTTGAAATAGCCGATCAGCATCCACGTTCCAAACGGAATGAGAAACGTTGGGTAGACGAGAATCAACGATAGCAGCGAATTAGCAAGCCCCAGGGAACTCACGACGCCTAGCAGCGGAATAAAGAGCAGTGTCGGCGGAACCAAATAGGTGATAAAAATTGCCCAACCGATTGTCGTCGCGCCGCGATAGCGCAAGCGCGCGAGCGAATAGCCTGCGAGCGTGGAGAACGCGAGCGAAATCGCTGTGGACGCGAGCGAAACCAGCAGCGTGTTCGTGATCCAGCGCGGGAACAGCGTGTCGTTGAAGAGGCGTTGATATTGAGTGAAAACGGGCGCGAGGACGACGAGCGGATTGGCTTTGATATTGTAGAGTTCGTTGTCCGCTTTGAACGAGGTGACGACCATCCAGTAGAAGGGAAAGAGTGTGATCGCCGTCATCGCGAACACAGGGATGTACGTCGTTGCAAAACGCATCACGACGGCACGGGGCTTGACTCGCATCAATCTTCCCTCCGGAGCGAGACGAGGGTGAGGAAGACGACTATCGCGAGAACGGGGAACATGTACATTGAAATCGCCGCGCCCATCCCCAGGTCGGTGCTGGGCACCGCAACCTGGAACGCGTACGTCGCGAAGAGATGCGTAGAATTCGTAGGACCGCCGCGCGTGAGGATGTAGACGATTTGAAAGTCAGCCAGTGTCAGAATGATGGAGAGCAGCAGTACGATAATAATGACGTGTCGCAACAGCGGGAGGGTGATGCGCCAAAAGCGCTGCCACGCGCCGGCGCCATCCACGACGGCGGCTTCGTACAATTCTTGCGGAATCGTCTGCATACCCGCAAGGAAACTGATCGCGTAAAATGGAGCACCACGCCAGATATTGACCATGCTGATGGAAATCATGGGCCAGGTCAAGCGAAAAATGGTCATGTCCGTAGTGCGGAGTGTGTAAAGGCTATCACTCAGCCAGATGGGACCTTGGACGTTGAGAACATCTTTTAAGATGCGGTTGATGACGCTATAGGTTGAATCGAACATCCACAGCCACGCGAGCGTGCTTAACACAGTCGGAATAATCCAGGGTAGCAGAACCGCAGCACGGACGAGTCGCTTGAGTGGAAAGACCTGGTTGAGCAGAATGGCCATCAGCATCCCGAGGGGGAGTTTGAAAATGGTCGTGACGATGGTGTAGAAAAAAGAATTGCCGACGGTCTGCCGGAAAATCGGATCGGACCAAAGGTCAATGAAATTTTGCAAGCCGATGAAATGGCCGGGTTTGCCGATGCGTGCGTCGGTGAGCGAGATGTACGTCCCGAAGAAAAACGGATACGCGACAAAAATGAGGAGCAGCGCGAGCGCAGGCACGAGGAGCACGTAACCCAGGACGCATTCGTTGTTGAGCCAGTCGTTGACGCGCGCAAGCAGACTGGGCCGCGCCGCTGCAGTGAAAATCGCGGCAGTAGGTTTGTCGTAAGTGATAGCCCTCTGAGAGTACGAGCGCGGATGCAAGTTTGATTTTTCTCCCTCGCACCCTTGTTCCGTTTCCTCCGTGCTCATTTGTAACGCGCTTTGAGTGCAGTTTCGCATGCAGCAACGGATTCTTTCGGCGTGAATTCGCCTGAGCACGCTTTGGCGAAAAGGTCAATGATAATATAGTTTTCCGCGACCTGGGACGATGCGGCGCTGGGTGGTCCAGGCCAGCCAGGCCATTTGGATGACCCGTTTGTGCAAACTGTGAGGTACGGAACGAGCTTCGGATCCGATTTCCAGACTGGCGCGTCGTCATATTGGTGCAGCGGTCCAACATTGTAGCCCTGCACCGTGTTGAGATAGTCGGTGTAAACATCGGGCTGCATCGCGGCGGCGAGGAAATCTTTGGCGGCAGAAACGTTCTTCGACCAGGACATGATGCCGTTGGTCAGCGCGGATTGAAGCGAGAACGTCCCCGCTTTGCCACTGGGCATGACGGCGTGATTGATATCCGCGGGCGTCGCAATGGCGGGATTGTTTTTCTTGTCCGCTTCGCGTTGGGTGCGCTCGCGTTTCGCGGTAAAGTAAATGCTCGCCGCGTTTGTCGTCGCGCCAATCTGACCCGCTAGGAAGGCGCGATTGTTCGAGTTGTCGTCCCAGGATAGCGTCCCAGGAACCATGTGCTGGAACAATTCGACAGCTTTGGTCACGGCTTCGAGCGTTTCGGGAGAATTGATCGCGACGGTTTTGCCGTCTTCTAAAACTTCTTTGCCGCCGTACGACCAGAGCCAAGGATACCAGAACACGCGCGGATCGGTGAACGAGTGACCGAGTGCCTGACCGAACGGATGCCCCTTGGCTTTCATATCTTTCGCGAGCATGATGAGGTCGTCGAAAGTTTTCGGAAGTGACCAATTGTTTTCTTTGAACCAATCCTCACGATAGGTGAGACTTTGACCGAAGAACGAGAATGGAATCGCTTTCCACGTGCCACCTGGCTTGCAGTACGTTTCGATGTCTTTGTACCAGCCCCCCAGGTCTTTGCCAAGTTTATCCGCAACATCACTCACATCCACCGTCGCATCAGGATAGAGCCAAGCCCAGTTGAAGAGATACTGCACGATGTCGGGACCTGCCTTGGCTTGCACATGCGCGGCAAGTCGCGCGGGAATATCGTTCGCGTTGATATGCTCGACTTTGACTTGGACTTTATTTTTGGCGCCCCAATCGGCTGCCCATTTGTCAAAGTATTGATCGCCTTCGGGAACAAAGTGCGACCACTGGAGCATGTTCAAGGTTGTTGTTTGGGCGACAGCAGGCACGGCGAGAGCGAATCCTGCCGAGGTCATGGCCGCGAGACGAAGGAACTCGCGGCGCGTAACGAATCCCGAGGACGTGGGATCGACAGTCACATTGCTCTTGTCGTCCATGGACTCCCCTAACGTGACGAAACGGATTCTGATTCGACAAGATGTCGAAACCAGAGCGCACTGATGATCGGAACACGGATTATTTGCTGGGCATTACCTCCTCGTCGAGGTAACTATGCAACGGGACCGAAATTGCGGCGACTCTAACATGCGTAATATACGCTGTCAATTCGATTAGCAGGTTGCCCCAACCTTTGACCGAAGACGCTACCGAATTAGGCCGTTTCGTGCCTATGCATATCGTGCCCGATTGATGATCAGGTCGTGCAAATTATTACAGAAAAAATTACGTCAGAGATACAGTACGTCTACAGTGCGGCCACCAAAGTGCGTCCGATTACGGGGCCATATTCGTCGTCAAGGTGTAGGGGGCGATGGCACGGCTATCGTCGCCACCGCTTCGGACTTCCAGAAAGTATTCACCGGCCTGCGGGAGCCCTATCTTCGCTGTCGTGTTGCCCCCCTTCGCCAGCGGGGTGAACCACTGACTGATCGCTTGTTTGTCGGTATTCCACACCCGTACGGTCATAGCGAGGTTGGGTGGTGAATCGGTAATGTTAATCACGAGATCCCCAGGCCGCGGGGTCGAGACGCGATACCAGTCGACGTCCCCCTTTGGCAGGATCGTCCCCTTCACTGTGGCCCCGAGCTTGAGAGGGGTCGCCGTGCCCATGCTGTTATTGGGCTCACCCCGGTCCTGCGAGGGCGTGAAGGTCACCTGCAGCGTATATGGCTCTATCGCACGCGCATCATCACGGCCATCACGGACTTCGAGGACATAGCTGCCGCCGGTAGCCAGGTCGACTGTTGCCTTCGTGTCTCCGCCTGGGGCGAGTGGAGTATACCAGTCTGAGATGGTCTGACGCTCGGCGTTCCACACCCGGAACTGCACGTCGAGATTCGCCGGCACATTCGTCACGGCCACGTCGAGGGCCCCTTGTTCGTCGACGGTGACCCGATACCAATCCGAGTCCCCTAGCGGCAGGATGGTCGCAGTGATGGACTGCCCGGGGGCGAGCGGTGTCGCCGTGCCAAAGCTGTTGTTCGGCTCTCCTTTGTCCACGCTTGGCGTGAACGCGAATGTAATATCGAACGGTTGCACCGAGCGCTCATCGTCCCGCCCGTCACGCATCTCGACGAGGTACGTGCCTGGCTGCGGCAGATCGAAGGTGCCACGAGTTTCCCCTCCCACGGCCAGTGGCGCAAACCAGTTACTAAGCGTCTGACCTTCCGCGTTCCACACCCGGAACTGCACGTCGAGATTCGCCGGCACGTTCGTCACGGCCACCCGAAGTTCCCCCTGACGGTCCACCGTGAGCCGGTACCAGTCGACGTCGCCTTTCGGCAGGATGGTGGCACGCCAGTGCTGATTAGCGGTGACGTCTGTCGCCGTGCCAAAGGAATTATTCGGTTCGTGGGTGTCGATGCTCGGTGTGAAGACAAGCGCGAGCGTGTACGGGTCGGGCGAGTTGGCATCGTCGTTGCCATCGCGCACCTCGAGGTAATAGTCGCCGGCGGCGACGATATCTACTACACCCTCCGTATTGCCCCCCTTCGCCAGCGGTGCATACCAGTTGGTGATGACCTCGCGCTCCTGGTTCCAGACCCGGAATTGTATATCCAGGTTGGACGGCACGTTACTCACCGTCACTTTCAGTTCGCCATGGTGACTCACAGTGACCCGATACCAGTCCACATCGCCTCGCGGGTCAATCCGTCCAGTCGTCTTGCTCGTGGCAGCGACAGCGTTTGCCTCGCTCAGCCGATTGTTCGGTTCGCGTTCCGCGGTCTGTTCGGGCAGCGCAGCCGTCGTCTCGGGGCGTGCGCTTTGTAGAGGTGCTGGAGGTGAGATGGGCGCACTGGTGGTGGCTCCGGCAGGAACTCTCGGGGTCGGGGGTGTCCCAGATGTGCCAGACAAGTCTTCAATCCGCTTGCGCACGAGCCCGTGAAACAGGCCATGAGGGAACTGGCGGAGGTATTCTTCGAAGTCCTCTCGGTTCCCGCTGTCCTTGATGCTCTGCCAGAAGAGGGCCTCACGATCAATCTGCCCCTGCGTCACTGGCGCTGCGGGTTCCCCGCCTGTCTCTTCCTTGGCAGTAAAGTAGAAATCGCTCGTCAAAGACGACGACTCCCAGGGCACTTGCTGGTTCTGTGTCTCTGCCATCACGGTCCGGCGGGCATTCTTCAATACCTGCTCGATGGGGACGCCTGGAGCCTGCATGGCACGTGTCAAGGCCTCGGTGTATGGGCTGTTGTTGCCGCGTCCGTCAGCCGCCACGGCGCCTGGGGCCGTGGCATAGGCAATCAAACTGCCGTTGGGGGCATCCATCCGTGCCAGCCCCCGGGCCGCGGAACGAAAACTCCGGGCGTACGGATTGTTGCGGCAGGCGTCCAGGATGATGAGATTGAGGCGATTCCGCGCATAGTCCAGAGTCGCTAGCACGGCCTGGGTGCTGACCGCTTCAATCTCGACGTCGCTTTCACGCACAATCGCTGCGTCGACCGGAATAAGATAGTTTGTGCCACCGACCTGGATGCCATGGCCAGCGTAGTAAAACAGGCCGACTGTGTCGCGCCCGCTGCGCTCGAGCCGTTCGCCAAAATCCTGGAGTACACGCTTCAGGGTTTTCTGGTCGGCATCGAACGCTTCCACGACGGCAAAGCCCAGGGCTTTCAAGGTTGAGGCCATGAGTCGTGCGTCATGCACGGGGTTGGCAAGAGGGGCTGTAGGGTAGGCGCTGTTGCCAATCACTAGCGCCAGGCGCGCCTCAGGGGCAGCATGCACACTCCAGACGGGGAAGCCGAGCAGCAGGATCAGACAGACAGGAACACGTTGGAACATATTTCCTTCCTTCCGTGGACGGATGACCACAGCCTAGACACACAGGGCGTGATACGTAAGCGCGGTCGCGCGGGAAGTGCCTGGCGGTGAAGTCATCTCCGTCAGGTTGCAAAAATTGGTGTACACTGGTTAACGCCATAGTGCCCGACGTGGGCACGGTGTGCAACCTCTGAATAAGGGAAGAAGAGTATGTTTGCGCTCCTGATCGGCACGCAGAGGGGTGTGTTTCGGCTGGGAAACGACGGGAACCTCCAGCAAGAGGAGGGATCGTCAACGGTCACCTTCGAGGTCCTGATTGATCTCCGGTGCCGGCTCAGCCATCTGCCGCCGCGGAGTCCTGTTCGCCGGCAGATCACTGACGTTCCGACCAGCACGCTTGACTTCACATTTTTAATCCGTTACATCAGATGCCTAACCTTAATCGGCCACGAGAGAAGAGCAGGCCAGACCACTCAGGGCAGTGCACGGGCAAGGCTCCTGCATCACCCTCGTGCCGCCTCCAAGTGTGGACGTGCTGTGGAGGAGTGATGGGCTTCTATACGAACAAGCTGGCATGGGTCACCGGGGCTTCAGAGGGCATTGGCAAAGCCATTGCGCAGGCGTTTGTGCGGGCTGGTGCGCATGTGATCATCTATGCGCGGTCCCCTGACAAGCTTGCCGTGGCTCTCCAGGAACTCCAGCCCTTGCGCGTGCACTCTGCCCAGAAGGCCTTGGCCCACCCTCTCGATGTGGTGGATACTCAGTGGGTGGCCACGCTTGTCTCCGTGCATATCCAGGAGCATGGGGTGCCGGACTTTGTCGTCAACTGTGCAGGCTTCGCCCGACCGGGGTATCTTCAAGACCTCACGCTTGACCACTATCATGCCATGATGGATCTCAATTATTTTGGGATCGTCAACGTCTGTAAGGCGCTGGTGCCAGCCTTAGTGCAGGCCCAGCGTGGCTACCTCGTGAATACGGCGTCGATAGCGGGGTTCATCGGGCTGTTTGGTTATACAGGCTATTGCGCCAGTAAATATGCGGTGGTGGGCTTTTCCGAAGCTCTCCGGCGTGAGCTTGCACCGTACCACATCTCCGTCTCTGTCCTCTGCCCCCCTAATACCCGGACGCCCGGACTACGTCAAGAGAATCAGTACAAACCTCCCGAGGTACTCGCGACGGAAGAAAAGGTCAAACCGGTAGAACCCGAGTTCGTGGCGCGTCAGTTGCTAAAGGCCTTGCCGACAAAGAAGTTTATGATTATCCCTACGTTTGATGGGGCGCTGGCCTACCGGTTAAGCCGGTACGCTCCCGCGCTCCTGCACCACTTTGTAAAACGCCGTCCATGATTGGCAGCAATATGAGCGGCTATGTGGGTGGGCTAGATACATGGCGACTTACCGTGAGATAGGAGGGAGACTATGCCCGAACAGGCATCGTTGAAGCAGCGTATCCACCGGGGGGACATCATTGTGGGTGTGTCGGTCCCCATACAGATCGAGCGCAGCCGGTTGGAAGACATCCTGAGTCGCGATACTTACAGCTTTGTGACCGTGGATAGCCAGCATAGCGCCTACCACGAAGAACGCCTGGTGGCTTTGTGCGCGCTGGCTGAGGAGGTCGGGATCCCGGTGCAATTCCGCATCAAGCATCCGCGCCATGCCTATCTTCTTGGCAATATCCTCGATCTCGGCCCCTTGAGCATTGAAGTGCCCCTGATAGAGACCACCGCCGTCGTCGATGAGGCGCTCGCGGCCTTCTACTATCCCCAGGTAGGCACGCGGAGCTGGGGTGGGAATGCGCGGTACGGCCTCACAGGCCGCGACCACCGTGTGGAGTATGCGGCGTGGTGGAACAGCCAGGGCATTCTCTGTCTCCAGATCGAAACGCTCACTGCAGTCACCCACGCGCGCCAGCTCGCCAAGCCGGGCGTGGACTGCCTGACCTGGGGGCCCTCGGACTTGAGCTTTGACCTCGAAGCGCATCCGGCGCATCCCTTCAAGACCGTCGACGACTGTCTGCGGCACGTGCTTCAGCAGTTGGAGGGGACAGACATCCGCGTGAGTTTCCGAAACTACAGCCCGGACCTGCGCAACAAATATATGGACATGGGCGTGACGGTCTTTATGGAACGGCCGAGGGCGTCAGGCTCCCGGTGATTCGCTTGACCTCCTCCGATAGGGCACTCCAGGGCATGCTCATCCAACAGTCGTGGTAGAGTGGTACTGTGCAAGCAATAGCCTAGACCGAAATGTATGTTGAGGCAAGCGGGCCTATCCGTGAGGTGTCCTGAGACGGGGGCTCGCATGACAGAGTGAGACGGGTATGACACTCCCAAAGATTATGGGTTCCGAAACCGAATATGGCCTCATGGTTCAGAATGATCCCGAATTTGATTCCATTGCCACCTCGCTCCTTCTCATCAACAGTTACAATACCGACGAAGTGCACGAGCTGCTGTGGGACTACGATTACGAAGACCCACTGGTGGACGCGCGGGGTTTTGAGCTGGACGATGAGTATGACGTCCCTACTCCGCAGGAAAACATGGCTATCAATAAGGTGTTGCCCAATGGGTCGCGCTACTATGTCGATCACGCCCATCCCGAGTTTTGCACGCCCGAATGCTCCAATGTGTTAGACGTGTTGCGCTACGAAAAAGCCGGAGAGCGCATTGTGTACCGCAGCATCCTCGGTGCCAATCAGCTCCTCCCCCCCAGTCAGAGCATCGTTGTCTACAAAAATAATAGCGATCGGAAGGGCAACAGCTATGGGTATCATGAAAATTATCTGCTCGATCGGCACCTCCCATTCCAGACCATTGTAGACCAGATGACGCCTTTTTTGGTCTCGCGCCAGGTCATGTGTGGCGCGGGCAAAGTGGGGGCAGAGAACGGGACAGAACCGGTGCACTACCAGATCTCCCAACGGGCCGATTTCTTTGAGACCGAAGTGGGTCTGGATACGATGGTCAAACGCCCCATTATCAATACGCGGGATGAGCCCCACGCTAATCATGACCGTTATCGGCGGCTGCACGTCATTGTGGGTGATGCCAATATGTCGGAGTATACGACGTATCTCAAGGTTGGCACGACCATGGTCGTGCTGCACATGCTCGAAGAAGGCTTTCTGGCAGAGAACGTCGCGCTGCACAACCCGGTACAGGCTTACAAGGCAATCTCGCACGATCCCACCTGCACGGCCCTGGTGACTCTGCAAAATGGCAAGCACGTGACGGCGATTGATATCCAGCGCTGTTTCCACGCGGCGGCCCAGCGCTATCTCGAGACGCATCCGGAGTGCCATCCGACGTATACCGCTCTTGTGGCGGAATGGGGTATCGTACTGGACCGTTTAGCCAGCGATCCTCTGCAACTCTACCGCGAGATCGACTGGGTCATGAAGCTCCACCTGCTGACCAACTATATGGCGCGGCGGCACAGTGGCTGGGATGATCCACGTATTGCCATGATGGACTTGCAATATCACGATGTACGCCCGGACAAGGGCCTATACTTTCTCCTGGAGCGGAATGGTACAGCTCGCCGCATGCTCACGGAGGCGGAGATAATGCGGGCCATAGACGACCCCCCAGAGGATACGCGGGCCTACTTTCGTGGGCAGTGCTTGAAGAAGTTTCCAAACCAGATTTGGAGTGTGAACTGGGACTCTATTTCCTTCAAGCTCGGGGATGGTCCCATCCAACGAATCCGCATAGAGGAACCGACACGCGGCACTAAGTCCCATGTCCAACGGATCCTTGAGCAGTCGGCAACCGCCGCGGAATTGCTGGTGAACATAGCGCCCTCTGGGCGGCCTCTTGGGACATCCCCCCTTTCCGCAGGGACCGGCTCGTTGCACGGTTGAGGGAGAGGTGTCACGGGTGATCCCCTCTCCCTCGTCATAGAGCACGCCATCGGTCGGATGCCCCCGGCGCCACCCCCCCTCTCTCCCCGACCGGGCGGCCACATGCCGGGATCGTGTCCCGGGCTCGGCGCGTCCCGCTGCCGGGAGGGCAGCCGGGCGCTGCGCTGCCCCGCGTCCTGGCCCCCGCCGTCGCCCTGGGCCACGGTCGTGTGGCTCCCCCTCGGCCCTTTGGCCCACGGCGGGCGCGCCTGCCCGCCGTCCGAGCGGATGC
>Ga0163162_10006964_pt1 | contig 10964 bp, 10 predicted proteins | sample S55metaG_FD_115310 | JGI IMG/M metagenome (GOLD analysis project Ga0163162, IMG submission 115310) | Switchgrass rhizosphere microbial communities from Kellogg Biological Station, Michigan, USA - S5-5 metaG | ecosystem: Host-associated > Plants > Roots > Rhizosphere > Soil | place: USA...
ACTTTTGAAACACATTGTGATGAACCTGGTGTCGAATGCGAGTAAATTTTCGCCCGAGCGAACGAATATCCGTGTTGAGACAAAAGTGGAGGGCTCCGTCGTTGTGCTGTCCGTTAAAGACCAGGGCATGGGCATTTCAAAAGAAGACCAGAAGCACCTGATGGAAAGATTTTTTCGTGGTACCAATGCCGGTAATATCCAGGGTACGGGACTGGGGCTGCACATTGTATCCAAATATGCCGAACTGATGAATGGCAATTTGGAATGCATCAGTGAATTGGAAAAAGGAACCGAGTTTTTCATAAAATTTGAAATGAACGACAAATAGTCAATGATGAAGAAAATTCTTTTAATTGAAGACAATGATGACGTTCGCAATAACACTGCTGAAATATTGGAGCTTTCTAATTATGAGGTGATCGTCGCGGAGAATGGAAAGATAGGCGTGGAAAAGGCAATTGAGCACAGTCCGGATTTAATTATCTGCGACATTATGATGCCCGTATTGGACGGATATGGTGTATTGCACGCCATTCATCGGAATGAATCCATCAAAAACACCCCGTTTATTTTCCTCACCGCAAAATCTGAACGAACCGATTTCAGGAAGGGAATGGAGTTGGGCGCGGACGATTATGTAACCAAGCCATTTTCCGGAACTGACCTGCTGAATGCAGTTGATGGCCGGCTCAAGAAAATTGAATTATTAAAAAAAGACCTGGCACCCACCTTAGAGGGCATTGATGAACTTAGAAAGAACTCTTATGGAAAAGATCCATTGTACTCCCTTACTGAGGACCGAAATGTAAACAAGTTTAAAAAGAAGCAACTCATCTATTCGGAAGGCAATCATCCCAACCGATTGTATTATGTACTGAAGGGAAAAGTAAAGACTTTTCGTGCCAACGAGGATGGCAAAGAACTCGTAACTGAACTCTTTACTGCCGGCGATTTCCTTGGTCATATTGCGATGCTGGAAGGATCGGTGTATAAAGACACAGCCGAAGCGATGGAAGACAGTGAGATAGCGGTCATTCCCAGGGAAGATTTTGACGATCTGCTGAATAGAAATCCGGAAGTGGCAAAGAAGTTCATTCAATTGCTTGCAAAAAATGTTTCGGCAAAAGAAAGCCAGCTGTTGGGACTGGCCTATAATTCTCTTCGCAAAAAAGTAGCCGAGGCGCTGATGGCTTTGCAGAAGAAATACCAGGAAGATGATAAGCAGGCTTTTGTGATCGACATTAGCCGTGAAGGCCTGGCCAGCATTGCAGGTACGGCCACTGAGTCTCTGATTCGGACACTTAGTGACTTTCGCAGCGAAAAAATGATCGACATTAAAGATGGACGCATTACTATTTTGAATCAGAAGAAGCTGGAACTTCTCGCCAACTGAGAAAAGGCTTGGAATAGCGATCATAAGATTGGAATAGCACTCATTCCAATCTCATTTCAGTTCATTGTACCATCCCTGCGTTGCCAGCGGCAATTTTAAAATTGACATTTTATGATTTACAATGGGCGGCTTATTTCCGCAGACCAGGCTGTAGCAGTCATCCAATCGGGGAACCGTGTTTTTTTACATGGAAGCGCCGCAACACCGGTGACCCTGATAAAGGCCTTACAGCGACGGCATAGCGAAATTCGCGATGTGGAATTGGTGAGTATAACAAACATGGGCGATATCGATTTCGATGATGCCACTTTCAGGAAAAGCTTCTTCTTTAATTCTCTCTTTGTTTCCGACAATACCCGGTCGGTAGCTAACAGCAGCTCGGGCGATTATGTACCGGTTTTTCTTAGCCAGATTCCGCAGTTGTTCCGTCAACAGATTCTTCCCATTGATGTGGCCCTGATCCAGGTTTCACCACCCGATTTGCACGGATATTGTTCCCTCGGCACATCTGTCGATATTGCAAAAGCTGCTGTTGAAATGGCCAGGATCGTGGTGGCGCAGGTAAATCCCAATATGCCCCGCACCCATGGGGATGGGTTTTTGCACATCGATAAAATTCATCACCTGGTATGGAGTGAGGACCCGCTTCCGGAAATCAATTACAGCGCCGGGGCAACGGCCGCCATCAAACAGATTGGCAAAAATGTGGCCTCTTTGGTTGAAGACGGTGCTACCCTTCAGCTGGGAATAGGCGCCATACCCGACCAGGTATTGCATAATTTATCAGGACATAAAAACCTTGGGGTTCATACCGAAATGATGTCTGATGGAATTATCCCGCTTTTGCAAAGTGGTGTTATCGACAATAGTAAGAAAAGCCTGAATGTAGGAAGAACGGTAACCAGCTTTATCCTGGGTACCCGCAACTTGTACGACTTTGTAAATGACAATCCGCAGGTGAGGGTGATGGATATTTCATACGTAAATGATACCAGTGTTATCCGGCAAAATCCAAAGGCAACCGCTATCAATAGTGCCATCGAAGTTGATATTACGGGGCAGGTGTGTGCTGATTCAATAGGAACCTATCAGTATTCGGGAATTGGAGGACAGCTCGACTTTATTCGCGGCGCATCATTGTCTGAAGGCGGCAAACCCATTATTGCGCTTCCTTCTATTACCAAAAGCAATATCTCACGTATTGTTCCGGTATTAAAAGATGGAGCAGGGGTTGTAACAACGCGCGGTCATATTCATTGGGTAGTCACAGAATTTGGGATTGTCAATCTTTTTGGAAAAAATCTGAAACAACGGGGCCGGGCATTGATTCAAATCGCGCATCCGAATCATCGTGAAGAACTGGAGCGCGCATTTTTCGAGAGGTTCAAAGTCGCCTGTAGGTGATTGACGAACTGCCTGTCTTTTCAATATCATGCATATTTACTGCTGAATGTTTTCGGATACATAATTATTGAATTCTGCTTTTAGATTGATGCATGCCATTTCAATATAGTTCACATTGTCCCGAATTTCCTTCACCCTCCTGGTTATTTCTCTGAGGGTCGAGCGTCCTTCAAAACGTTCACGAATAAGCAATTTATCCAATTCGGCAACTTCATATCTTAATAGCCGAACGGAATCATCAACTCCAATCACCCTGGAATGAAAGGTTTCCACTTCTTCCAGCAACACCTGTTCAAATCCGTCTTTAAGAATTTCGGCGAGCCGGTTTTTGAGATGAATATTTTCACCCAGCATGAACAACATCAGCCGTTTCCAATAATCACTCTCATATTGAAGTTGGATGAGGTTGAACTTCGGCGATCTTTCGTCTGTTGATACCTGGGTGTTCAATTTCATTTTTTTATAATACTGGTAAAGAATAGAACTTGCCTAAAAGTATCATCCTTGTGTAAGGTGGACAAATGCATTGGTCATGGCATTTCATGATATTCGTCAATAGTTGGTGTCGTGTTAGGAAAATACCCCGCTAAAATAGCGGGGTATTTTATAACTGCCTGCCGATTATTTAACGGCAACATGTTTTGATGCGGGCTTTTTGGCTTCTTCCTTGCGTGGCAGGCTTAGCCTCAAAATGCCATCTTCGTACCGTGCTTCAATTTTTTCCCTGTTTATTTCTTCGGGTAAGGTAAAGCTCCGGCTAAAAGAAGAGTAACTATACTCTTTGCGGGTAAACTGTTTATCTTTTTCTTCCTTGTTTTCTTCCTTTTCACAACTGATGGTGAGAATATTGTCATCAACATCAATGCGAAAATCATCTTTTTTTAAGCCAGGCGCCGCCAATGACACCAGGTATTCGTCCTTGTGACGGGTGATATTTACAGCCGGAACTTTGATGGTTCGACCGGTAAGCCCACCATTGTCAAACCATTGATTCCATGGTTTAAAAAAATCGTCAAAAACTGACGGTACATTATCGGCAAATTTTGCCAGAGATTGGGTAGACATGAGACCCTCCTTTTTTATTGGTTTTTAATCATTTTTTGTCGGGATAAAAGTAAAGGTTCAGGAAGCCGAAATCAACGACGGATGTCAGTATCAATCATGAGTTTGGTCAGAATAGGCCCGTACCAGAAATTATTAAGCGAAGCCCTCCTTATTTTCAGGTGCGAAAAACAACAGCCAATAACAGCGCCCCTAAATAGAAAATCGCGGGCCCGTGCGGACCGCGATTTGAAATATTTTTGAAATATCGGCGTAAATTATTTTGTTTCGAACCGGCCACTCATTTTTTTGATATTAATCCTGTACATATAATATTTCACCCTGGAACTGTCATCCACTGCGCCGCTGGAATCATGCTCATGCGCGTGAACTGTATTACTGGTCATGAGTGAAAGCACCCTGCCGAAAAGCAACTCCCGGGCAACGCCGGCGTTTTCGCCTTCCAGCTCTTCAAAGGTGCCGAACACCAGGGCCGATTTCCAGTTATTCATATCAGTCATACTATCCACTTCGAAGCAAACATTTGGATTTTCGCGCATGATATTCAGTTTCATGCCATCATTTGTTTGCCCATAGATCGACACACCATCAAAGGTGTAGGTGACGGGTACGATATATGGTTGCTTCCCGTCGGTACACGCCAATCTTCCCAATACCTGGCTGGCCAGCAGATTCTTAACTTGTTCGTTGGTGAGTTGCCCTAACATATTGACTGTATTTTGTTCCTTACAAAAGTACCGTGTAGTGCAGATCAAATAAATGACCGCTATCATATTGGTGTTTGACAAATGTCAGGGAAATGGGATTTCACGCAAAGGGCTGACTAACATTGAACAAGTCTTTGCATCTTTGTTAAATATTGCGCCTTTGCCGGAAACCACTTTATTCATATGTCCACCACAAATAAAATCACCTGGCCTTTTGTCAAAAGCCGACTAAAGGATATATGGCGGGTCATATTCCCGCTATTCTATGCCATCGCGATAGCTTTTGTAGGCTTTTGGGCATTTTGGCGAAATGACCAGGGACGCGACTTCTTCATTGGCATGCTGGAACATGATTTCACTGTGAGTTATGTAATCAGCAGCGTAATCGGACTAACCGTTTGGTGCCTTAGCCTTTGGTATACGGCCAGAATTGTGTCACGGATAAAAGGGATCGACTACATAGACCCCGAATTCGCCGCAAAAATCATCAAATGGTTACCAAGGGGACTTGGAATCTTCCCAATCATCTTATACGGAGGTGCTTTAATAAGTGTCTTTCTCGACAATCAGCAATTACAAAGAATCGGCATTGTTCTTCCCCTGGGCACACTGATCGGATTGGGCCTGTTGTTGTTTTCGTTTTTTGTACAACGCAGATGGATAGCCGAAAAGTTGAATGTTCCCCTGGAACCGGACAAAGTGAGGTTCAAACCAGGGCCAACAGATGTAAAGGATATTTTGGCCAATAAAGTAACCCGAAATGTCATCTATGCAATTCTTATTTTGGCGCTCTTGTTCCTTCTCCTTTTTCTAATGCCCATTGAAGCGGGCTTTGCGCGATGGCTAAAACCCGCCACGGTAGTATTGTCCGGATTTGCTTTCATTACTATTTGCCTGGCCAGTTTCATCGCGCTCACGAATTTCAGAATGTCTCCATGGGGTGCGGTTGCTGTCCTTTTTATGATTTTATTCAGCCGGTGGAACGACAATTCCAAATTGAGAAGAGTTATGGATGAGGCGCCTGTCCGGCAAACGATCGAACAAAATTTGCTCGGATGGCTGCGTGCCCGATCTCTGCTGAATAATGATTCAATTAAACATCAAAAAGACACCGTCTTTCCCATCATTCTCATCGCCGCAGAAGGTGGTGGTATCCGGGCGCTGAACTGGACTGCATTGATATTGCAGCGGGCAGGAACGATTTATCCAGATTTTATGAATCATGTTTACGCCATCAGCGGTGTATCCGGCGGCGGTGTGGGCAGTGTATTTTACAACACCTATTTGCGGGATTCTTTATCGGGAGAACCAACATTTAAGAGTCCCTTCGCAGGATCCGAAAATTTTAAGAATGCCATTTCCGCCGATTTTCTGAGCGATGTAACGGGTGCGCTATTATTTCCTGAAAGTGTTCAACGCCTGCTCTTCTTTCCTGTCGAATATTTTAATCGGGACCGAAAACTCGAAGACAGCTGGAGCTACGCCTACAAAAAAAATCTAAAGCTTGAATCGATGGAAGAGCCCTTCCTGCAAATTTGGCTAAAAGATACCAGCTACCGATACCGGATTCCCAACCTGTTGATCAATGGCGTAATGGCGGAATCCGGACAAAAAACCATTACTTCCAATCTCGATATCAGGCAGGATACTTCCCACGCATTCGACGACGACATCGACGTGATTCACACACTGGGTTACGACATTCCCATTAAAACAGCAGCCTCACTATGTTCCAGGTTTCCGCTGATTACCTCAGGTGGACTATTATGCCGGAATGGTGAGGATCCGATGGGCCATATTATCGACGGAGGCTACAAAGAAAATACAGGCATCGAAACCCTTTGGCAGTTCATGATCGCGCTTCGACCACACCTGAGAGACATTCAAAGCGCAAACCCAAATCTTCATTTACCCGTTTACCTGTTATTCATACAAAATAGCCAGGATCCCAACCGGGGTGAGGCCGATTCATTAAAGCCCCAGAAAACCCTGCCGGACCTGTTAACGGTTCCCCTGGGATTTATTAAAGCGTGGGACAGGCGGACACCCACTTTCAAAGCCATTTCAGAAAAAGTGCTCAACCAGTCTGAACTCACCCGCGTGTATAAATATTTTCATATTGGCATCAAAAAAGACAGTGTGCACTTACCCCTGGGATGGTACCTGAGCGAAATGGCCCGGAACGATATCCTCGCGCAGGCTGAACAATTGAATCCGACCGATAGCATTTTCCTGAAACTAAGAAATCCTTAAAATGAATTCCCTCGCCGAATCTTGAATCGGGTTTGATAGCGAACGATTCACCAGGATTCCCGATGCCATATAATTGGAATTGCTATTTTTATTCTCAAATGAAGCTGGGCCAAACCATTGCAAAAAATAAACTGGTCATCCTTTATGGCGTCGCGTTGGCGGGCATCCTCATATTAATGAAATGGCTGGAATTGCGATTCCTGATCATGGATCATTCCTTTGAAATTTATATCGGCGCCATCGCCTTCATCTTCACAGGCCTCGGCATATGGCTGGCCTTGAAAATAGCACGGCCGAAAAGAGAAACTATTGTGGTTGAAAAGCAGGTATATGTAATTCCTTCTACCGGAAAATCCATTCCCGATGAAAAAGCAATGGCAAATTTGGGTATCAGTAAGAGAGAATGGGAAGTGTTGAGCCTGATGTCGGAGGGATTGAGTAACCAGGAAATTGCCGACCGGTTATTTTTGTCGCTGCATACCGTTAAGACCCATTCGTCTAATCTTTTCTTCAAGTTAGATGTGAAAAGAAGAACGCAGGCCATTGAAAAAGGAAAGCGCATTGGTTTGCTGGCCTGAAATATTCATGCTTTGGGATGAAATTACCGACGGAAACTTAAAATCACTCGAAAGTATGAGCGAAAATTAGCCCGATGGATGGATTTTTACGGTCATCCATCATCAAATTATTTTATCATGAAAAAGACGATTCTTACTTACGGCATCATTGCGGGCCTCATTAGTTCTTCCCTTTTTATCGGACTGATGCTTTTGGGCAGGGGAGCTGACCACGATTTCGAAAACGGCATGATCTACGGTTATACCCTGATGATCCTCGCCTTTGTTTTCATTTTTGTGGCCACCAAAATTACCCGCGACAAGCACATGGGTGGCAACATAACCTTCGGGAAAGCTTTCCTTATCGGACTGTACATTTCACTTATCGCTTCTACAGTATACGTGCTGGTTTGGTTTATTGACCTGTACGCCTTCAATCCTGATTTCGTGGCAAAATACGCCGCACATACCATCGAAACCATGAAGGCTGCCGGGGCGTCTGCCAGCGAAATTGCAGCCTCAAAAGCGCAAATGGACAAATTGGCCGAAATGTATAAGAATCCACTGTTCGTCGCATTGCTCACTTACGCAGAGATCCTGCCAGTGGGTTTATTGGTATCAGTGATCAGCGCCCTTGTTCTGAGAAAAAAGAACAAAGATGGTTCAATGGCAGTGCCGGTTGCTGCGCATTGACTAATATTGTCAATCAAATACGTATTATGAAGCCCTGGAAGACGGTCATTTTATGCCTGCTGATTTTGCAATGTTCGGTTGTGTTTTCGCAATCCAATGCAGATGATATCGTCAGAAAATATATCGCGTGGTCGGGAGGAGAAATGAAATGGACTACCATCCGCACTATCCAATCGTCCGGCACCTATAATTACGGCGGAGTCGCTTTCCCTTTTACCTCTTATGCCAAAGCCCCCGATAAGTATCGCTATGTTGTTCCATTCGAAGGCAAGTCCTTTGAACAGGCCTTCGATGGCCGGAAAGGCTGGCGCATAGATGGTTTCAAGCGGGAGACAACAAAAACGATTCTAACTGAAAAGTCTGCGCGAGCGATGGCCAATGAAGCCGAAGTGGAATTGTTGCCGCCTTTTATCGATTCCAAAAAGCGGGGATACGCAATCAGTGAACAAAAACCCGACACCGTAAACGGAATTCCCTGTCTTGACGTGAGGGTAATCAGCAAATATGGAGATACCGCGATTTATGCCTTCAGTACGGTTGATTATTCCCTGTTAAAGAAAACTGCGCGATCAAAGAATTCGGAAATGAAGGGTGATACAGTCGACATTTATTATAGCGATTACCGCGATGTGATGGGTGTAAAAATCCCGTTTCAATCAGTCGTGAAAATAAAAGACGATACCGTGTTGAAAATAACCGTTGCAAAGGTTGAATTCAATGTGAATATTCCTGATGCAGGATTTGCGCCTTGATTATTGAGCTTTACATCTTTGCGTGAAATCAAAAAATCCTGTAATACTGCACCGCCTGTGATACGTGTTTGGCGGCCACCTGTGCCGGGTCGAGGGAATAACGCATGTAAGTCTTGTAATTCATTTGATCCACCACTTCAAAAAGAAAGGTGCCCAATTTGAAATCGGCGACGCTGCGGCCTTCGAGCAATTTGCTGTTAAAAGACTGAAACAGCGTAACCGGACTGCCTACAATTGAGTCGGGACTTGAAAACAGCTGCCAGCGCAGCTTTCCGGAGTTCCATTGCGTCATGTAATAACTCGGTTTGAAATCCAGGAATTCCACTGCGAAATGGTCGTTTGCTGTAGAAGTGAGGTTGTACGACAATCCATCTATAAATATTGGTTCCGTTGGAATGGTATCGGAATAGCTGTAAAAAGACAGCCAGTCCATACCGTAATTATAGTTCGCATTCACAGTCAGTTGAAATTTTTGCACCGGAATTTTTGGAACTTCCAGGTCAGCATCCGCAGCCCTGGTTACCTCATCGTAAAGACTTACCGATTTGCTAAGGTCAGTCGTATCGAATACCCCCAGCAAAGAACAACTGGATAAATTGTAAGCAGCCGGGATATTAAATTTTATTTTCGTAACAGTATCCATCTCGCTAAGATCAACGGTATCCCGGTCACTTTTCGGCAACGACAGGTTATACAACCCCAGGTGCGGAAATAACAGGTACGCATAGTTGCCGTTTTGACGCGGGTAATTAATGCTTAAGCTGGCATTGGTGAACGTACTGGTTAACCCGCTGGTTTTCGCTGCATCGTTGAACAGGAAGGGCGGCTGGAAAGGGGAATTCAGCGCGTTGGCGGGTGGATGGGCATAATAAATATTTGCGGGCGTGGTGGGTTTTGCCTGCGGCATCAGGGAATAATTCAAACCAACTGAGCTCTTCAGGTAACCAGGATCAATGCTTTTGTAGGTAATGGCCTTGTATGTATCTGATGAAGGATCGTATAAAATGGTGGTCAGATCAACCAGCTTGCTGTCGGTTATCAGTCTTGCGGCAACGGAGACATTTACACCCACGATGGTATCCAGCAATTTTTTACCCCCGGGTTCCGTGATAATTAATTCGTAGTTAATACCGGCTGCAGCACCCGGTAGGGGATAAGAAATATTGATGTTAACGCCATTGGGGGGAGGTGGCGGCGGCGGAGGAGGTTCAGGTCCCTGCGGTTTGCTGCACGATAATTGCAAACACACCACGATGCCTGAAAGGATCAGAAATTTCCAGAAGTTCAACGGTGAAGGGTTTAGGCTTAAACGAAATTAAATCAAATAATCGTATTCATATCATGATATATTCCACCATATACCACAAAACGAGCATGTTTAACAGCCAGACTAACTGTTGCTTATCAGGACAATTAATTTTGTTTTCCTGGTGAATCGGGTATATTTATAATCTCGTACCCTCATCCAATATCGCGCTTCTTCCTCCAGCCCCAATCGGAATTGCGATTCAACGGCCAATTCCAAACCGTAATCCCGGCAAATCAGCAAATCTGGCAATGGCAATCATTAACTAAAACCTAATCTTATGGCATTTAATTTTCTGGAAACAGTAAAAGGATTTTTTGGCAATGAAATGATAGGCAGGGCTGCTACCTATTTGGGCGAAAATGAAGGCGTATTGAGGAAGGGGCTTGATGCGATTATTCCGGCATCCCTGGCCGGTATTGTAAACAGGGTGCAATCGGGTAACCCCGAATCCATCCTCACCCTGGCCAAGGAGGCCTACAGCAGCGGAATCGTTTCCAGTCTAAGCGATTCATTCCGCACAGGAGGTGAGGGAGTTCCTAAAATGGGTCCTTCATTGCTCACGAATATATTCGGTGACAAATTCGGTGCGCTTGCGAATGCTGTTTCTGGCTTTTCAGGTGTGAAAGGTTCAACGGCCTCGTCCCTTTTCGGCTCTATCGTTCCGCTTGCACTCGCATTGCTGGGCAAACATGCGTCTGAAGATAATCTTTCGCCGGGCGCAGTTGCGTCCTTGCTGGGCTCACAGAAATCATCCATCCTGTCAAGCCTGCCTGCCGGATTTAACCTTTCCAAAATTTTGGGATGGTCAAACGGTGGCGTAACACACGCACATAC
>Ga0163162_10006971_pt1 | contig 10958 bp, 8 predicted proteins | sample S55metaG_FD_115310 | JGI IMG/M metagenome (GOLD analysis project Ga0163162, IMG submission 115310) | Switchgrass rhizosphere microbial communities from Kellogg Biological Station, Michigan, USA - S5-5 metaG | ecosystem: Host-associated > Plants > Roots > Rhizosphere > Soil | place: USA: Michigan...
CCTTGGCGAAGGCGCGACGGTCCGCCTGCGTGCCCGCCTGATGCCCCCCGTACCGCCGATGCTGCCAGGCGGTTACGACTTTGCCCTGGCCGCGTGGTTTCAAGGGCTTGCGGCGACGGGGGCTTCCGTTGGCCCGGTTACGCTGGTCGCGCCTGCGGACGGGGCAACCTCGCTGCGGCGTGTGCAGCAGGAACTGGCGGACCATGTTCGCGCCAATCTCTCGGGGTCACCGGGGGCCATCGCGGCGGCGCTGGCCAGTGGCGACCGGGGTGCCATTGCCCCCGAGGATGAAGACGCAATGCGCGATGCCGGGCTGACACACCTGCTTTCGATCAGCGGGTTGCACGTCAGCGCGGTGATCGCGGGTGCCTATTTCCTGACGATCCGCCTGCTTGGCCTGTTTCCGTGGGTAGTGCTGCGCACCCGGCTGCCGCTGGTGGCGGCGGGGATGGGGGCGGCGGCGGGCATCGCCTACACACTGGTTACCGGGTCGGAAGTGCCGACGGTGCGGTCGGTGATCGGGTCGCTGCTGGTGCTCGCCGCGCTGGCACTGGGGCGCGATCCATTGTCACTGCGTTTGCTGGCGGTGGCGGCGCTATTCGTCATGGTGTTCTGGCCGGAATCGGTTCTGGGACCAAGCTTCCAGATGAGTTTCGCGTCGGTCATCGCGATTATTTCGTTCCACAACGCGGCGCCGGCCAAGGCGTTTCTGGCGGCGCGAGACGAAGGCTGGCTCGTGCGCACGGGACGACATCTGGTGATGCTGCTGGCGACGGGCGTGGTGATCGAGCTTTCGTTGATGCCGATCGGACTGTTCCACTTTCATCGCGCAGGCGTTTACGGCGCGGTCGCCAACGTGATCGCCATTCCCCTGACGACTTTCACCACTATGCCGCTGATTGCGCTGGCGCTCGCGATGGATCTGGCAGGAGCGGGTGGGCCGGCGTGGTGGCTGACCGGCAAGTCGCTCGAATTTCTGATCTGGATGGCGCACGTGACGGCAAGGCTGCCGGGCGCGGTCACCATGATGCCGGCCATGCCGGGCTGGGTGTTCGGGCTGTTCATCGGCGGGTTGCTGTGGCTCGCGCTTTGGAGCGGGAAAGTGCGGCTGTGGGGCTTTGCGCCGGTGGCGCTGGCGACTGCCCTGTACTGCACCGAGCGCGCGCCTGATGTGCTGGTTTCCGGCGACGGGCATCATGTCGGCATTACCGGCGAAGGACCGAACCTGCTGGTGCTGCGCGCCACGCGGGGCGGCTATTCCGAGGATTCGATGCTCGAAAGTGCGGGGATGGACGGTGATGTGACGACGCTGGACCAATGGAAGGGTGCGCGGTGCAATCCGGATTTCTGCTCGATCGTGCTGGTGCGAGGCGGGCGACGGTTTGTGCTGTTGCTGGGGCGGGGACGCGACCGGATCGACGAACTGACGATGGCGGCAGCCTGCGAGCGGGCGGACATCGTGGTTTCCGAGCGCTGGTTGCCGATGGCCTGCCAGCCGCGCCTTCTGAAGGCCGACAGGCACCTGCTGTTGCGGACCGGCGGACTGGCCATCGACCTCGTTTCAGGCCGCATCCGCACGGTTGCGGAAACCCAGGGTCAGCACGGCTGGTATCACCGCGAGCCGCCGCATGTGTTCATGCCGAAGCGGGGGGATGCGGTTCCAGAGGGGACTGCATCGGCGGCGTTGAACCCCCACCCCTAACCCCTCCCTACGGGGGAGGGGGACTGGTGCCGTCCGGACAGCTTACTTAGTGATAACGGCGCAGCAGGCCTGCCAGCTTGCCCTGAACTTCCACTTCGTCGGGAGCATAATACTGGGGGTCGTAGGCGGCGTTGGCGGGATCGAGGCGGACCATGCCCTTTTCGTGGCGCAGGTATTTGAGGGTAGCCTCCTCGCCGCGTACCAGCGCGACCACGATCTCGCCGTCGCGGGCGGTCTGCGTGCGGCGAACCAGCGCGAAATCGCCATCGAGGATGCCCGCATCGATCATCGAATCGCCCGAAACTTCGAGCGCGTAGTGCTCGCCTGCGCCCAGCAGCGCGGCCGGGACCGGCAGTGTCGAGGTGCCCTCGAGCGCTTCGATCGGTGCGCCGGCGGCGATGCGGCCATGGAGCGGCAACTCGATCACATCGTTCGCCGGCGAAGGAGCCCTCGCGGCGGGGCGCAGCGCCGGGATGGCCGCATTGGCGTTGGCCGCCGCGCGGGCGGCACCCTTGGCCGTGGCCGTTTCCGGTTCGCGGATCACCTCGAGCGCGCGGGCGCGGTTGGGAAGGCGGCGGATGAAGCCACGCTCTTCCAGCGCGGAAATCAGACGGTGGACGCCGGACTTCGATTTCAGATCGAGCGCCTCCTTCATTTCCTCGAACGAAGGGGAGATGCCCGACTCTTCGAGCCGGACCTGAATGAACGTCAGCAATTCATGCTGCTTGCGCGTGAGCATCGGCGGCCACTTTCGCTAGTGAACGAATGCGGAACGAATAAGCAACCAATTTGCGCTCGTCAAGCAATTCCACCGGTTTCGAGCAGATAGACCGGAACATCGGTTCCCGATGCGGTCGGTGGTGCACCCGCCGCGCGCACGACGAAGGCATTGGCGCGGGCCAGCGGCGTCAATGCGCCGGAATCCTGCAGAGGATCGAGCGTGACGCGCGCGCCGTCCCAGCGCGCGCGCAGGAACTCCATGCGGCTGCCGCCCGCGCCCATATCGTGCGCCAGCGGAACCGGAATGGCACGTGGCAACGGTTCGGCGGCGCCCAGCGCAGCACGCAGCAGGGGCAGCATGAACAGGAACCCGGTGACGAAGGCCGAAGCGGGGTTGCCGGGAAGTCCGAGGATCACCTGCGAGCCGCGCCGGGCGACCAGCAGAGGCTTGCCCGGCTTGATCCCAACGCGCCAGAAATCGAGCGTGGCCCCGGCGGCTTGCAGTGCCGGGCGGATGAGATCGTGATCGCCGACCGAGGCACCGCCGCTGGTCACGACGATATCGGCGTGCCTTGCCTGTTCGAATGCGGCGGCGAGCTGGCCCAGATCGTCGGGCACGGGGCCGATCCGGGTGACCTTGACCGGGCAGAGCGAGGCCATGGCCGCGAGCATCGGGCCATTGCTGGCGGGAATCTGGTGCGGGCCGAGCGGCACGCCGGGCGCGCCGAGTTCGTCGCCGGAATCAATCACCATCACGTTCACCGGGCGGCGTACACGCAGGTATTGGTGCCCGCCGGCAATGGCGAGGGCGATCTGTGCCGCGCCGATGCGGGTGCCGGGGGCGAGCAGGGGGGCGGCTTCGGTGAAGTCCATTCCGGCGGGGCGGATGTGCCGTTCGTTGGGAGAGGGCGGCGTGCCGGTGAGGGTGAGCGTCTCGCCGGCGCGGGCTGCATCTTCCTGGAGCAGCACCATGTCCGCACCGTCCGGCACGACCGCACCGGTGCTGATCCGGGCTGCCTGGCCGGGGCCGACGGTGCCGCTGAACGGATGTCCGGCGGCGCTTTCGCCGATCACCGTCCACGGGCCGGGCAGGTCGGCGGCGCGCAGGGCGTAGCCATCCATCGCTGAGAGCGGGGCATCGGGCTGGCTGCGCCCGGCGGTGACGGGGTGGGCGAGGTAGAAACCGGCGCATTCGGCTGCGGCGCGGTGCTCCACCGGCAGCGCGGGGGCGAGCGCCATCAGGCGGTGCTGCGCCTGCGGCAGCGAGAGCGGTGGGGGTTTCACCGGGGCGTCACTCATTCAGGGGCCTTCCAGTCGCCCGACTTGCCGCCGCGCTTTTCGATCAGGCGGACCTGTTCGATCACCATGCCTTTGTCGATCGCCTTGGCCATATCGTAAACCGTAAGCAGCGCGACGCTGGCGGCGGTGAGGGCTTCCATTTCCACGCCGGTCTTGCCGGTGAGCGTGGCGCTGGCGGTGACCTCCACGCCGGCGGCGGTGAAGCTGAAATCGACGGTGACGCTATCGAGCGTGAGAGGGTGGCACAGCGGGATGAGGTCCGCCGTTTTCTTCGCCGCCATGATTCCGGCGATGCGGGCGGTGGCGAGGACATCGCCCTTGGGCACTTCGCCATCGCGGATGGCGGCAAGTGCGGCGGGCGACATGGCGATGTGGCCGCGCGCCACGGCGGCGCGCTGGGTGGGCGATTTTCCGCCCACATCGACCATGCGGGCGTGGCCCGCCGAATCGAGGTGGGTGAGGCCGTTCATGCCGCGAAATCCAACGAAGTTGACACAGTTGACACAGTCCTGAGGGAAAACTCTGGAGGGGCCGCGAGGGCGGATTTGTGCGGGTTTTGCAAAACGGGCTGATGGTTCGTCATGTGCCGGTCATGCCAGAGCGCGCGGGAGTAGGACAGTAGGAACCTGTATCTTGATCCCGCCGCGCAGGCGTTGCACAGGGGCACCCAGAGGATGCCGGGGCGTTGTCCTGAAGGGGAACGGTGATGGCCGAAATCGTGGCGCGGCATCTGGTGTACGACGGGTGGTATCGCTTCTGGCGGCTGGAAGTGCGGCTGCCCGATGGGATGACGGTGGAGCGGCACCTGCTCGACAACGGATCGGCGGTGGCGGTGCTGCCCTATGATCCGGTGCGGCGGGTTTGCATGCTCGTCAGCCAGCCGCGCGCGGCGGTGCTGGCCGCGGGCGGGCCGCCCTTGCTGGAAGCGATCGCCGGCAATCTGGACGGTATCGCCGCGGAAGCCCGCATCCGCGAAGAAGCGCTGGAGGAAGGCGGCTTGCGGCTGGGCGCGCTGGAGCCGGTGGCGAACATCTGGCCGATCCCCCCAGTTTCAACCGAGCGCGTGGCGCTGTATCTGGCCGAATATGCGGGTGTGGACCGCGTGGCCGAAGGCGGCGGCGCGGAAGGCGAGTTCGAGCATATCACCGTGCACGAAGTGGGGCTGGATGCGCTGCGGGCGATGGTGCTGGCGGGCGAACTGACCGATGCCAAGACGCTGGTGCTGGCACAGGCGCTGATGCTGCGGCAGCCGGGGTTGTGGTGAGGTTTGGGGTGGCACCGGGGAGTGGCGGTGAGGCAAATAAGTCGCCGAGCTACCCATTTTCTGTTTATGTTAATGACCGGTCGGAATTATCGGCATTTGCACTGGGTGCTAACAAACATACACGAGAAACCACTACATCCTCATAGATTTTCATTGTCTGTGTAGGCTCATCAACGGAGAGATGAATGTCGGTTTCGATGGAACGTAGCAAGGTTGCACGTTTACAGAAAGACATCGCGGATCTGCGGGTTAAGGATGCTCAGGAAGCAAGAAAGGAAGCGGAATTTTCAGCTAGGATGGTGCGCGCCTCAGGTGCCGCACAGTCGAGCAAGAGCGCTTCAACGATTGTTTCAAAATTGAAAGAGGCAAATCGCGCTGCCAACGATATGGCGTCGGTTCAGAAAAAGCGTGCCGACATCGCCAAATCTATCGCCTCCAAGCACGCCGATTTAAACCGTGCACAGACGTCGCTCGAAAAAGCTGAGGAAGGCGACAGGAAGAAGGTAGCGGCAGATCAAAAAAAGGCCGACGATGCGCGTTTTCGTCAGATGCAAAATCTGGAGAAGCAACTTCGTGATCAACAGCGAGTAGCTGTGGCGGTGCCTGTTGACGTTAATATTGCCAAATCGATGGATGTGGAATTCCTTCCGGAGTATGATGTTTTCATTAGTCATGCATCGGAAGACAAGGATAGTTTTGTTAGGCCATTCGCTGAAAAACTAAAGTTAGCGGGGATTAACCCGTTTTATGATGAAATGTCACTCACATGGGGAGACAGCCTCCGGCGGCGGATTGACCAAGGGTTGGCACGCTCCCGTTTTGGGATCGTAGTATTGTCCAAAAATTTCTTTTCAAAAGAATGGCCGCAACGCGAACTTGATGGATTGGTCGCGCTTGAGATCCAGGGGCAGTCGCGCATTCTCCCGATCTGGCACGAGGTTTCAAAGGACGAGGTGGCGCGTTTTAGTCCACCTCTCGCCGACAAATTGGCTATAAATACTTCTCTGCTATCGATCGACGAAATCGTCGAAACACTTTTGCCGCTATGTCAGGAAAAATAGGTTCCTGCTATGATGTTTCATTCTATGCACTGTTGTCCTGATTTTACGCAAATGCTTCACAGCAGATACCGCGACCGCTGAATTAGGCATGGTAAGATATGCAAACTCAAACTATCTACTAACCCGCCACTCTTGTGCAGGCGATGCCCATGCTGACCAGTTGGCCGCAGATCGCGTGGGCGTCCGGGCCGGAGGCGCGGAGGCGGAATACACGTAGCGTGTTGACGGTCGCGGGGATGATCGTGGGGCTGAGCGACTGAAGCGAGGCCTGCGATTGCGCAAGTTCCTGCCAGAACGCGTTGGCGCGTTCGGCGCTGGAGCTGGCGGCGAGCTGGATCGTCTGGATTCGGCTGTTGGCAGCGGGGGCGAACGACATCGACCGTTGCGTTGGCATGGCGGGTGCGGGAACCGGTTGTGCCGCTGCCAGCTGAACCGGCGGCGGGGCGTATGGCGCAGGGCCGACCATGCCGCGCGCTTCCTCCGCCGTGGCCAGCCGATGCGGCACGATCAGCACCGACGTGGTGGCCGGGTTCGTCAGCGCATAGAGCCTGCGGGCGAAATCCCACGGAAGTCGGATGCAGCCGTGCGAGGCGGGGTAGCCGGGCACATGCCCTGCGTGGAGGGCCACACCGCTCCACGTCAGGCGCTGCATATAGGGCATGCTGGCGTTGTTGTAGGTGCGCGAGCGGTGGTGGACCTGTTTCTGCAGGATCGGGAAGGTGCCGGCGGGTGTGCCGTATCCGCGCCGGCCGGTGGAAACAGGGGTCGAATCCCATTCCGCACCGTCCTTGAAGGCATAGAGCCGCTGCGACGGCAGGCTCACCACGATGAGCGTGCCTTTCTTCAGCGCCTGCTCCGGGGTGGGCGGCGGTGGAGGCGTTGGCGGCAATGCGGGTGTTTGCGCAGCGACGGGCGGGGCGGCGGCTGGGGCGATCCGTTCGTCAACCGGCTGCGCGGATGGTGCTTCGGCCAGCGAGGAATGCGACAGTACCCCCACGCCGCCTAGCAGAAGCAGGGCGCAAAGGGAGACTGAGACTATGCTGACCGCCCTGACCATGCGTATGTCCTAACGGTTCGTTAACCATCGTGACATGCCTTTTTGCGTGTTTTGGCGCATCCGCACCGACCCGGACCATTTTGTCGGGCCGGCTGCGCGTGCCTGCGGGTGACGGTCCGTGCGGCGATGCCGACGGTGACGTCGAAATTCTCCCCGCCTTTATCAGTAGTGCAGGCTGCCCGATAATCGGGCATCTGCCAGGCGACCGGTATTTTCCGGCGCGGGACGGGATGTTGGGATTTCGATGGACGTGTTTGATTACATTGTGGTCGGTGGGGGCAGCGCGGGGTGCGTTCTGGCGAACCGGCTCTCCGCCGATCCGCGCCATCGGGTGCTGTTGCTGGAGGCGGGCGGCAAGGACGACTACATCTGGATCCGCGTGCCGGTGGGCTATCTCTATTGCATCGGCAATCCGCGCACCGACTGGCTCTACAGCACCGAACCCGATGCGGGCCTGAGCGGTCGCACGCTGCGCTATCCGCGCGGCAAGACGCTGGGCGGCTGCTCGAGCATCAATGGCATGATCTACATGCGCGGCCAGTCGCGCGACTACGAGCAGTGGGCCGCGCTCACCGGCGACGACACCTGGCGCTGGAACAACGTGCTGCCGGCCTTCAGGCAGCATGAGGACTACTACCTCGGCGCCGACGAGATGCATGGCGCCGGCGGCGAGTGGCGGGTCGAGAAGCAGCGCCTGCGCTGGGACATCCTCGACGCCTTCGCGCAGGCCGCGCAGGAGGCCGGCATTCCGCACAGCAGCGACTTCAACCGCGGCAGCAACGAGGGCGTGGGCTACTTCCAGGTCAACCAGAAGGACGGCTGGCGCTGGAACACCGCCAAGGCCTTCCTGCGGCCGACCTGCTACGGCCGGCCCAACTTCGAGATGTGGGTCAACGCCCACGTGACGAAGCTGATCGTCGAGACCCAGGCCGACGGCAGCCGGCGCTGCACCGGCGTGCAGGTCTGGGACGGCCACGAGATGGTGACCGCGCACGCCACGCGCGAGGTGCTGCTGTGCGCGGGCAGCATCGGCTCGCCGCAGCTGCTGCCGCTGTCGGGCATCGGGCCGGCCGACCTGCTGCAGCAGCACGGCATCGAGGTGGTCACCGACCTGCCGGGTGTCGGCGCCAACCTGCAGGACCACCTGCAGATCCGCGCGGTCTACAAGATCAAGGACGCGCCGACGCTCAACGTGCTGGCCTCCTCGCTCTATGGCAAGGCGAAGATCGGCATGGAATACCTGCTCAAGCGCAGCGGCCCGATGAGCATGGCGCCCTCGCAGCTCGGCGCCTTCACGCGCAGCTCGCCCGAGCACGAATGGCCGAACCTCGAGTACCACGTGCAGCCGCTGTCGCTCGACGCCTTCGGCGAGCCGCTGCACAGCTTCCCGGCCTTCACCGCCAGCGTCTGCAACCTGAACCCGACCAGCCGCGGCACGGTGCGCATCAAGAGCGGCAAGTTCGGCGATGCACCGGCGATCGCGCCCAACTACCTGAGCACCGACGAAGACCGCAAGGTGGCGGCCGATTCGCTGCGCGTCACGCGCCGCATCGCGGCCCAGCCCGCGCTCGCCAAATACGCCCCCGAGGAATGGAAGCCGGGGGTGCAATACCAGAGCGACGAAGAACTGGCGCGGCTGGCCGGCGACATCGCGACCACCATCTTCCATCCGGTGGGCACCACCCGGATGGGCGCCGACGGCGACCCGATGGCGGTGCTCGATTCGCGGCTGCGGGTGCGCGGCATCCAGGGGCTGCGGGTGGTCGATGCCGGCGCCATGCCGACGATCACCAGCGGCAACACCAACAGCCCGACATTGATGATGGCCGAGAAGGCGGCCGGCTGGGTCCGCGAAGCCGCGGTGTGACTTGGCGGTGTATCAATTGGTTTCTGTTGGCGGGTAATCCCCGATGCACTGCCGCGGTGCGCCGAATTAAAGTATCGGTACTCGCAAACGGGCCAGCCCGCAGCGCGGGGGACCGAGGAGACAATCTTTCGGAGAACCAGAAAAAGATCACACAAGGCATCCGCACGAGATGCCGTTTTTTTGCCAAGGCGCCGCTGGTCGGCGCCTTTTCTTTTGGGCGATCGACGAGCAGCGGCGGCGCGGTGGCGCTATCAAATGGATAGCAATCCGGAATGAGACAATCCGGCCCGCATGGAAACTCTGGTGCTGACCCTCGCCTCGCTGTTCGCGGGTTTCATCGATTCCATCGTCGGCGGCGGTGGCCTGATCCTGGTGCCGGCGCTGTTCAGCGTGCTGCCGGGCACCGCCCCGGCCACCCTGCTGGGCACCAACAAGAGCGCCTCGGTCTGGGGCACGGCGGCGGCGGCCGCGCAGTTCCACCGCCGGGTCGGGCTGCGCTGGCGCAACCTGCTGCCGGCCGGGGTGCTGGCCTTCGCGGGCTCGCTGGCCGGGGCCTGGGCCGTGACGGTGGTGCCGGGCGAGTTCCTGCGCAAACTGTTGCCGGTGATCCTGGTCGCGCTGCTGGTCTACACGCTGGCCCGCAAGGACATGGGCGTGCACCATGCGCCGCGCTTCAGCGGCCGCGCCGAACTGCTCGCCACCGCCACCATCGGCGCCCTGCTCGGCCTCTACGACGGCTTCTTCGGGCCCGGCACCGGCAGCTTCTTCGTCTTCCTGTTCGTGCGCTGGCTGGGCTACGACTTCCTCAACGCTGCCGGCTCGGCCAAGCTGCTCAACGTCATGACCAACCTGGGCGCGCTGCTGCTGCTCGGGCTCAAGGGCCACGTGCTGTGGCAGCTGGGGCTCACGATGGCGGTGGCCAACGTGGCCGGCAGCGTGATCGGGGCCCGGGTCGCCATCCGGCATGGCGCCACGTTCGTGCGCAAGGTCTTCATCGGCGTCGTCGCGGCCTTGATCCTGAAGACCGCCTACGACGCCTTCCTGCGCTGACAGTTCAAGGTGCGGCCGTGGCCTGGGTGCCGCTGCCGGCGGGCGGCCACGCGACTTCGCTCGCCACCCGCGGCTTGCCGATCGGGGCCGTCGCCTTGCCGATCTGGATCGCCGCCATGTCGGCCTCGCTCGGGTACTGGTTCATGAGCCAGTAGTCGAACACCCGGCGCGCGATCGGGGCCGCGGCGCCGGCGCCCCAGCCGGCGTTCTCGACGATCAGGGCGACCGCGATCTTCGGGTCGTTGACCGGCGCGAAGGCCATGAACAAGGCGTGGTCGCGCTGGTGCTCCTCGAGCGCCCTGGCGTTGTACTTGGTGTTCTGTGCCTGCGTCACGGCCTGCGCGGTGCCGGTCTTGCCGGCCGCCTGGTAGGCGGCGCCGGCGAACACGCCGCGCGCGGTGCCGCCGGTGACGACCGCGGTCAGGCCCTCGCGGACCACGGCGATGTCGGCGGGCCGGTAGCCGAGGTTGATGGCCGGCGGCTGCTCGACCGGCTTGACCTGGCCCGTGACGGTGTCGCGGATGCCGAGCACCAGGTGCGGCTTGTGCTTGATGCCGCCGTCGGCCACGATGGCCGTGGCCTGCGCCAGCTGCAGCATCGTGAAGGCGTTGTAGCCCTGGCCGATGCCGAGCGAAATGGTCTCGCCGGCATACCACTTGCGCTGCTCGGGCCGGCGGTAGGCGTTGCGCTTCCATTCGGTGCTCGGCAGCACGCCGCGCACCTCGCCGCCGATGTCGATGCCGGTGATCTGGCCGAAGCCCAGCGGCTTCATCGCGTCGTGGATCAGGTCCACGCCCATCTCGTTGGCCAGCGAGTAGTAGTAGATGTTGCTCGACAGCTGGATCGAGCGGCGCATGTCGACATTGCCGATGTTGCCCTCGGGGCTGCCGAAGCGGTGGCCGCCGAAATTGAAGTAGCCGGGGTCGTTGACCAGCACG
>Ga0163162_10006972_pt1 | contig 10958 bp, 7 predicted proteins | sample S55metaG_FD_115310 | JGI IMG/M metagenome (GOLD analysis project Ga0163162, IMG submission 115310) | Switchgrass rhizosphere microbial communities from Kellogg Biological Station, Michigan, USA - S5-5 metaG | ecosystem: Host-associated > Plants > Roots > Rhizosphere > Soil | place: USA: Michigan...
CCAGCCTTGATCCGTGACCGTGATCGACTTGTGTTTCTCGTCGACCGTAAAGTCGCCGGTGTATTGCTTCGGTTCCCCGGGCGCGACGTCGATTTCTTCGCCTTTTTCGAGCTGCGGAATGATACGGTTGACCTTGGAGTATTTGTCGGTCGACTCTTCGCTGGCGCCAGAGATGATAAGAGGGGTCCGGGCCTCGTCGATCAGGATGGAATCGACTTCGTCGACGATGGCGAAGTTGTGCCCGCGCTGCACACAATCCTTGACGTCAAACTTCATGTTGTCGCGCAGGTAGTCGAATCCGAACTCGTTGTTGGTACCGTAGGTGACATCAGCGCCGTAGGCTTGTTGCCGCTCTTCATCGTCCAACTCGTGCACGATGACACCGACCGTCAGGCCAAGGAAAGAATAGAGCTTGCCCATCCACTCCGAGTCGCGTTTGGCCAGGTAATCGTTCACCGTGACGACATGAACGCCGCGGCCGCTGAGCGCGTTCAGGTAAACCGGGAGGGTGGCCACCAGGGTCTTGCCCTCACCGGTCTTCATTTCTGCGATCTTGCCCTCGTGCAGAACCATGCCGCCGATGAGCTGCACGTCGAAGTGACGCATGTTAAGAATTCGACGTCCAGCCTCGCGAACCACAGCAAAAGCTTCTGGCAGGATTTCGTCCAGAACTTCCTTGAGGGCCTGGTTCCGATCCGCATCCACCTGCTTGATTCGTTCCGGATCGGCGTCGGGCTCGGCTGTAAAGCGGCTTAAACGCTCCTGTATCCGCTGCCGGAATTCTTCCGTCTTCCCGCGCAGCTGATCGTCGGAAAGTTGCCGAACACCCGGCTCAAGCGCATTAATTTCGTCGACCCGCGGCATCAGCCGCTTGATCTCGCGCTCGTTTTTTGTCCCGAAGACCTTAGCTACCAGAGAGTTAATCAAAATCGAAATCCTTGACGGAGAGAATTCGGACGTCCCCAGCTGTCTATAAAGCGTAGCATATTAGATGCTGCCACACTGCCTTCCGTACCGCCGTCCGAGACACGCTGCGGAAGGCCCCGATTTTCAGGTATATTCCCGCAGACGCTATGTCCACCTTCTACGACATGTTCATCCAGTGCGCTGAGCGCTGGCCGGACAATGTTGCGCTTGAGATCCAACGCCACGATGATGTGGCGAGTTTCACCTACGCAGAAGTTCGGCGTATGTCTGAATCTGTAGGCCGGTGGCTGCGAGACCTAAAACTAAAGCCCGGGACGCGCGCCGCGATTCTGGCGGCAAACCATCCGCGGTGGGTCGCCGCCTATCTTGGATCCATCGCGGCCGGCCATACCGCGGTTCCTCTCGATACCGCTTTCCACGCCGACCAGGTCGCAAAACTGCTGAAAGATAGCGGGGCCTCTCTTCTGTTCTGCGACTTAGAACATTTCCCTGTCGCTGCCGAAGCTGCGAAGGAACTAAATGTTCGCCTGGTTCTCACCGAGCGTGGGGAGGCCGCAGGTTCCAAGACGCAGGGCGTGCCTGACTGCGACAGCATGTTTCAGACGGGACCCGGCGACTTCAGGCCGGTAGATGCTGCCGAGAATGCAATCGCCGCTCTGCTCTACACATCCGGGACGACTGCGGACCCGAAGGGCGTCATGCTCACTCACGGTAATTTGATGGGCGAAGTGAACGCCGTTTTCACGCTCCTTCGTGTTAGCCCGGCCGACGCCGTACTTGGCATCCTTCCGATGTTCCACGTGCTCGCCCAGATGGCCAACCTAATGCTGCCGCTGGTGAAAGGCGCGCGCGTGGTTTATCTGGAAACTTTGAACACCACAGAACTGCTACGCGCTCTGCAAGAACGGGGCATCACCATCTTCGCGGTCGTGCCCCAATTTTTTTATTTGATTCACGAACGCATTTTTAAGGAGGTGAGCAAACGAGGAGCACTAGCTGGTTCTTTGCTCAGATCGTTGATGAAGTTGAACCTGTTTCTGCGGAAAGTCGGACTGAATGGCGGCAAGATTTTTTTCGGGAAGATCCACTCGACATTCGGCAAGAAGATGCGATATCTCGTAACCGGTGGGTCCCGCTTCGACCCCGCGATTGCCCTGGATTTCCGCGCCTTTGGCATCGATCTGCTAAACGCGTACGGCCTGACCGAGACCTGTGCGGCCGCTTTCCTGAACCCTCCGGGAAAAGTGGTGATCGGTTCGGTAGGGCCTCCATTACCGACCATTGAGGGAAAGATTCTCGATCCGCAGCCTCCCGAGGATGGCGGTCCGCCCAGCGGCGAAATTGCGATCCGGGGCCCAATCGTCATGAAGGGTTATTGGAATCGTCCGGACGCAACGGCCCAAGCATTGCACGACGGCTGGCTGCACACCGGGGATCTTGGCCATTTCGATTCGCGCGGCAATCTCTTCATTACCGGACGCAAGAAAGAGCTCATCGTTCTGGCCAACGGCAAGAATATCTATCCTGAGGAGATCGAAACACACTACCTGAAAGCCCCCTCAGTCAAAGAAATGTGCGTGATGAGTCTGGAAGCGACGCCTGGCGACCCAACATCGGAGCGTCTCTATGCGGTCGTAGTCCCGAATTTCGACGCGCTGAAGGAACGCAAAGTAGTGAATGCAAAAGAAGTCATCCGCTGGGAGATCGAAGGCCTGTCGCAGACCATCGCCTCAACCAAGCGAATCGGTGGCTATGAAATCTGGCAGGAAGACCTCCCCCGCACCACGACCCGCAAACTCAAGCGCTTTGAGATCGAAAAACAGGTTCGTGCAAATCAGGGCAAGCGAAAAGAAACGGATGATGCCGAAGTCGCGACCAAGAAGCCCCTCACGAGCGAAGACGAGTCGTGGCTTGCGAAGTCAGACGTGCAGCGCGCAATCGCCTTGATTCGCGAATCTGCGTCGAAGGCCCCGGAACAGATTCTGCCAGACGATAACCTCGAACTCGATCTTGGACTCGACTCGATGCAGCGGGTGGAACTCCTTGTCGCGCTCGAACAACAGCTCGGAGGAGCAGTAGAAGAGTCGCAACTCGCCGATATTTACACCGTGAAACAACTGGTCGACGCTATCCTAGCGAGCGCGGCAAGTGGAAAAATACGCACCACAACGCGCGACCAGTTCGCAGGCTGGAAGGCTGTGTTGGCAGAGGATCCGACTGATCCGGAAGTCCGCGCTATCGCTACCCCACGGCCGCTTCTGGACACGTTCCTCTACGTTTTTTCTCGTCTCATTCAGGTCTTCGCGCGCGACCGGTTCCACTTAAAGGTCACTGGCCTCGAGAAACTCCCAGCCAACGGTCCCTACATTCTTTCTTCGAATCATCAGGGATACCTCGACCCTCTGGTTCTTGCCGGGGTCGTGCCTGAAAACATTTTTCGTCAGCTCTTTGCCGTTGGCACAAGCGACATCTTCGGATCGGGATTCATGCGCCGACTCGCGCGCTACATTCGAGTGCTGGTAGTCGACCCCGACGCGCACCTAATTCCCGCCATGCGAGCCGGCGCTTATGGATTGCGCCACGGCAGGATTTTAATTCTCTATCCGGAAGGCGAGCGCAGCGTCGATGGTCGTCCGAAGGTATTCAAAAAAGGAGCTGCCATTCTTTCGATCCATCTTCAGGCACCGATCGTGCCGATCGCGATCGAGGGCTTTTACGAAGCATGGCCTCGCGGCAAGAAATTTCTCCAGAAATTCAGCCACCTGAAGATCGAATTTGGCGATCCGATTCAACCCCCGCCAGAGTCTGCGGCGTCAGAAGCCGCGTACGATCAACTCACTGCCGCGCTTCGTGCCCGTGTTTTTGAGATGTGGGAGGGACTGCGCGATCACAAGGCCGAGCCCGCACCGGACATCGAACCGCACTCTGCGGCAGCCGACTGACTACCTCGCCCGCGGATGCGTCTGATCGTAGACCTCCAGCACGTGCTTCACGGAGAGCTGGGTATAGCGCTGCGTGGTAGAGAGCCGCTCGTGTCCGAGCAATTCCTGAATCGCACGCAAGTCCGCGCCTTCCTCCAGCATGTGTGTGCCGAACGCATGGCGAAGAGTATGAGGATGCACGTCCGGAGAAAGTCCTTTCGCCACGGCAATCTTCTTGACGATGCGACCAACACTGCGCGTCGTAAGCCGTCCGCCACGCTGGTTGATGAGCAATGCGGGCGTCTGTTTGTGCGTGGTGGAGAGAAGTTTCTGGCGTGCAGGCAGATACGAAGCGAGAGCCGGCGCCGCTGTGCCCCCAAATGGAACATACCGCTCTTTCTTCCCCTTGCCGCGAATCAGAATCGCTTCTGCGCTAGGCCGCACATCTTCCAGGTTGATCCCCACAAGCTCTGAATTTCGAATGCCACAGCCGTACAGCAATTCGAGCAGAAGTCGATCGCGTTCCGGGAAGGCCGCGGCTTCCGGCAACTGTCCATCGAGCACAGAGTTGACCTCTTCGATTGTCGGCACACGCGGCAGCTTCTTTGGGATCTTCGGCGTGGAGACAAGTTTTGCCGGATTCTGCTCAACTACATTCTCTTGGGCGAGCCACCGATAAAGGGATCTCACCGCCGCCAGCGAGCGCGCCACGGACGTCTTGCTCAGGCCTCGTTCATAGAGATGAGACAAGAAGCCACGAATAGTGACGTGGTCAATACGTTTCCAGTCGCGCGAGTCCACGTAAGCTGCAAAACTATCAAGGTCGCCCGCGTACGCTTTGATGGTATGCGCGGAAGCATTGCGCTCCCGCAGGACACGCAGAAACTGATCAACGGCCTTTTCAACCGTGGTGCGCCTGAGTCCTGTAACTGCTTCTTCGGTCATAAAACCAATCCCAACCACAGGTGCGAGAGACGTTGTGTCATGACTAAGCCCTTGCCTTCGCCCGCGGATGATGCTTCTTGTAAACCGTTTTTAACCGGTCGAGCGCGAGATGCGTGTACACCTGGGTCGTCGAGATGTCTGAATGTCCGAGGATCGTCTGCACCGTGCGAAGATCGGCGCCGTTTTCGACCATGTGCGTCGCACAAGAGTGCCGCAGCATGTGTGGCGACGCAGAACGTCCTGAATCAGCCGACGCCGCTTTTACCATTTGCCAAGCGCGTTGGCGCGAAAGGTTGCGTGCACCGCGCGCGATGAACAGAGCCGGAGAAATCCTCTCTGCAGCGAGCACAGCGCGTCCATCTCGAAGGTAATATCCGAGCGCTTCCTGCGCAGATTTGCCCAGCGGCACCATGCGCTCTTTATCGCCTTTGCCGCGGACCAGCATGTATCCCATTTCAAGTTTCAGGTCTTCGAGCTTTGCGCCCACAATTTCGGAGACGCGCAACGCACCGGCGTAAAACACTTCAAGCATCGCCCGGTCACGCGCGGCAATGGCTGCTGACAATCTGGAACCGTTCCTTGACCTGGGAGCGGCCAGCGTAGTTGCGATCTCGTCATGCGCAAGCGATTTAGGAAGGACTCTCCATTGTTTCGGCGAATCAATGTTGAGCGTTGGGTCATACTTAATTTTGTCGTCGATCAATAAATGTTTATAAAGATGCCGCAACGCGGAAAGCTTTCGTCCCACTGACCTCCCATCGACCGAGTTCCCGAACAACTCCTGGATGAAGTTACGTACGTCTTCGCGCCGGGCGTTAATTAGTTGACGCTTGTTCTTTTCCAGAAATGTCGCGAACTGGCCGATATCGGTCGTGTAGGCAGAAATTGTCAGAGACGCCAACCCCTTCTCGACCTTGAGGTAGTCAAGAAAAGAACTCATCACACGCGCATTGGCTTCAGAAGGCATGAATCGTTCGATGGACGAATGGGTGTTCTTCCCGTGGCCGCGATAATCCTACAAAACGTTATCGGACGTTCATAGTAGTTCTCGGGATGCGGCTCCCGGCGCAACGCCTTAGCCCTTGGAGTTTTCTGGCTTTACTCTGTGCTTTAAAAGTAAGCACGTATGGCGTGCCCGCGCTCGCCCCAGAAAATGAACCAGCGGCCAGCCGCTCGCACGATATCAAGCTGCTCAGCAATTGCGACCAGCTCCGGCTCTTTGCGTAGCCCCAGCCGTGAAAGAAGGGAACGTCGTCTCTTAAGCTGTCCGCCTGCGACGTCAGCAGCATTGGCTGCCGCAAGAAGCACTCTTCCGTACGCAACAGCTTCTTCCGGGAACTTATGATCCCATGCGTCGTTCAACAAGTCTTTGCTAAGTACGTCTAGACAATCATTCAGAAACGCTCCACGGAAGCTAGTCTCGTCGACTCCCTCGCACAAGCCTCCATTCGAATACTTGGGCACGCCATCGCATTCCACGAGACGCACGACGTAGTAACCGTCAAATTCTTTCAACGCAGCGGCCACTTCCTCTGGTGTTTTGGCCTTTTGGGCTTCGAGTAGCCATTGTGTTGCGGCGCTATCGTCTCCCACCCGTGGTGCACCGATTCGTTGATGGCCCGGAATGCTGATCTCTTGAAAGCGCGCAACTTCCGACTCCGACAAATCTTCATCGGCAAAAGAGCGCTCCAGTAGCCGTCGCCACTCGTGTTCAAGCCCTGGCTTCGCGCAGCCCTCTACAACTAGGTCGAGACCCATGTCGAATCGCCCCGTAGTTTGACCAACAGTCCGCCGCAGTTCATGCGCCCAACTGGTTACCTCGCACTGTGCTCAACAATTCCCGTGCATACATAGCGCCCTCTGGCGTGTCTTCATGCTTGAAATAGGCGAACACGTCCCGTCCGGCCCCGAGATGGCCCTGAATACGATCTACCATCGCCTGTCGCTCATCTGGCGGGTAGTTAGGTTTGCGGAAGCGGTAGTAGACGAAGTTTGCCGTCGCAACTTCAGGCGTGGTCAGCTCTTCAGTCTCGGCAACACACAGCGCCGCCTCGTGCTTGCGCAGAGCATCGTAGGTTGAGTCTGTGAACCACGAGGGATGGCGAAATTCAAACGCTGATTGCAGGCGCTTCGGCAACGCCTGCAAAAACGTTTTCAACACTTCCCCGTCGACTTTCAGATTGGGAGGTAGCTGGAACAAAACGGGCCCTAGTTTTCCAGCTGCCGCCAGCGGCTCAATCGTTTCGAGGAAGCGGGGTAGAAAATCTCCAGTCTCCTTCAATCGCTTGATGTGCGTGATGACCTGATGCGCTTTGATAGTGAATCGAAATGTCGCGGGCGTTTCCGCAAGCCAGTTCTGCAGTGTTGTTTCTTTGACCAGTTGTCGAAATGTGAAGTTGACCTCTACGGCGTTCAACTGCGTCGCGTAATGGCCGAGAAATTTCTTTTGGGCCAGCTTCTGCGGATAAAAGTCCGGTTTCCATGTCGGGTACGCCCATCCAGAAGTGCCTGCGAAGAGTTGCGGCATAGAGTTTTCGGATTATAGCTTCCGCCCTTTTTTCGAAACTGCGCCCTGCGCGCCTCGCGACTTCACAGCTTTCTTCTTGCCCTTCGTGCCGGACTTCGAAGACGTTTCTTCCGCCGCCGCTGCAAGATCAATCCTCTCGGGCTCGGCTGTCGCTTCCGCCATGCGTCGCAAGTCGGGAAGCTTCTGTTTCATTTGCAGGACGGGTTTATGCAAATCTCCCATTTTTTTCACACGCTCAAGCACCTGTGGCGCTTCGAACACCAGAAGGCTCGCGTCTTTTTTCTTAAGCGCGCGTTCGACCTCGTCCCACGAGACCGGAGTCGATACGGTAGGGTGTTCCCTCGCCCGCAGTGAATACACCGAAACTGTCGTCTTGTGCTCGTCATTCTGGCTCCAGTCGACGAATACCTTTCCGGAACGCAATTCCTTTTTCATCTCGGAAACAATGAGACCGCGATGTTCGTCCTCCAGCAAACGCGCGATCGCGTGGGCGAACTCTTTTGTCTTTTCGTACGTCGTCGGAGTATTCAGCGGGACATACACTTGCAGCCCCTTGGAGCCAGAGGTCTTCGCAAAACTCTCAAGGCCCCAATGCGAAAAAATATCGCGCAGCCAGATGCCGACCTGTGAGCACTGAACAATATTGGCGGGCGGGCCGGGATCAAGATCAAACACCATCATGGTCGGACACGAAATTTCTTTTCCCAGCGCGAGTGACGGATGAATCTCAAGTGATGCCAGATTCGCCAGCCAGGTAAGCGTTGGCAGGTCGTCAACCAGAAGGAAATTGATATTGCGTTTATTGTGGCGGCTCCAGATCGAAACAGTTTTCACCCAGTCAGGCCGGTGCTTTGGCGCATTCTTCTCGTAGAAGTACTCGCCATCGACGCCGTCCGGGTAGCGCTTCATGGTTACCGGCCTTCCCGCCAGGTGCGGCAGGAGAACGGGTGCAATGCGCGCGTAAAAGTCGATGACCTGCCCTTTCGTGAACCCAGTGGCGGGATACAACACTTTGTCAAGATTGGAAAGACTGAGACTTTTGCCTTCAACGTCTACAACCGTAGCCTTGCTCAAGCAGTCCTCCCAAATCTCGACATGGATAATGAGAATTGCGCTGATAGTATAGTTGCCGTCCTACAGAAGCAGACGACCGTCATTCGATGCAAACGCTTCCCAGGGGGATCGCCACTTGCCCACTTCCCGTCGTCAATTTCTAGGCGGCCTCGGCTGCGCCGCAGCGGCCGCGTGGCTTCCGCTCGATCGAACTGAACCCGACGTCATACTTTTCAACGGAAATATTTGGACGGTGAACGCGCGGCAGCCACGAGCGCAGGCCGTGGCCATTTCAGGCGGGCGATTCCTGGCCATGGGATCGAACGACGAAGTACTGCCACTCGCCTCGGGCGCCGCCAAGAAAATCGACCTCGGCGGCAAAACCGTCCTTCCTGGCTTCATCGACGCGCACTCTCACCCAGCCGTGGCAGGACTGTCTCATCTGCGCATGGTCGACTGCGATCTGCGCTCAATCTCTGAAATCCTGAGAGCCCTGCGCGAACGCGCCGCGAAAACACCTTCGGGCCAGTGGGTACTCGGCTTCAAGTATGACGACACGAAGACTGCCGAGGGTCGTCCGCTGACCCTGAAGGATCTCGACGACGCGGTTCCGGATCATCCCGCCTTCGTCGAGCATCGCGGCGGACATACCGCCTGGGTGAACACGCTCGCATTAAAAGCGGCGAAGGTTGACGAAAATACTCCAGATCCTCCCGGCGGCAAATACGACCGCGACCACGCCACGGGAAAGCTTGATGGACACGTCCGCGAAGTCGCTCGGGAAACTTTCGAGAAGTTGTTTCCCGGCTTCACCCGGGATGATCATCGTGAAGGCGTAAAGCTGATCTCAAAAATGATGTCGCGCACCGGCGTCACCTCGGTGACGGACGCTTCCGGTTCGCCCGACGACCTGCGCGCTTATCAAGACGCACGCGATGCCGGCGACCTCTCGTTACGCGTGTATTGTCACATCTACAACGCGTTCATCGATCAGATGCTGGCTGCCGGAGTTCGCACCGGGCTGGGAGACGATTGGGTAAAAGTTGGAGCGCAGAAGTCGGTGTGCGATGGCTCGATCTCCGAACGCACCGCGCGCTTGTCGCAGCCTTACATCGGCCGGCCCAATGATTTCGGTATTCTCGTTACGGACGAAGAGCACCTTTACTACTTGTCGCGCAAAGCACACGAAGCCGGCTGGCAACTCGGTACCCACGCCAACGGTGACGTCGGTATCGACACCACTCTGCGCGTGTACGAGCGCCTGCAAAAAGAAATGCCGCGCCGCGATCCGCGTTTTCGCCTCGAGCATTGCACCGTAATCAACGATTCGCTGGTTGCAAGGATCAAAGCGCTCGGCGCAATTCCGACTCCCTTCTCCACCTACGCGTACTACCACGGTGAAAAGATGAAGGAGTATGGAGCCGACCGCGTGAACAACATGTTCGCATTGCGTACTTTCCTGGATGCGGGTATTCGCCCTACACAAGCCTCCGACTATCCTCCCGGTCCATTCGAGCCCATGATGGCGCTTCGCTCTGAGGTGACGCGAACAGACAGCAAAGGCAACGTCTGGGGTCCCAGGCAGCGCATCTCTGTCGAAGAAGCGATCCGAGTGGGCACGATCAACGGCGCATACGCGTCCTACGAAGAGAACATCAAAGGCTCGATCGAAGCGGGAAAGCTGGCGGACCTTGTCGTGCTTGGCCGCGATCCCTTCAAGGTAGATCCTATGGAACTGATCGACATCCCGGTCGAGCGCACCATGGTCGGTGGCAAATGGGTGTGGGAGAGCTAAGGGCGCCGGCGTCCCGCGAGTCTTCACACTCAACATTCACACTCAAGCTGCGTCACTCAGTTTGACAATCGCCCCTACCGCCACGTAACGTCGATTTCTTCCTTCATGTTCACGCGTCCAACAGTTGTGGAGGTCCGATGAAACGCCGTCATCTCTCTATCCCCCTGATTATCTTCGTCCTGCATTCCATCGTATTCGCCCAGGACGTGGCCTCGTTCGAGAAGCGCACTACCGTCAAGAAATTGGCCAACGGGCTGACCGTCATCGTCTGCGAACGGCCGGAAGCCCCGGTTTTTTCGTTCTATACATTCGTGAACGCCGGCTCAGTCCAGGATCCCTACGCCAAGACAGGGCTCGCACACATGTTCGAGCACATGGCGTTTAAGGGCACTGACACGATCGGCACGACTGACTACTCCGCTGAGAAAGTTGCTCTCGCGAAAGTGGAAACGGCCTACACCGCGTATCTCGCCGAGCGCGACAAGATGGTTGGACAAGACCCTCAAAAACTCGCGCAGCTTGAAAAATCCTGGAAGGATGCGATCGCGGACGCTGACAAATTCGTAAAGCCGAATGAATTCGGCAAGATTGTCGAGCAGGAAGGTGGCGAGGGCATGAATGCCTCCACCTATGCGGATAAGACGGTGTACTTCTATTCCTTTCCGTCGAACCGGCTTGAGTTATGGGCGTACCTGGAAGCTACTCGATTCCAACAACCGGTGATGCGTGAGTTCTACAAAGAGCGCAACGTTGTCATTGAAGAACGTCGCATGCGCGTCGACAGCAATCC
>Ga0163162_10006975_pt1 | contig 10956 bp, 5 predicted proteins | sample S55metaG_FD_115310 | JGI IMG/M metagenome (GOLD analysis project Ga0163162, IMG submission 115310) | Switchgrass rhizosphere microbial communities from Kellogg Biological Station, Michigan, USA - S5-5 metaG | ecosystem: Host-associated > Plants > Roots > Rhizosphere > Soil | place: USA: Michigan...
ACCTGCTGATGGCGTATGACAAACCGATCGAGCAGATGTTTTTGGACTGGCTGCGCAAGCGCGACGAGAAACATTGAGGCAGGATCGCGCACGCCGCAACCAGGGCTTCCCACGGCTTACGCCGTGGGCTTCATTCTTGGGCCGCTTCGCGGCTTCGGAAAACAGGGCTGATTCGGCTTCGATTCGCGGGTACGAGGAATAGGGTCTATTCGGCATTCTTGGGCCCGATTCGCGGCTTCATTCTTATGCCGATTCGTGGTTTCGAGGAATAGTGCTCTCGGCTCCGTCTTTGGGCTGGTTCGGCTTCGTTCTGGCTGCGTCGGGGTTCAGGGCACTGCGGAAATGTCGGCTAGGGCCGCTTCGGCGCGGGTTACTCTTTCCTGATATTCAGAGACTTTTCTCTGCACGAGTTCTGAGTTGGGGTCCACGTTTGCGCGGCGCGCCACTTCGGCGACTACTTCGTTCCTCAGGGGCTTGTTCATGTCTTTCACTTTCGCAACAGCCTGAGGCAGGATGGCGCGAAAGTGATCGATGTGCTCGGCAGCTTGGCCCGGGAAATAAGTGAGACGGTCGCCGGTCTGCATGGCGTCTACCAATTCGTCGGGAGACCAGGCGAGTGGGAAGGTTTGATTCAGGCTGTCATAGGCTTCGCGCAGGCGAGTCATTGCACCGGCAAAGCCGTCGAGTTCCTCGCGTCGAGAAATCAAGGACGCCGCGCGACGAACATGCACGGTCACAGCCGTCGTGAGAGAGGTGCGGGGCAACGTGATCACTGTGGTGAGTGTGTTTCCTTGATAGCGCCAGCCGGGCGTTCCCTTGCTGGCAATGTAGGTCAGCGGACGTCCATTCGCGGTGACCGAAGCAGGAGGCCAATCGGCGGGCAAGCGTACTTCATATGCCCGATCTTTAAGCATCCCTTTGTAGGCACCTTTCACCGGAGCGATCTCGATCACTAAATCGCCCGCCTTTTCGGAACTGCGGATTTCGGTGCGCGCAAATTCGCCGTGTTCGTAAGCGCGCGAGTCTCCTGCGTCTTCATAGAGCGAATAGGAAGAACTCTCTCCGTCTTTTAAGGGAAGAACGTTGACGATGAGGGGATCGAGCGGCTTTTGATTGGTGTGCTGCATCGGTGGAGCTTCGGGAATGATCCCTCCCGCGCGCACGTAGACCGGGATCTGGCGGACTGAGAAATTTCGCTTGATCTCGAGCGGGCCGCGGAAATGTGCGCCGGTCTGCCATTCCATCCATTCCCCCTCCGGCAACCAAACGGATTGGTTCACCAGACCGGTCACGCTGTCGCTTAATGTCACGACCGGATTCACGATCATGTTTGTTCCGAACACGTATTCGTTCTTGTTGGCATAGGCCTCCGGCGATTCGGGCCAGTCGTAGTAGAGAGGGTGGAGGAATGCAACGCCGGTGTCGTACGTTTTACGCGCTTCGGTATAGATGTAGGGCAGCAGCGCGTAACGCAGGTGGAACGTATCGCGCATGATGTCCGAGTAGGGTTCGGGATAAGCCCAGATGCGACGTTCGGCATCGGGGTTCTTGGTGGTGTGCGTGCGAAGAATCGGACTGAACGCACCGAACTGCAACCAACGGCTGTAGAGCTCCGGTTCGACGGCGCCTGGCATGTGTCCACCGATGTCGTGGCTCCAGTAGGCGTAGCCGACATTAGCAGCGGTGGCGGTGAACCAGGGTTGGAAGGCGAGCGATGGCCATACAGAGATGGTGTCGCCCGAAAAGCCGATCTGGTACCGGTGATTACCCAGGCCTCCCCAGCGATGGAAGAGCAGGGCGCGTTTGTTTTGTCGCTCCTGATCGGTGAAGTGGACATAGTTCAACCACCAGGTGGGATTGACGCCCGGCGTTTTCGTATTCGCTTCCTGCTGCCAGTCGATCCACCAGAAGTCGATGCCCTGTTTCTCGAGCGGGTGATGCAGCAGGTTGAGATAGTTGGTCGCGAATTGTTTGTTGGTGATGTCGAACGGCACATACTTTTCGGTGGCCGGATCGATACCCATCGCGCGGGCCATCGCGGGATACGCTTCCTCCCACGGCTGCACTCCGGAGGCGGGGTGCATGTTGAGGGTGGCCTTGAGACCTTGCACCTTGATGTGTTTCAAAAACTCTGTCGGATCTGGAAATAACAGCTTGTTCCATGAGTAGCCGCTCCAACCTTTGGAGTGGCCGGATTGATCGAGAGGCTTTGCGCCGGAACCGCTGGGACCGAACGTGAGATGCCAATCCATGTCGATGACAAAGACGTCGAGCGGGACGTCATTGCTGCGAAAGCCCCGAACAAGATCTTCCAATTCCTGATCGCTGTAGGCCCAGTATCGCGACCACCAGGCCCCGAAGGCGAAACGCGGTGGCATCGGAATGCGGCCGGCAACTTTAATGAAGTCTCCGAGCGCCTGCTTGTAGTCGTGGCCATATCCGAAGAAGTACCAATCCTGGCGATCGCCGGCAGGCCGCTGCATCACCCAGGGCCACGGGCTGTTCGCGCCGTTGACAAAGCTGAAATCGTCAGAATCAAAGAGCGGCCGCGTCGAGTCGTCGACAACCGCCCAGCCGTCGCGTGAAATCAGGCCCGGATCCATCGGCTCTTTCGTTTGCCCGCCGAGAGCGCCATCGAGCGTGCGGGTCGTGCCCATCAGGTTGCCGGAGTCGGCATCGCCGGGACGCCAAGTGACCTGCTTGCCATTCAGCGTGAATGTGATGTCGAGATTGTCGTGCGTGAATTTGCCGGGATCTCCTGCAGCCGGCTGGTAGCGAATTTCGAGCGCTCCGGTGTCGATGGTCAGGGGGCCAGATTTCGAATCGCTGCGGTCGCTTACCTCAAATTTTGGAACAGGCAGGCGGCGATTCAGGAAAACGAGCGATGCGTGGTCCTCGAACTTTCCATCGGCGGCCCACTCCATGCGAACCAGGCGCGGGGTGAGGATGGTGAATCGTGCATTGCCATCAACAATGACAGCCTTGGGGTCGGCTAACGGAGTGTAGCGGCCCGGAACGGGCGGAGCGGGTGCTGTCGTCTGAGCCTCGAGCGGGCCGATTGAGGCGAACGCAAGAGACGCCATAAGCAGCGTCAGAATGAAATTTGATTTCAACAGAAAGCGCTGGGAAGAGTTGCCAGGACGGCAGTTGTTCATAACGAGGGGATTGTAGAGCAATGTCCTGGCTTTTAGTCTTAGTTAGATGCAGGTCGGTTACTGTACGACCTGATTGACGACGGGTGACGTGCTCTTGTCATTCGCGGCATCTCCGAGGTAGTGCGCTGTAATGACGTGTGCGCCCATCACGAGCGTCGATTTTGTAATGGCCGCAACGCTGCCACTGAGCGATACCGCTCCGATGCTGATTGTCCCATCAAAGAACTGCACCTTGCCGGTCGGTGCAATTGGGCCGGTGGTCGCCACGTGCGCCGTGAAGGTTACTGAGTTGCCCACGTGTGAAGGATTGAGGCTGGAGGATAACGCTGTGGTCGTGGAGTACTTCAACACAACTTGAGACACAGTTTTACTGCTGGGTACAAAGGTATTGTCGCCGGGATAGCTGGCTTTAATCGTATGGTTTCGCGCCGCCAGTGCGGAGGTTGTGAAAGCAGCTGCTCCGCTGTGTAGCGGGACGGATGCCAAAAGGGTGGCGCCGTCGGAGAAATTTACAATCTCGCCATCCGGAATCGCGCCATAGGCCGACGAGACGTTCGCCGTAAACGTAACCGGCTGCCCAACAAATGTGGGCGATCCGGATGTGGTTAGCAAGGTCTTGGTGGCACCACGGATCAACTCGGTGAGACTGGCATTGCTGAAATTGTTTCCGGCGTCGCCCGAGTAAGCAGCAGAGATCACATGGCTGCTCAACTTGTTATATGAGGTGATGAATGTCGCCTGGTTGTTAATCACTGGGACTTGCGCAACAGTAATTCCCGCATCTTGAAACGTAATCTTGCCAGTCAAGGGCAAGCCCGCTGAATTCGATACTGTCGCCGTATACGTTATTGTTTTAAAGATCCCACCTGGATTTGAGCTTGAGATCAAAGCTGTCACACTCCCTCGGTAGGTGCCAGCGCGGTGGTTGAAAAGAGTAGCAAATCCGTTGAGGCCCACGTCAGGTTTAGCGTCCGCATTCAGGAAGAGTGGTTTTGCTATGGGAGCATTCAAAGTCCCGGTGCTATAGGTCACGACAGGTTGAAAAAGCCCACTACCGCTGCCCAGCAGAAGGTGAACTTGGCCCAAATTTCTTCCTCCCACGAGGATGTCCACCTTATGGTCGAGATTGAAGTCCGCAACAGCAATGGAACCTGAAAACTCGTGCACAGGATAGAGACTTGCGGGCCCGTAGCTGCCATCGCCGTTGTTTAGCAGAACGCTTACTGAGCCGCCCGATCTTCCATCACTGATCGTTACTAAATCTGGCTTCTTGTCGTTATTGAGATCCGTTACCAACATCGAACGAAACACCGTCGTACCGATGCTGAAGTTGGTCGCCGGATGAAAGATCCCGTCCCCCTTACCGAGCAAGATGCCGATCGAGCTGGACGCAAGATTGCCAAGTACCAAGTCTAATTTGCCGTCTCCGTTAACATCGACGATACCAAAATCTTCCGTGCCGGCTCCGCCCGAATCATAGGGCACGACGGGACGGAGAGTGCCGTCCCCTTTGCCGAGGAGGACGCCGGTGAAACTCTCCAGATTGCCGCTGTTTGTCACCACGACATCGAGTTTGCCGTCACCGTTCAGGTCTGCCAGCTTTACCTGTGCCGCATTCCACCCACCCGCGTCATAAACTTGGGGACTTTTCAGCGAGCCGTCACCGTTTCCGAGCAGAACGCTGATACAACCCTCGAATGTGCTGGACGGGCAGTGCAGAAGGACAGCAATTACGTCTGGCTTTCCATCGCCGTTCAGATCACCAACCGTTGTGATGGAATTCAGGCCAGCGGCGGGAAAGATGGCGGGAGCCCGAAATGTTCCATCGCCGTTACCGAGCACCACACTGACGGAATCGCTAGAGCTGACCACGACATCAGGAATACCGTCTCCATTGAGATCCGCGACCGTAGGAATTTCGGACGCATCCGCACCTGAACTGGACCGTTCGACTTCGCGGAAGGTCCCATCGGAGTTCCCGATCAAGACATAAATGAAGCCACTACTTTGACCGAGCACGTCGAGCACTCCGTCGCCGTTCAAGTCGACCATGGCGAAGACACCCACGGGCGCCCCATAAGTCGTGCCCGGCAGGAACAATGGATTGTCTGGCACGCTCGAGGCACTTGTCTCAAGGTGATTCGCAGGCCCCGACAAATTGATGCCTGACCTTCCTTGCTGCGCTCGCCCAGAGGTCGTCAGGATCGTGAAGGTGATGATTGCCAGGAGAAGGGCGTGGCACAAAGAAGGTTGAATCAGTTTCTTGCCCATACGGGCCTCCTTTAAAACGGAGTCAGAGGCCCCGATCAAAAACAACCTCGTTACGCCGAGTTCGGCCAACCTATGAAGCCTGTAACTCACTTATAGGTTCAAGGTGATCAGGTCGCGGCTCGATCCTTTGGAGCGAGCAGTGTACATCCGGTCACCTAAGTCGTCTATGCATTTGGGTCAACGCATCGGACGCGCGTCGAGCGTATTTTTCAGCTGTCCATTCCGGAATTGGTTGTTGGGGATTCTGAAGGAAGCTCTGAAAAGAGCGTGGGGACAATCCTTCAGGCGCATAGCGGGCTGCGCTGGGCCACGTCTAGAGGTGACGGGCGTCACTGTCGCCCGGTTTGCCGTGCCTCATGCTAGAACCAGATGTTGTTAACCTTCGGAGCTGCGGGTTGTGGTGTGTTCACGCACGTTGCAGCTTTGTTTTCTTGCATTTCCACCACGCTTCCAGCGCGGCTCGCACCTGAAATCTACCTTCCGCTCGTGGCGCTGACTTTGATGATTCTTTTCGCGGCCTGGCGCTTGCACCATAACGAGGTTTCGCGGCTGGAAACGGAACTTAAGGAAGCACGAGCGAATGCTGGGACACGTGAGCGTGAGCGCGACCTCGCCCAGGAAGAATTGTTTCGCCGGCTTTATGAAGAGCGGGAGCTCAACAAAGAGAAATTGCAGTTTCAGTCGCAGCTGGCCGAGTACGAAAAGTATGCGGCACTCGCGCAACTGGCTTTGGGCGCCGCCCACGAGATCAACAATCCCCTGCTCGGCATGCTTTCTCACCTGGAGCTTGAACTCAAGGAGGCATCCGACCCGGAGCGGAGGGCAGAAATCGAGCAGTGCATCGTGGGAGCAAAGAGAATCTCGGCAACATTGCGAGGACTGGTGAACTACGCGCGCCCGACGCCGCCGATCCTGAGTCGAATCAACCTCGCCCGGTTGGTGACCGACACGCTGGTTTTCATCGAACACCAGCCGATGTTGCGAAACAAGAACCTCATCAACGACGTGCCTGCCGACCTGCCTCCAATTCGGGCGGATGCCAACCAATTGTCTCAGGTCTTCATGAACTTGCTGCTCAACGCGGCGGAAGCCACGCCAGAAGGCGGCAGCATCACAATCACAGCCAATCGACTGACGTACGTCGACAGCATTGAGATCCGGGTGACAGACACGGGATCAGGTATTCCGCCGGAAGTGATTCCAAACGTATTCAAGCCGTTCTTTACCACCAAGAAGGGGAAAGGTACGGGATTAGGACTGAGCATTAGTCACGCCTATGTGCGCAGCCACAATGGCGAGATCCGGATCGATAGCGTCGTCAATCATGGCACCACGGTGACCATTACGCTTCCGCTCAGAAATGCAAAAAATACTGAAGAAAGCGAGGAGGAATCGCAGATCGTAGTCTGATTCTGCAGGAACCATCAAATGTCTTACTCGGTGCTGGTCGTCGATGACGAAGAACTGACGCTTCGAACCATCTCTCGCGGACTGCGCGACGAGGGATTCGATGTCTTCACTGCAGCTTCCGGCGAAGACGCGCTCCGGGTATTCGCGGAAGAGAAGCCGGACCTTACGCTGCTCGACATCGTGATGCCAGGCAAGGACGGAGTGGAAGTGTTGCGCGAGATCAAGTCCACCACTCCGGCAGCGATCATTTTGATGATGAGCGCATACCACATGGTGGACCGGGCTGTGGAAGCGATGAAGCTGGGCGCCTACGACTACCTCATCAAGCCGTTTCACCTGTCCGATATGATCGCAACCTTGCATCGTGCGAGCGAGATGCTCGCCCTTCGGGTGCGTGTTCGTGACAACGTGGAAAGAGCAAAAGGGCGGTATGACTTCGGCCGGATAGTGACCGAGAATTCCATCACGCGCCGAATGCTCGAGGTGGCACGCAAGGCGGCGGAGTCGGACCACACGACGATTCTGCTGCAAGGCGAAAGCGGCACCGGCAAAGGGGTACTTGCGAAGGCGATCCATTACGCCAGCCCGCGCGCGGGCATGCCACTGGTCGAACTCAACTGCGCCGCGCTTCCCGACACCTTGCTCGAAAGCGAGCTTTTTGGGTTCGAGCCGGGCGCCTTCACCGACGCTCGCCGCCGAAAGGAAGGACTGCTGGAACGCGCGCACAATGGCACCTTGTTTCTCGATGAGATCGGCAACATGTCCGCAAGCGTGCAGGCGAAACTTCTGCGTGTTCTCGAAGAAGGAACTTTCATGCGGCTGGGCGGAACGCGCACGATCAAGGTGGACATCCGTCTGATCGCAGCCACCAACGCGCATCTTAAGGAAGCAGTCGCAAACGGGGAGTTCCGCGAGGATCTTTACTATCGTCTTAATGTGGTGCCGCTTGAAATACCGCCGCTGCGGGAACGGACGGAAGACATTCTGCCGCTCGCCCTCGAATTGCTGCAACATTTCAACCGCGAGTTGCATAAGAAGTTCATCGGGTTTACGCCGGCTGCCGCGGAACTCCTGCAGCAGTATTCGTGGCCCGGGAATATTCGCGAGTTGAAGAACGTGGTGGAACGAACGATGATCCTGGCGCCTGAGGGCGACATCGACGCGGGATCGCTGCCCGAAGAGATCCGCGACTACGTGCGGGAGGCCCGGGCTGCCGAGTCAGAGCCTCCGTCAGAATACGACGTTTCACCGACCGGGCAGCAATTCCTGACGCTGCGGGAAGTGGAAGACGACTACATCCGGGAAGTGCTCGCGGCGACGGGGAATAATAAGACGCAAAGCGCCAAGATTCTGGGCATCCATCCGACGTCATTGCTGAGAAGGCTGAAGAAAGAGCAGGCGACCGAGTAAGGGCGCCGAGTTGCGGCCTTCACACTACCGATACTGAGGTACCCATCCTATTTACTCACCTCGCTGAATCACCTATGATTGCGCGCTTGTGGGGAAACCTCTCCTGGAGTCGTCTGAAGACTCATGACTACAGCCGTGCTCGCCAATACAGCCACGCTCACCCATCGCAGCCTTGCGTCCATTGATCTGGTCATCATCGGCATCTACTTCCTGATCATTTTTTCGATTGGCCTGTATTTTGCGCTCAAAGAACGGACGACCACCGACTATTTCCTGGCGAGCCGCAATATTGGATGGTTCGCGATTGGCGCGTCGCTGTTCGTGTCGAACATCTCGACCGAACACTTCATCGGGTTGGCAGGCTCCGGGGCAAGCTCAGGGATGGCTGTCGGGCATTTCGAGTGGCTCGCTTGTTTGATCCTACTTCTACTGGGTTGGGTGTTCGTGCCGTTCTACCTGCGCTCGAACGTGTTTACGATGCCCGAGTTTCTCGAACGGCGTTTTAACCGGCAATGCGCGGTGTATCTGGCGAGCATTTCCATCATTGCGTACATCCTTACAAAGATTTCCGTGCACCTGTGGGCCGCGGCCATCGTGCTCGAGCGCGTGGTCGGATGGAGTCCCATGAAGGCCGCGATCATTCTGGTAATCGCGACCGGAATCTACACGATTGCGGGCGGACTTGGAGCGGTCATCTACACGGAGGTTGTGCAGACGCTGGTGCTGCTGACGGGCGCGATTGCGCTCACCATCATCGGCATGGATAAAGTTGGCGGATTTGCTGGCCTGCGCGCGGCCGTACCGGAAAGTTACTTCCACATGATCAAGCCGATCAGTGATCCCGACTTTCCGTGGACGGGAATTTTTCTGGGGGCACCGATTCTCGGCATCTGGTACTGGTGCACCGACCAGGTGATCGTGCAGCGCGTCCTTTCTGCGAAGGACGAAGGACACGCCAAGGCAGGCACAATTTTTGCCGGCTTCCTGAAAATTCTTCCCGTGTTTCTGCTGGTGATTCCCGGGCTCATCGCGTACGCGCTCTATCGCGACCTGTTCACCTTCAACGCGGCGGGCCAGGTCACGAATGGAGACATCGCGTTCCCGACGCTCATCATCAACCTGCTGCCGAAGGGCCTGGTTGGATTGATGATCGCAGCACTGCTAGCCGCATTGATGGGAGGCATGGCTTCGGTCTTCAACTCTGCATCGACACTAGTGACGCTCGACTTTTACAAGAAATTGCGGCCCGACGCGAACGAGAAACAGCTCGTGACGTTTGGGCGTATTGCGACGGGCGTGATGGTCGTGCTCGGGCTGGCCTGGGTGCCGTTCATTCACCTAATCAGCAGCCAGCTCTACATTTATCTGCAAAGCGTGCAGGCCTACATCAGCCCGCCGATTGCGGTGTGCTTCATCCTTGGAATTCTATGGACGCGCATGAATGGTGCTGGTGCGATCAGTTCCCTCCTCACAGGGTTCGTGCTCGGTACCGTGCGGTTCGTGGCCGAAATTTTTGCCGCTCAGGGCACAGAATTTTCTGGCGTGATGCTGTGGCTAGTGAAAGTAAATTTCCTTCACTATGCGATCTTCATGTTCGTGGTGTGTTCGGCGGTTCTGGTGGTGGTCAGCATGATGACGCCCGCTCCCGATCGCCGCAAGCTGGCTGGCCTCACCTTTGCGACGGTTGACGACAAGATGGATACCGTGGCGGTGGGCGTGCCGGAACGTAAGCCGGCTCGGGAAACCCCGGGCGAGCGCAGGATGAATGTGATCTTCACCTGTCTGCTGGTAGCGACCGTGATCGGGCTGTGGATTTATTTTCGCTGAGAGGAGATCTGCTGAATCAGATCAAATGAACCGCCCCCACGGTAGCGTGCGAGTAAGTCTGCCTGCCAATTTTGTAACGCCATCCCGAGTTCGGACACTATAGACCGAGCCCTTCTCCCCGAGTGCTCACGGCCTGTGGAAACAGAACATTCTTCAGACAAAATTCAGCCAGACGCCGCGACTTTTTCTCGGGTCGATCATCGAACCAAGAAAAGAAATGGTGGAGAGCAAGGCGCAATCCAAATGCGTCGGATAGTTCGTACGTCCGGGAGCAGGGCGCGACCTGGCCTGGTGTAAGAGAGAGTAGCGCTGTGATTACGAATGCGACAAAATTCTTCGGTGTGTTCCTGGCTGTGTTGGCCATCGGCGCTTCTGGGTCGCTCGTCAACGCGCGGGCAAAGCAGCGCGAACAGAACCATCGCGTTCTCTTCGAGAATCAAGCGAATCTCGGATCACCTCGTCCCAGCGGAGCGGATGAGTCAGTGCCTTTACGGTTTGTTCCTAACCATAAATCCGATGGGACGCGCGGGGAATTCCTCGCGCATGGTGTTGCGCACCAGGTATCGCTGAAGTCTGGCGCCGCCGTGCTCGAACTGAAGTCTTCGGCGTCGGCACAGAATCGCAAAGCGCACAGATCGGAAAAGGTTCGCGTGGCGCTGGCAGGGTCGAGTTCTTCCGCGAAAGGCTTCACAGAGAACGGTTCGGAGCACGTTCGATTCGGCGAAGTATATCCGGGGATTGATCTCGTTTATCACGGGAATCAGAATGAGCTCGAGTATGACTTCCTGGTGGCGGCTCACGCGGATCCGAGAAAGATTGTTGTGAAGCTGGATGGAATCGACAGCATGCGTCTCGATGCGGAAGGAAACATCGTTCTTCGCGC
>Ga0163162_10006976_pt1 | contig 10956 bp, 17 predicted proteins | sample S55metaG_FD_115310 | JGI IMG/M metagenome (GOLD analysis project Ga0163162, IMG submission 115310) | Switchgrass rhizosphere microbial communities from Kellogg Biological Station, Michigan, USA - S5-5 metaG | ecosystem: Host-associated > Plants > Roots > Rhizosphere > Soil | place: USA...
CGCCGTTCAATCCCATCACCCAATGCTTGGTCCCCGACTGAGGAGAATCTACTTATACCAACCTGCGCAGTGGCCGACTCACGGGGGATTCCTAAGGCCGCGGAAATCTGACTCAATGGAGCCGGCAGATTGGAGATCGGCACCATGGGAACAGCGATTGGCTTACGGGACGATTATGACGGTGCATCGCTGCGCCGATTGTCGCGGAGGACGAAGCACGCGAACCAGGCGCGTCGTCTCTGGCCCTAGCCGAGATTTACGATGGCGGTAGCCGGAGTGCGGCGGCGCGGATCGGTGGTGTCGGACTTCAGATTGTGCGGGACTGGGTGCTGCGGTTCAATGCCCGTGGGCCTGACGGCTTGCTCGACGGCAAGGCTCCTGGGCAGCGTTCGCGGCTCAACGATGCTCAGCGCCGGGCATTGGCGGATATTGTCGAGCGCGGCCCGATCCCGGCCATCCATGGCGTAGTGCGCTGGCGCCTGATCGATCTGGTCCAGTGGCTCCATGACGAATTTGCTGTGTCGCTAGACGAAACCAATGTCAGTCGGGAGCTGAAGAAGCTGGGCTACGTGAAGCTTACCGCGCGGCCGCGCCATCATGCCCAGAATGAACATGCCATGGAGGCCTTCAAAAAGGGGGCTTCGCTGCCGAGCTGGCAAAGGTCAGGCAGCCCTCCCGAGAGGCACGCCCATAGAGATATGGTTCCAGGACGAGGCCCACGTGGGCCAGAAGAACAAGATCACCCGGCGCTGGGCCAGGCGCGGAACCCGGCCATCGGCGCCCAAGGACCAGCGGACGAAGTCGGCCTACATCTTTGGCGCGATCTGCCCGGAGCACGGCAAGGGTGCCGGCCTCGTTCTGCCCTTTTGCAACACCGAGACGATGGCCCTGCATCTTGCCGAGATCCCACTCGCCGTCGCGCCGGGCGCTCACGCGGTCGTGCTGATGGATCAGGCCGGGTGGCATACCACTGGCAAACTCGACGTGCCCGGCAACATCAGCATCATCGCGCTTCCCGCCAAATGCCCCGAACTCAACCCCGTCGAAAACATCTGGCAGCTCATGCGCGACAACTGGCTGTCGAACCGCATCTTCAAATCCTACGACGACATCGTCGACCACTGCTGCGAGGCATGGAACAAGCTCATCGATCAGCCCTGGCACATCATGACCATTGGTCGCCGCAAATGGGCCCGTAGGTCATAGTCCATGCAGGTCGGTATAATGCTTGGTATTCACCTGCTTTGGTCGAAACATGTCGCCCTCCGTCACGTAGCAGAGCGCAGCTAGGGAACGCGCCCACGGCCCGGGGGGCCTCTGAACGAGCTATTTGACCTTGATGGCGTGTTCATATCGGCCGACGAGCGTCCATCGTGGGCGCTGAGGACGGCGTGTCGGGCCTCGACTCCGCCGGACTGGCAATCCCTGCTGCGGCGGGATGCGCCGCGCGCACCGAAGATTCGAGATCGAATGGATATTGAAAGCGAGGGCGAGCCGCAGTTGAAGCTGGCCTGGCGTGAGATGGACGGGCGTCCGGTGGCCCCACCCGAGGAGCGGGCCGGCTTTGGTTCGCACATGCTCGAACGTGCGCTCAGGGGCCAGCGCGGCGAAGCTCGGATTACCTCCGGACCCCAATGTATTCGCTGTGATGCGCCGACGGTGATCAGGCCGGCGAGCCAGCCCCTTTTCGCAGAACCGATTGTTCGTGCTTTCTCTCCGCCCCGATCAGGCGAAGTCCAAGGCGGCGGCAACGGAGCTGATGACATCGAATTTCCCGTTTTCGCCGACAAAGCTGACGTCGATCGGGCCAGATTGGACTGCTAGAATCACCGACTCGTTCACAAGCTGGATGCGAACTGATATTGCCCCTTTGGCATGCCGCCCTATGAGCGCCACCATGGAAAATCGACAAAATCATTTCGCTTACTATGTCCAACTTTTCGGCGGTGTAACCGCGTTTGCTCGGCGCCTCCAGATCGATGAACGTGCGCTTCGGCGGTTCATCAATGGCGAGCGGCCCATCAGCGACGGACTCCTGGAGGACATTGCCAAGGAATTACAAAATCTCATCAATGACGCGGGCCAGGCCATAGAGCAGATCTCCGCGACATTGGACGCCGGTAAAAACAAGGCGTGACGACGCAAATTCAGCCCATCCGCTAGTGCACCAGAGCACGGCCGCGCTTGGCGCCGCTGGCCGTGCGCCTCGGGAGCGAGGCGGACCGTCTACTTGCAAAACATCTCCCCAATCCTCCTTAAGTGGTTGTCAGGTCGGGTGGCGGCGGATGGTCGCCGTACAACTCCCAGTCGAGCGCTTCGCCCTCGGCCAGAATATGTTCAAGCTTTTCTCCATTTGGCCCGAGACATGGCTGAAATCCTTTCAACACAGCCTACATCGGAATCGGTTGCGGCGGGCCCTCGTCTCTGAAGTCGGGATCGGGCGAGCCCAGCGGATCATTCCAGCCAGTGTCCCAATCATCCTGAAACGCGCGCGCGCCGCGAGTGCCCGAAACGAGCAAGTCCGCCAGATCCTCGCCATCCTGGTACGCAGATCCGGCCGGCGGCGGCAGCACGACATGGACGACGCCGTCTCGCGGATCGTGAAAGACCAGACCTTCGGGCAGGTCTTTGATATCTTCCGGGAGTTCAGCGAGAGCCGCAACTTGATCGCTAAGCAGTAGCGCGCGCCATTCGGGATCGAGCATCGACCGCAGCGCGATCGCGAAAACGGACTTTGCCTCGAGTTGCGGATATAGGATGTACGAGGCACGGCGCCAAGCGAGCAGGAGCAACTCGTCCGCCTCTTCAAGGCCGCTGGGATGTGCGGGGCCTGGTCCTGATGCGCCGCCTTTGCCTTCAATTGTCATACTCACCTCCGTCATCACTAAGACAAAGCAGCAGCCCTTCGCTGATGAGCCGGTCGACAACCTTGCGCCGCTCCTCGCGTGAACGCAGGCCGGGCAAGTCGCCGACGACAAAGCTCCTGTGCGCAGCCACAAACGCGAACGCGTCTGCCATTCTCGCGGGACCGCTGACGAAATTGCCTCCAAACACGATCGCCACCCCGTCGGCGCGGTCCTCGACCCGCACGAAGGCCCCGTCTACGCAGGTCACCTGCGAGGCATCATCGAGCTTGGCGATCGCGTCGATCGAACGAAAGTGCCCGCGTTGCGCTGCCGCGCGATTCCGGCGCGATGCTCCGCCCAAGCGCACGAGCGTTTGCTCTTCCAGCCGACTGTCGGCGAGCCGCGCCCCGAGGTCTGCGACGATGCCTGCCAGCGCCCCGTCGATCGGTGCATCGAGGAAGCCCGGGCCGAGAGCACGGCGCAGCCGGATATCGTCTGACGCCATCTGCTGGAGCGCTTGCGTCAAATAGTCGACCAATCGAAGGACGTGGACGCCGACGGTAAGGTGCAGCGAGGAAGCATCGGTCGCGACGGCCTCGTGCGGCGTTCCCCGCGGAAGGTAGAGGACATCACCCACCGCCAGCGTGAGCTCGCGGGCCGGAGCGAAATTGCGAGGGCGGTGGTTCATCTCCTCGTTCAGCGGCAACTCTCGCTCGACAGCGCCCAGCCGCCAGATTTTGCTGCCCGCCAGTTGCAAGATGAATACGTCGTGGGTGTCACAGTGCGGGGGGAAACACTGGCTGTTGGCGGGGGTAAGATAGAGATTGGCTCCGACAGGATGATGCAGTGTTTCGCGCAAGCCCCCCGTCAGCTTGGCGATGCTCGGGCAGCGTTTGTGGACGTGACTCAGGACGATCGAAGCGCCTTCGCGATAATCCGCAAGCACGCGATACAGGTCAGGCGTCACACCGAGCTTGTAGACCAGCGGTTCCTCTATGCGTTTGCCCTCGACCACCTTAACGATGCGATCGTGCTGCTCCTCGGGCACGGTCGCGGTGATAAGACGCTCGACGTCGTCCATTCCAGGCAGCGCGGCAAAGTGAGCGGCGTCACCCCGCACCACATGCAAGACTTCGCGCTCCCAATACCGGGAATAGAATTCCTGTCTTGCAACAGGAAATAACAAATGATCAAGACAATAACTATCGCGACTTTTACGCAAGCCGACGAGGTGTTCGCTACTTATATCCGAATATTCGATACAATTGGCATGCAACACGAGGCGCCTCCGTAAACAGGAAGTCGTTTAAGTCGCTTTGTCAAATTGTTCCAATATCATTACACCGCAGCATCCTGAATTTCGCATCATTACCTGCTTTGGTCAACGCTAAGATTCGTGCCCGGCAGGAAATTTGGCGCTGAGGGCAGCCAGTTCATCGCAAGTCGCCGAAACGAGTTTCATCAAAATTTCGTCAATCGGACAAAAATTGACGCGACCCCCTGATTTTCCTCCAAGTGCGATGAGAGTTCAGCCCTGAAGGAAGGAAGGAAGGAAGGACGGACGATGAAGCGATTGAGGATCGCGCAAGAGTAGATCATTGCGGTGCTGAAGGAGGCCGACGCCGGTGCGAAGACCAGCGAACTGGCCCGACGTCACGGCGTGTCGGAAGCGACGGTCTACAATTGGGAGGCTAAGTATGGCGGCCTGGGGTGTCAGCATCCGCACCGTGTTCTCGCGCACCGGCGCCCGCGTCTGGTACGACGATCAACGCCGCGTCCATGAACAGATCCATGTTGGCGAGGAGTTGATCGACTACGCCTTCATGGGCAGCGATCCCGACGCCGCAGACCATCGCTGACTAAAGAAAGCGTGGAATCACAGGTGCCGGCCATCTATTTTCTCGGCATCGCGCCTAGCCGCTATACCACTATTTATCCGACCTTCATCGCCGACTGGTCGGCCCGTGATCTGACCGCGAAGATCGGGTTCGGTATGCCGCGGGCATCTCCTGCGCGCGTTGTGGCCATCCCCCCGCCGCCCGAGCGCCGCTATGCACTCCGCCTCGTTAGCCGGCGCCTCCATCAGGCGACGTTCCGCGAAGCCGTGCTTCACCGCCTATGGCGGACGCTGCGCGATCTCGCGCTTGCCTGAGCGCCGTTTGATCGATGCCGCCCATATCATCGCCGATCGCGATGAACTGCTGGGCCAGCCCCTCGTTACAAATGGGCTTCCACTCTCGAAAGTTCATCACGCCGCGTTCGATGCCAACCTCATCGGGATTGATGCCGACTATCGCATCTATGTCGCCGATGAGCTATTCGTGATGAACGATGGTCCGATGCTCGAGCAGGGCATCAAGGCAAAGCGTGGCAAGACCTTGCTGATGCCCGACCGGCTGATCGACCGGCCCGATCCGGACCGTCTGGCGGCTAGGTCCGATCTGTGCCGCTCCGCGAATTGAGGGTTTCAAACAATTGATGAATAAATGACCGCTTTCAGCGATGCAGTTTTGGCTCTGAACGGCAGAAATGTCGGCGGTATGGACAACTTGGGCGTAACAGCACGGCTAGCTGTGGATGACAGGCGCAAAACGCGTACAAGGCGGATGGGGATGCCGGCTTCGTCACGCCTTCCGAATGAAATCGATGAAAGCTCGCAAGGCCGCTGGCAGATGATGGCGCCCGGAATAATAAAGCCTCGGGCCTGAAAAACTCTCGTCCCAATCTTCCAGCAGACGCTCTAGCAAGCCGCTTTCCAGATGTGGCTGCAGCCAGTCCTCGAACAGGCGCACCACGCCAAGCCCGCAGATCGCCGCCTCGACCAGCAGGTCGCAGGCAAGGCCGGGCTCGACCAGCAAAGGCCCCGTGGGATCGAGGCGGATCACCTCCTCGCCGCGCTCGAACTCCCAGATGGCGGGCGCACCGCTGGAAAATCGCAGGCGCAGGCAAGCGTGATTGAGAAGGTCGCGCGGATGACCCGGACGCCCGCGAACCGCAAGATACGCTGGCGCGGCGGCCGTGATGATGCGCTGGCGGCGCGGCCCGATCGGCACGGCGATCATGTCCTGTTCGAGCCGCTCCTCGTAACGGATGCCCGCGTCGGCGCCCGAAGCGAGGATGTCGACGAAACCGTCCTCTACCGTCACCTCGACGCGAATTTGCGGATGTGCCTCCAGGAACGGCGGTAAGATTTTGGGCAGGACGGTGCGCGCGACGTTGGCCGGTACGTTGAGCCGCAGCGTGCCTGCGGGTTCATCGCTGGAGGCTTGCGCCGTGTCCAGCGCGGCCTCGATCTCGGCCATGGCGGGGGACAGGCGGGTGAATAGGCGTGTGCCCGCCTCAGTCAGCGCGATGCTGCGGGTTGTACGATGAAGCAGGCGCAGGCCAAGCCGTGCTTCCAAACGCCGCAGCGCATCGCTGAGCCCCGAAGGCGAACCGCCGGTGAGCCGCGCTGCCTCGCGAAAGCCGCCGGCGCGCACGATGGCTATGAACATGCTCAGATCGTCGAGGGGCAGCACCATTATACGATATTCCGTACAACCTGTTCAGAAAGGACCAGCTTATCGCGCAATCAATAAATGTCCATGATCAGAGTCAAGCAAGGAGAGAGCTTATGACGAACATTGCTGAGGCCGGAAAGTTCAGGCTCGGCGATACTGCCGTCAACCGCATCGGCTATGGCGGATGCAAGTGGCGGGGCCGGGCGTTTTCGGAGCGCCCAAGGACCGGGGCGAGGCAATCGCAGTGCTGAGGGCCGCGATTGCTTTTGGGATCAACCATATCGACACCAGCGATCTCTACGGGCCGCATGTAACCAACCAGATCATCCGCGAGGCGCTGCATCCTTACGGCGAAGATTTGGTCATCGTCACCAAAGTGGGCGCGCGGCGCGGCGCGGATGGCTCGTGGATTGCGGCGCAGGGCCCGAAAGAGTTGACCGCCGCAGTGCATGACAATCTGCGCAATCTTGGCCTGGAGCAGCTCGATGTCGTAAATTTGCGGATGATGGGTGATGTCCACGCCCCTATGGAAGGATCACTGGAACCACAGTTTACCACGTTGGCGCGCTTGCAGCAGCAAGGCCTGATCCGGCATCTTGGACTCAGCAACGTTACCGAGGCGCAGATTGTTGAAGCGCAGGCGATCGCGCCGGTGGACTGCGTGCAAAATCTCTACAATCTGGTGCATCGCGACGATGATGCTCTGGTTGCCAGGCTGGCGGCCCAGGGCATTGCCTATGTCCCCTTTTTCCCCCTTGGCGGTTTCACGCCGATCCAATCTTCAGGCCTTGCCGACATCGCGCGAGACATTGGGGCGATGCCGATGCAAGTGGCTCTGGCCTGGCTGTTGAACCGTTCGCCCAACCTGCTGTTGATCCCCGGCACATCCCGCACCATGCATCTCGCAGAGAATTGCGCGGCGGCGGAACTGGATCTTTCGGTTGAGGCGATGGCAGCGCTCAATGCGCTGGTCGTCCAAACAGAGCTTCGGCCCTGACCGGCGCCACGTCCTGGTCAGTTTGGATAAGCCAGACCTAGGATGAACGAAGGCCGGTTTTTAAGGCCAGGACGGCGGCTATAAGGCGTGAACAGTTTTACCTCACCAGCCACCGAGTGCGGATATCTCTCCTTGGAGCTAATCGCTAGCGACTTTTCGGAATCCGGCCGAGTTCGACCAAAACCGCCCGAAAGCGAGGCTCCTGGCGAAGACGCTTGAACGCAGGATCGACCGCCAGGGCGCAGATTGGCTGGGCACGTTCGATGAATGCCGTCTCGAGCCAGTCCAGCGCTGCGCTCACATCGTCCTGAGCGGCATAGACTGTGGCGATATCGAACGCGGAAACATAGCGATGGCCCCGCGCGGCGATGAGCTCGTCCAGCCGTTCTTTCGATTCCGAATGCCTTCCCGCGAGTGCCAGCGCTGCCGGCACATCGGCAGCGCTGCCGATCGTCACGCCGCTGCGCGAGCAAAACAGCTCGAGCGCGCGCTCGACATCGCCCAGGCGCAGCCAACTGCGTGCCAGTATGGATTGAGCATGGGCGAACTGGGAGGCAAGCTCGAGCGCGGCTTCGGCCTGCGCGATCGCTCGGTCATATTGCCCAGCATAGTAGAGTCCCATCGCAATGTTGGCGTTGATATTGGGCGCGAGGGGCTCAATAGCCTGGGCCCGGCGAAGGTAGCAAAAGGCCTCATCAAAGTTCTCGGCGCACATCGCCTGGAGTCCCATATAATGGTAGGCCGCCAAGCAGTCGGGATTGAAATCGAGGGCGCGGCGATAGCAGGCATCGGCTGCCTCGAAGTCGAACTCGAACATCGTGCAGATATGGCCCAATTGCGCATGGGCGTCGGCCAAGGTCGTATCCAACGCCAAAGCGGCAAGGGCAGCATCGCGCGCCTTTGGAAAGACATCTCTTGGCTGGGCGAGTCCAAAGACGCCCAGGAGAGCATAGCCAGACGCAACGCAGGCATAGGCAAGCGCAAACTGCGGATCGATCTCAGTCGCCTGTTCGAGCTGCTCCAAGCCGCGCTCGAGCGTTGGGCCACCCGGCCTGGTCAATGCAGCCCAACCCGAGACGAAGAGTTGGCTTGCTTGGGGGTTGGCGCTCATACGGCGCGACGAAGGGCCAGGTTCATTGGTCTCAGCCCGTGCAATTTGAGCCACGAACCGATAGCCTCGCCTCGGCTCGGTAACGATGAAGCGCTTGTCATTTGGCCCCTCGCCGAGTGATCTACGGATCGTGGAAATGCATTTGGCGAGACTATTGTCCTCGACCGTAACGCCTTTCCAGATCGCCGACATCAAATCATCTTTGGTCACTAGGACGCCCGGGCGGGCAGCGAGGTAGAGCAACGTGTTCAGGGGACGGCCGGTCAGATCGATCAGATTGCCCGTCGTCCGGGCAACAAGCCGCCGTCGCCGGGGATCCAGCAGGAAGTCGCCGAATGCCAGTGTCTCGGTCAGAGCGGTTTGCCTCTCAGATTTCAGGATTTTTCACACCTTTTGGTCGCGGCAAAGATTTAAGCATGAGCCTTGTGACTTGTCGAGCGGTGCAGCTGACGCCTGCGCCGTGGCAACTGAGGATGGTTCAATGGTCGGAAGCTTGCTTTTGAGACGTGCGCAACCAACGCCGTCGGGGGCAGCGATGGGCTTCTTCGTCTATTTCGTGCTCGCCCTCCTGCTCATGCACGCCATCCGGCCCGACTATACGATTATAGATCATATGATCAGCGACTATGCGGTTGGTCCGACCGGCTGGGTCATGACTACTGCCTTCACGTCGCTTGCGTTTGGCTGTCTGGCACTGGCGATCGGGCTGCTTCGGGACGGCCCGCAATCCTGGCTCTGCCGGATCGGTGCGTCTCTTCTGATCGTCGCCTTCATAGGGCTAGTGGTAACAGCATTGTTCCCGACCGACCTTGAGACCGCTCCGACCACACAAGCCGGCAACATCCACACCATCAGCTTTCTGGTGAACGTCGTAAGCATTTTGGTTTCGACCCTGTGCCTCGCATTCAGCTATGGTAGCAGCCCGGACTGGCGCGGCCATAGCACGCCAGCCCTGATCTTCGCCGGATTGCTCGTCATAGCCGTCGTCGCACAGTTCCTGACGCTGCATCGAGGTGCGCCCTATGGCATCGCGAACCGGCTCTTCGTTGCGATCCTGATGGCATGGCTCATTCTGAATTGTGTCTGGCTCAGGCAGGTTGCGGCCAAGGCGGGCCTGCTGGAAAGTTGATCGCGCTCTTATCGGGGGATTTGTCGTGGCTAGCGAAAGGGCAACAAGGGCGTTCCTCTGGCTGGCGGTGCTCGCTGGCGGCCCGCTCCTCGGCGCAAAACTGTTCGACCTCCTGGTCCTCGCGAGCGCGTGGAGCGCCAATCCGCCGCAATCTCTCGCGATGATGCCGTACGGGAAAGCATGGCCAGTCGATACCGGCGTGTTCTTCATCCCGTTTTCGGCCGCGATGCTGGTTGCGGGTTTTGGAGCGCTGGCTTCCGGTTGGAAGACACCGTGGCGATACAGATGGCTGCTCTGCCTTCCATCCGTTGGCATCCTTTCATTGCTCATCCTCACGGTAACAACCTTCTGGCCGATGAATGCCGCGCTCTTCTATCACGGGGTTGGCTCGCCAAAGGACAGCATCACCGACGCGCAATCCATCGCCATGGCGCAACTTTGGGTACAACTCGATTGGATTCGCGTCGCTGGTGCAGCGACTGCCTTCGTCGTAGCGCTCAGGGCGTTGACTTTGCCCTGGCCACAAGAGGTTGCCGCAAAGGATCCGCCCGTAATGCGCGCACTCCTGATCCTCGCACTTCTGGGCATCGCAGCCTTTGGAATCTGGTTCGTGTCGAACATCTAGCCGACCTCGAACCGGCCATCCTGCCACGTCACCGAAATTAACGGGAAGCTGATCGCGACAATCACGCTGTACGCGGTAGCGTCAGCGGAGGGCGAAGCGGCTTTGGTAGCGTTCATGGAAGGCACTCGGTAGCGGTGGTCGTGTTGCTTCCCTACGCGCCTGCCTTGCCGGGCGGACGGTCGAATCAAATGGTCAATCTTGCATCCCCGCCAGCCACCCAACGCCGTGGGATTCGCCGGACTGAAGCGTCCCGGGTTTTCCGGAGGCGATTTCATTTGAGTCATGCCACCATATCGAGGGTTTCGTTGGCGGCATAGTAATTGGCCTCGGCTTCGGCCGGCGGGATGTGTCCAATGGGTCCGAAGAGGCGATGGTGATTGAACCAGTCGACCCAGCGCAGGGTTGCCATTTCCACGGCGGACGCGCTCGGCCATGAGCGCTGCCGCCAGATGACCTCGGCCTTGTAGAGGCCGTTGATCGTTTCAGCCAAAGCGTAGTCATAGCTGTCGCCGACGCTGCCGACCGACGGCACGAGGTTGGCCTCGGCGAGGCGCTGGGTGTAGTTCATAGCAAGGTATTGAACGCCCCTGTCGCTATGGTGGATCAGCCCGTCATCGGGGCCGAGCCTGCGGGCATGGATCGCCTGTTCCAGAGCATCCAGCACGAAGCCGGCGGTAGCCGACTTGCTGACCTTCCAGCCCACGATGCTCCGAGCATAGGCATCGATCACGAAGGCCACGTAGACGAA
>Ga0163162_10006978_pt1 | contig 10954 bp, 8 predicted proteins | sample S55metaG_FD_115310 | JGI IMG/M metagenome (GOLD analysis project Ga0163162, IMG submission 115310) | Switchgrass rhizosphere microbial communities from Kellogg Biological Station, Michigan, USA - S5-5 metaG | ecosystem: Host-associated > Plants > Roots > Rhizosphere > Soil | place: USA: Michigan...
ATTCCTGGAGACTTCTTGGGATCAGGCTACATATTTATACGGAATTGATAGCGTATAAATCAACGGAAGCCGCCATTACTGCTCAAATGGGGTATAGTGTTGGTTCAATTTTCTTTTTTGGTACGATCAGGCATATTTATAACTATGTAAAGTTAAGACAGGCAGCACAACGACTGCGTATTGAAAAACAGGCGGCCGAGTTGAACTATCTTAAGTCACAAACAAACCCACACTTTTTATTCAATACATTAAACAATATTTATTCCCTGGCCAGGGACAAGAACGACCTGGCACCGGAATCTATTCTGCGTCTTTCGAAAATATTACGTTTTATGCTTTATGAAACGGGTGGAGAATTTATCGCGCTAGAACAGGAGCTGAAGATCATCAGCGATTATATTGCTCTTGAAAAACTGCGGTATGATGAGTCTCTGAATATTAATTTTAACTATGACGTTGAAGACATGAAACAGGCCCTGCCGCCGCTATTGCTGATGCCCCTGGTTGAGAACGCATTCAAGCATGGAGCTTCTGAAACCCGGGGCCGGCCATTTGTCGATATTCATCTTTCAGTGACTAAACGACAATTAGCATTCGCTGTAAAAAATTCCTCGGGCACATCTGCACAGAATAGTGTGAAAGAAAATATTGGTCTTTCCAATTTAAGACGCCAGTTGGAGTTACTCTATACAGACTATGATCTGTCGGTGCAGCAACAGGATTCCGTGTTCACAGCTAATTTAAAAATCAATCTTGCGAGCCATGTCGAAAATAAAATGCATCATCATCGAAGATGAACCATTGGCCGTAAAAGTTTTATCGGACTATGTTTCGCAAACGCCATTCTTGGAATTGCAGGCAACATTCAAAGACGCTATTCTTGCAACAGACTGGTTAAGGTATAACGTCACTGATCTTATTTTCCTCGATATCCATCTGCCCAAATTAAAGGGCATGGCCTTTTTGAAAACTCTTGTACATCCGCCAGCTGTCATTATCACAACGGCCTATCATCAATATGCGGTGGAAGGCTTCGATCTGAATGTAACAGATTATTTGCTCAAGCCTTTTGAGTTTGAACGTTTTTTGGTAGCGGTAAATAAAGTGAGAACATCGGGAAGTGAAAGAGCTGAAGCCAGAAAGGAAGAAATAAAGGATCACCTTTTTTTAAACGTGCAAAAAAAGAAAGTAAAAATTTTATTTTCAGAAATTATTTACATCGAAAGCCAGCGGGAATACATCAGGATCGTAACGACAAAAAAAGAATGGATATCAAAAATGAGCACCCATGAAATTGAGGCTTTGTTGCCGGCCAATCTTTTCAAACGAATTCATCGATCTTTTATAGTGGCCTTGAAAAGGATCGATTCCTATACAGCCGATTCCCTTGAAGTAAATGGAATATCCATTCCTATTGGAAGGGACTATCGCGACAGTATTAAAGATCTGTAGCGAAAAAAGAGGCTCTCTCAAAGGTTGTTATTGCGAACGCATCGAAGCAATCTAAATTTATGTTCAGCAAAAACGTTGCTTCGGTCATTCTCCCCTGGCAATGACGAGAAAGCAACTTTTGAGACAGCCCCTTAAAAATCCTTAGGCTATTTGTATTTTCCTTGGCGGCTTTTGCTTTGCCCTTTCTTGTTTGGGAATGCTTAACTGAAGTACCCCATCCTGGTAGTGTGCTTCTATTTTGTCTTCATCCACAACTTCTTTGGGTAAGCTAAAGCTGCGTTGGAACGATTGATAGCTGAACTCCTTACGACTGTATCTTTCTTTTTCATTACCATCCTGGTATTCCTCACTTTTTTCTGATGAAATTGTAAGGACATTATTGTCCAGTTCAATTTTGAAGTCTTCTTTTTTCATACCCGGCGCTGCCATTTCTACTTCGTAACTATTTTCCGTTTCCTTAATATTTACAGCCGGAAGAGTAGTGTCAGAAAAATTGGATGTGCCCCAATTCATCATCCCCCGGTTAAAGAAATCATCATCGTCCCAAAAACGACTGAGGGCTGGAAAGAAATTTCTGTTTCTTGTGATCAGTGATGACATACGACCTCCTTTTTTAGAGATTAGAAAATAATTATTTGAATTAATATAGCCACAAGCTAAATGCCACCTGCTATTATCAAACAAAATTTCTTCAAATGATATCTGCCTCAAATATTTTTCCTGTCGTTTCTGCAGTTTTTTGATTTTTTTTCAGTTCGACATGGTTTGTGTGTGCCAGATCTTCTTATTACATGCACATCGGTGGTTCGGGAACTAGAGCAGATGGCGGAAAAGGCAAAAGCAGTTCTGGATAAAGTGAAAGAATCACGGGGAGCAGACCCATCAAAAGGAGCTGCTTCGAACGGAATTGTGGAAAACAGTTTGGATACAAAAAAACTCGATGATATAATTTAGTATAAGGGCGAAATGAGCAAAGGTGTCTACAAATACACCATAGAAAGACCCGACGTACGATTGGCCGCACACGGAGTATCGGTCTCTGCATTTTTTAGGATTCAATAACTGGGCCGCTTAAGAAGAGGGGATGAATATGAGTTATTGACGAGCCAAATGTTGTGGTTTTTCTCCGTACGATTATGCATTCACTAAAAGGGTTCATTCTCATTTGGATCAGTTCCCAACCTTAGCACATGACCATCCGGATCTTCGATCTGCATTTCCATTGCCCAGGGATGACTAGTGGGAGGCTGCCGAATTGTTACTCCTTTTTCCTTAAGTTCCTCATATAATGAAAATATGTCGCCATCAAAACCAACCCATATCCACGTTCCCGGAAATCCCTGCTCACTTCTGCATAAATAAATTCCGCAGTTATCACGACTAATGCTGGTAAAATTATCGTTTCCCCAATCTGCTTCCTTAAATCCAAGAATATTGACATAAAAGGCCCTGCTTTGATTCATGTCTTTTACGGAAAGAATGGGTTGTATATTTTCTATCTTGATATCCGGGTTATGCTTAGCTGTCGTCATTGTCGTTAATTAGTTTCAATTTCAGCTTTAAATTAAATAAATCGCAGGTAAGTCTGTAAGGTTATTTAGGATGGTCCTGTTCCCGAAGCGATCCACAAAAATAATTCGGCCACAACATACCGTTATTGTAACCGTCGATCGCATTTAAACTTTAAAGTTTCTCTGGCTTATGAAATTTTTCAAAAAACCATGCACCGATTTATAAGTTTTGGCTTGTTCCTGATCTTTAATTCAATTTTTAGCGAGGTCATCAAGTAATTTTAGTCGGTACAATTCTTATATGGCTTTAGGATCAAGTGCCCCGGCGCAAATCGCCAAGTTGCTTCACCATGTCGGATCGCTCCATTGCAAACGAACTTCATGAAAAGAATAAAACAAACAACCCAACTCCTATTTTTTTGCTGCTCAGCATTGCTGTGCGCAACGAGGAGATTTTTTTTGTGCACCGGCCAGTACTGTACACGCTACATGATGGGGACCCGTGGCCAGCAGAATACAGATCTGCAACCAATCATTTAGGCCTTCGTTGCATAAAAGATATTTTTTAAATCACTTCGAAGGATCAAAGCACAAAAGTTTAATGATCATTTGTTACTAACAAATTAGAAATATGAATAACAAAACGACGCTACCAGCGGGTAGAGAAAATGAAAACAAAATAAAATTCACGTTATTAAGCCTTGCTATTGTTGTACTGCTTAATAGCTGCCAGCAATCCAAAACAAGCGAAGCGAAAGTAGATTCCGTTACCAGTGAAATGGATCGCACCGTCCTTCCCATTAAAGAACCAGACTATCCCTTCGATACCACGTTGGATGCCCGCAATGCAAAAGCACCGACAGCTTTTTCGGTGAAGGCGCCGGCAAAAGCACCGAATGTAGTAGTGGTTTTAATTGACGACCAGGGCTTCGGTCAATCAAGTGCATTTGGTGGCCCCTGTTACGAACCCACCCTGGAAAAGTTAGCTGCTACAGGCTTAAAATATAATAATTTCAACACCACAGCTCTTTGTTCACCAACACGCGTAGCTCTGCTGACAGGTCGCAATCACCACCTTAATAATGCAGGTGCTATCATGGAACTGGCGACTGGTTTTCCTGGCAATACCGGTGTTCGCCCCAATAGTGTTACACCCTTGGCAGAAATGTTGAGATTAAATGGATATAGCACTGCCGCATTTGGAAAGTACCATGAAACGGCGCCTTGGGAGGTTTCAGTTTCCGGTCCTTTTGATCACTGGCCTACGCATTCAGGCTTTGATAAATTTTATGGGTTCATTGGTGGCGAAACGAATCAATGGGCTCCGGGCATTTATGATGGTACCATCCGGGTAGAGCATCCAAAAGATCCCAATTATCATTTTACAGTGGATATGACAACCCAGGCTATTGATTGGGTGAATGCGCAACAATCCCTTACTCCGGATAAACCTTTTTTTATGTATTTCGCTACGGGTGCAACACATGCTCCTCATCATGCGCCGAAAGAATATATAGATAAATACAAAGGAAAATTTGACCAGGGATGGGATAAACTCAGAGAAGAAACATTTGCGCGTCAAAAAGCGATGGGAATAATTCCGCAGAATGCAAAGCTAACTCCCAGGCCAAAAGCAATCCCTGCCTGGGATGATCAAAACTCTGATCAAAAGAAATTGTTCGCAAGGCAAATGGAAACCTTTGCCGGATTTGCCGAACACACCGATCATGAGGTCGGCAGGCTGGTTTCTGCATTGGAAGAAATGGGTGAAATGGACAATACATTATTCCTGTATGTGGTGGGTGATAACGGTGCCAGCGCAGAAGGCGGTCCTGAAGGTACTTATAATGAAATGATGGCTTTGAGCGGTATCATAGGTAATGCTTCCCAGATGATGAATCATATTGACGACTGGGGAAGCGCCAGTACGTTTCCTCACTATGCAATTGGCTGGGCATGGGCCGGTGATGCTCCTTTTCAATGGACCAAGCAGATCGCCTCACATTTTGGTGGCACCCGTAATGGCATGGTCGTTCATTGGCCTAATGGCATCAAGGCAAAAGGGGAGATAAGAACTCAATTTTGCCACGCCGTTGATATTGCTCCAACCATTATGGAAGCTGCAGGTCTTCCGTTCCCGAAGTCGGTAAACGGAACCGAACAAACACCATTCAGCGGTGTATCATTTCTGTATTCATTTGATAATGCTAAAGCGCCTTCACAACATACCACCCAATATTTTGAAATGTTTGGAAACAGGGCTATCTATCATGATGGATGGGTTGCCTGCACCCGCCATTCGATTCCCTGGCTGCTGGTACAAAATCCGCCATTAAAGGATGATGTGTGGGAATTGTATAATGTAAATGAAGATTTCAGCGAAGCTGATAATCTTGCTGACAAGAATCCTGAAAAACTGAAAGAGTTGCAGGAAATCTTTAAAGAGGAGGCCGCAAAAAATCATGTGTTTCCCATCGATGACCGGCGGGCGGAGCGTTTTGACGCTGCTACTGCGGGCAGACCTGACCTGATGGGTAAACGCACTTCTTTAACTGTTTACGAGGGTATGACCGGCATCATGGAGAATGCATTCATCAATACGAAGAATAGATCTTATACGATCACCGCGGAAGTTGAATTGGCTAATGCAAACACAAACGGTGTCATCATTTCACAGGCAGGTCGATTTGGAGGCTGGTCACTTTATATGAAAGGCGGAAAGGTTCATCACGAGTATAATTATTTTGGCCTTGAAAGAACCAACATCGGGTCAACCAAACCGGTGCCTGCGGGAAAGCATGTTATCAAATACGAGTTTGTATTTGATGGAGGCAAACCCGGCGCTGGCGGCAAATGCGCTTTATATGTCGACGATCAGAAGGTGGCAGAAGGTCTGATTCCAAAGACCCAGCCATTTCTTTATTCAGCTGATGAAGGAGTAGATGTAGGAATGGATGGTGAAACAGCCGTGTCAGCTGATTACAAAGAAGGCGATAACAAGTTTACAGGTAGTATACATAAGATAACGGTGAATACCAACCCATCTGGTTTGACTGCAAAGGACGAAAAAGCAGTTGAAGAAACAGAAAAATTAATGGCGGTAAAAAAAGATTGAATGAGTTAGTCGAAGACGAAACATAAAAAGTGACCAGAAAAATTCCAAAAGCAAAAGGATCTTTACTTTGGATAATTTGTTTCTGCTGTATAAATGTCAAAAGCCAGGATCTTGAGCCAAGGATCTATGCCAATTTACCAGAAGGAATGAATGCTATAGGAGTACTTTACGGCATAGCCAAAGGAAATGTAGTAACAGACCCCTCTTTGCCCATTGCTGACTTCAAAATAACCAGCAATAATTTTGGCGTATCCTATGTGCGGACATTTGGATTGGCCAACAAATTATCAAGGCTCCAGGTTTCCCTGCCTTTTGCAGACATGTCAGGGAAATTAAAAATAAATGGTCACGATACTACCGGGGCACGGACAGGCTTTGGTGATATGCGTATACGATTTGGTATGAACCTCCTTGGTTCGCCTGCCCTCGATAAAAAGGATTTCCGCAGGTACCAGCAAAAAACCATTGTGGGTGCAAGCCTGGTGCTCTCAGTACCAACAGGCCTTTATTATAAAGATAAACGCATTAACATCGGGGCACACCGCTGGGCATTTAAACCCGAAGTTGGTATTTCGCGGCGTTTCAAACATGTGTACGCCGAAGCATACACGGGCGTATGGTTTTACACCCGGAATAGCGAATACCTCACCAATAAGGTACAGGAACAAAGACCCGTGTTTAGCATGCAGGTGCACGGCAGTTACTATTTCAAAAACCAGATGTGGATAGGTATCAATGGAAATTGGTTCAACGGAGGTGAAACAATTGTTGACAATAACTCCGCCGGTGATTTAAAAGATAACTGGAGAGTCGGTGCTACCTGGTCAGTTCCTTTTGCAAAAGGCCATTCCATAAAATTACAATTTAATGTGGGCGCTTTTACTAACACTGGCTTAGACTATAATATGGCATCGCTGAGCTACCAGTATATTTTCTTTTAAGGAACCCAAAAAATTAGAGTACGATAAAATTATTTCAATGAAAAATTTGCTCATCGTTACAGGAATATTTGAATCGGTTACCGGGATATTATTATTAATATCACCATCCCTTCCAATTTCTATATTGTTTGGTTCATCTGTTGACAATCCTGTTGGCTTATTAATTGGTCGTCTTGCCGGTGCAGCCTTACTATCACTTGGTGTAGCATGTTGGCTTGTGCGGAATGATGAAAAAAGCAGGGCAGTAACCGGAATAGCAATAGCTATGTTGTTATATAATGTAGTGGCTTTAGCACTGCTTACTCGTGCAGGATTGAGCGTTGATTTATCGGGTGTGGGTTTATGGCCGGCCGTGTTTATTCATGTTGTACTCACAATATGGTGCATAAAGAACATCCTGGGAAGAAGACAAAATAATAAAATATCCATTTTTTAATAAAACAATTTATACAAATCATGAAACAATTACTATTAGCCGCAGGCCTTCAAAAAATCATCATTCATTTCCACAACTTTCTAAGCAAATAGATACAACTCGTTATAAAATAAAGCCTAAAATAAAAAGTTATGAAAGTCAAATGTTTATTCGCCGCAATTGCTATGTTGATCTGTGTTACAAAATTGTTTGCTCAGCCCGATATGAAGGAAACTATCGACATGATCAAAAAGAATCTTACAGATAGTAAGGCAAACCTGGTAAGCTATGAATGGCTGGAAACAACCACCACTTTTCTAAAAGGGGAGCAGAAATCAGTTAAACAAAATCAGTGTTACTACAGTGTTGACGGAAAACTAACCAAAGTTGAAACGGGCGGAAGCAAACAGGACAAAGCACCCGGCGGAATCAGAGGTAAAGTTGCCGCCAACAAAAAAGAAGACATGGCTGATTATGTCAAAGCAGCGATCGAAAAAATTCATACATATTTGCCACCCGATGCCACAAAACTGCAGCAGATATTTAGCGCGGGTAAATCCACTATACAAGTACTGGAGCCTGGCAAGAAATTTAAAATCAGTTTCCCTGACTATAATGAAAAGGGCGACATGCTTTCCATTTCAATTGATAAGGCCACTCAAAAATTGATGTCACTGGATGTCAGCACCTATATTGACGACCCTGATAAAAAGGTAGTTTTTAATGTCACGTACAAAGACCTCCCCGACGGCACACAATATGCAAACTCGACAACACTCGATGCCCAGGCGAAAAATCTAAAAATTGTAATTGTTAATAGTGGTTATAAAAAAGGGAATGGAAAATGAATAGTTTCGACAATCGTGCTTCATTCCAAATCAGCTTGTCGCAGGTTGTTTGACAGGCATATCAGCAGCCGACGTGATACAAAAGCACGTTCCATAGGATGGGAATTATAAAAAGATTTTATTAAGCGTCGTCGTTTTAATGCAAGGGAATGCTATACTCCTTAGTGTAGGTGATAATATCTTATTATAAATACCGCATGACTTTATAAGTTTTGGCTTGTTCGTCGTTTTCATCTCACCTTTCTGAACGTCGATAATGTACCTTTAAGCAGTTCCATCTCTGATATCTTATCAATCATCACCCTTGGCTAAACTGCGCAAGCTACTCATCACCAGATATTTTATCATCTGTAAAACTTGAAATTCAGGAGCTATTTGTTGTATTCGGTGCAATAGACGCAATATCTGCAGCACAAGAACGAATCAACTTTTAAAACATTCCGGGTGAGAAATCCAACAAAGCATACCGGCCTGATACTCGTCACCTTAATGGCTTTTTTGTGCGCAGGTGTTCTTGCAGTAACCAGGAGCGTCGCTGCCAGAACAAGCCAAAATGAATGGCAAATCACCAAACAGGCTACAGCAATTTCCTGCGACAAAAACATTCCCGTTGATGCAGGCTCAGATAAAAATAATGGAAGCGGTTGTGCTCATCAGTTGGGAGCATCTTGCCTTTTAACCATCAGCGGCGACAAGAGAAATAAAACCCATTCATGCTAGAAACTATAGTTCTATAACAATATTCATAACATTCAAAAAGAAAAAAATGGCAAAGGCAAATGGTAAACAAACAAAACAACCCAACATCCTCTTCATCATGAGCGATGACATAGGATGGTTCAATGTGAGTTGTTACAATCACGGTCTCATGGGATATCGAACGCCGAACATTGACCGCATTGCAAAAGAAGGCGCTATGTTCACGGACTTTTATGGGCAGCAAAGTTGCACGGCTGGTCGCGCAGCATTCATTACCGGTCAATCGCCTATAAGAACAGGACTTACAAAGGTTGGCTTACCCGGAGCAACTCTTGGCCTGAGTGCAGAGGATCCTTCGGTTGGTCAATTTATGAAGAGTCTTGGTTATGCAACCGGGCAATTTGGTAAAAACCATTTAGGCGATCGCAATGAACATCTGCCAACTGTGCATGGCTTCGATGAATTCTTCGGCAATCTCTATCACCTCAATGCAGAAGAAGAGCCCGAAAATGAAGATTATCCAAAGGATCCCAACTTCCGGAAAAAATTTGGTCCCCGTGGTGTGTTGAAATGTAAAGCAACCGATAAGGATGATGCCACTGTTGACCCACAATTCGGAAGAGTAGGCAAACAGGTTATTGAGAATACCGGCCCACTTAACAAAAAACGTATGGAAACAGTGGATGAAGAATTCCTGGCTTCGGCAAAAGACTTCATCAATCGTAAAACCAAAGAGGGCACACCCTGGTTCTGTTATTTCAACACGACCCGCATGCATATCTGGACACATCTGAAACCATCTTCAAAAGGAAAGACGGGTCTTGGAGTTTATCCTGACGGAATGGTAGAACTCGATGGATATGTTGGAGAATTGCTGAAGCAGCTGGACGATCTCGGCTTGACTGATAATACCATTGTCGCATTCACTACTGATAATGGTGCTGAAGTAATGAGCTGGCCCGATGGAGGCAGTACGCCTTTCCGCGGTGAAAAGGATACGAATTGGGAAGGCGGATGGAGGGTTCCTTTCGTGATGCGCTGGCCTGGTGTTGTTAAACCTGGACAGGTGATCAATGATATCTGTTCTCTGCAGGATTTGATTCCCACTTTTGCCGCAGCAGCCGGGGAGCCTGACCTGGTTGAAAAAGTGAAGAAAGGATATAAGATCGGTGATAAAACATTTAAAGTTCATCTCGATGGTTATAACCTGCTTCCCTTCCTCAAAGGCGAAGTCGATAAGTCTCCTCGCAGGGGATTCTTTTATTGGAGCGATGATGGCGATCTAATGGCGTTGCGTGTGGATAACTGGAAGATCCATTTCATGGAGCAACGGGCACATGGATTTGATGTTTGGAGAGAGCCAATGGTACCTCTTCGAGCTCCAAACATATTCAACCTCAGATCGGATCCATTCGAAAGAGCGTCAGAGGACGCTACTGTATTCTTCGGAAAATGGATGGCTGACCGGACATTTTTACTTGTGCCGGCACAGGCAATCGTTGGAGAATTTCTCAAGAGCTTCCAGGAATTTCCTCCAAGGGCCAAAGCCGCAAGCTTTAGTGTTGACCAGGCAATGGAAAAATTAATGCCGAAGGATTCAGGTGGCGTGCCCCGCAAAGAAGAAACGCAAGAACCAAAAACAAAAAAATCAAAAGCAGAATTGGCGGCGACACACAACTGATCATTAAAACAGAACAGTAATTCAAATTCATACAGCCGACACCTCGCGGCTGTATGAATTATAACAAAAACACAAACAATTATTTGAATTGCTAAACCGATCAAATATTTATTAGGCCGCAGTTGCAAAAAAACTGCAGCTTAATAAATATTTCTTTGAATATCTATTCCCACGTGCTAAATAATAAAAGCAATGCTTCCTTCATGGAATGATACTGAAATCAAAAAATCCCTGATCACCTTTGTTGAGCGGGTTGCTACGAAAAGCAGCCCTGAATTTATTCCTGTTGAAG
>Ga0163162_10006982_pt1 | contig 10952 bp, 12 predicted proteins | sample S55metaG_FD_115310 | JGI IMG/M metagenome (GOLD analysis project Ga0163162, IMG submission 115310) | Switchgrass rhizosphere microbial communities from Kellogg Biological Station, Michigan, USA - S5-5 metaG | ecosystem: Host-associated > Plants > Roots > Rhizosphere > Soil | place: USA...
TGCCGCCACCCGAGCAAGCCTCGCTCACAGCACGCGCGCAGTGGTTATCGACCATTGCCCGACCCGACCAGCTGACCCCGCCGGGGAACTGGCCGATCTGGCTGGCGCTTGCAGGCCGGGGATGGGGGAAGACGCGGACCGGGGCTGAGGATGTAGCGTGGTACGGGTGCCAAAACGCCGGCAGTCGCATCGCCATCATTGCCCCCACCTTCGCCGATGCTCGCGATACGTGTGTTGAAGGCGAGAGCGGATTGCTGTCCGTCCTGCCTAAAATCTGCATCGATACGTGGAACCGTTCGATCGGCGAACTGACGTTGTGGAACGGCACGCGGTACAAGCTCTTTTCCGCCGATGCCGCCGAGCGCCTTCGCGGCCCGCAGCACCATCGCGCTTGGGCCGATGAAGTCGCCGCATGGGAGGATCCCGAAGCATGGGACCAGATGTCTTTCGGGCTTCGTCTCGGCGATTGTCCGCAGGTCGTGGCCACCACCACGCCAAAGCCGACGCCACTCATTCGCCGGATTGCCAAAACGCCAGGCGCGATGATCACGCGCGGTTCCACTTTCGACAATGCCGACAACCTCGCCGAAAGCGCGCTGGCGTTTTTCCGCGCCCGCTACGAGGGCACGCGGCTCGGAAGGCAGGAGCTTTATGCCGAACTGCTCGAGGACGTGCAGGGCGCGCTGTGGACCGCCGGCATGATCGATTCCCTCCGGCTGCGCGCTGCACCCGACGACTTGCAGCGCATCGTGGTTGCGGTCGATCCGTCCGGCACGTCAGGCGGGGGCAAGGGTGACGACATCGGCATTGTCGTCGCCGGCAAAGGCCGCGATGGCCGGTTCTACGTGCTCGAGGATGCCAGTTGCAATCTCAGCCCGGATGGCTGGGCCAAGCGCGTCGCTGCCATGTACGAGAAATGGAAGGCCGACCGTGTCGTCGCCGAAAAGAACTTTGGCGGTGCAATGGTAGAGGCAGTCCTGCGCACGGCTGCGAAGAACCTGCCCGTTCGCATGGTGACCGCAAGCCGGGGGAAGGTTGCCCGCGCCGAGCCGATCGCCGCGTTGTACGAACAGGGCAAGGTCTCGCATTGCGGCACGTTCAACGATCTCGAGGACGAGATGACGGCGATGACCGGCGCGGGCTACGTCGGCGAGGGTTCGCCGGACAGGGCGGACGCATTGGTCTGGGCGCTGTCGGATCTTAGCAAAAACGGTTTTTCTTCTGCTCGTTATGCGGAGGTTATGTGCTCCTGACCGGCACCCAGCACTTGGACGCCGAAATCCGGCGCATCGTGGCCAGTTATCCGCCCGATGCGCGGTTCGTGCCCGAATGGGAGCGGGACCGGCACTTCACCGACACACAGCGCGCGGCATGGGAACTTCGGTTCGGTGCCAGCCAGCAAGGGGAGGCGGCGTAATGGTCACCGTCCGCAATAAGGACAAGCTTCTCCGGAAACATCGTCTGCTGAAAGAGGATAAGTTCTTTCGCGCCGTCAACGCCGCCGTGTTCGAAGCGGCGGACATGGCGCGCGCCGCTGCCTTCCGTTCAATCTCGGCGGGTTCGGCATCCGGTCGGAAAACGAAAAAGCACCGCCATGTTGCGTCCAAGCCCGGCGACCCGCCGCACCGCGATTCCGGTGTGTTGCAGGATCATATTGAGACGACGAACCCGAAACCTTTCGTTGGCCGTGTCACCTCAAGCGCGCCGTACAGTGACGCGCTCGAATTCGGGACGAGCAAGATGGAGGCCCGGCCCTTCATGCGACCGGCGAGAGAAAAGACCCGTGAACCTGCGCGCGAGATGCTGATCAAGCGCCTGAAAGTCTTTGTGAGGACACTATGACCACGACCGAAATCACCCTTGCGTTTGCCGATGGCCGGTATCGTTTCTTCCTGCCCATGACGCAGTTGAACGAATTCGAGGCCAAGCATGGGTCTATCCTGTCGCTTGAGCCCCATCTGCGCGCAGGCATCGCATTGGATACGGAAGGCCGCGCCATTTACACGGGCGGTGGTGAGGCCGAGGCCAAGGCCATTCGCGAAGTTGTCCGGCAAGCACTGATCGGCGGCAACCGCGCGACCATCGATGGCGTGATTGCCGAAGTCGGTCCGAACCGCGCCCGCGAACTGGTCGATGCCTACGTCTATCCCGCCCAGCCTCTTGGCGATGGTGCCGCGCTGGCGTGGCGGATCCTCGCTGCGGCGATTTACGGCACCGAGCCGGAAGCCGAAGAGGGGAAGGGTGCCCCCGATGTCTGACATCGATCCGGTCATATTTGAGTTTCAGGCCAAGGTGAACGGCTATCTTGCCGACCTGAACAAGACGACGCGCGCGGTGGATCAGAACCTCGGCAGGCAGGAGGCGCGCATTCGCCAGCTGGAAGGCGAATTCCGGCGGTCGAGTGGGGCGATCAGCGGGCACCTCAAGACCCTGACCGGCGCTCTTGGAGCCGCCTTCACGGCTCAGGGTGCGAAAGCCCTGATCGACGATTTCACCCGGCTTCAAAACCAGCTCAGGGTAGCGGGGCTGGAAGGCAAAAACCTCGAGGACGTGCAATCGCGCTTGCTGGCGATCGGCACACGGTACGGCGCGTCAGTGAATTCGCTGGCCGAACTTTACAGCAAAACGGCTCAGTCGCAGCACGATCTTGGCGCGTCACAGGAGCAAATCCTTGGTCTGACCGAGGAAACGAGCCAGGCGCTTTTGATCACCGGCACCAGCACGCAGGCGGCGAGCGGCGCAATTCTCGGGCTGGGCCAAGCTCTTGCTTCCGGCACAGTGCACGCCGAAGAATACAACCAGATGCTGGAAGGGGGTCTGCAACCGCTGCTGGCAGCGGCAGCAGCCTCGGGCCGATGGGGCGGCAGCCTTGGCAAGTTGCGGCAGGACATCACCGCAGGCAAGGTTTCCAGCCTCGAACTCTTTCGTGCCATGCTGGAAGGCGCGAAGTTGCTCGAAGGGCAGGCATCCAAGGCCGTGCTCACGTTGTCAGGGTCGTTCACAGCGCTTAACAACCAGCTCACGATCTACGTTGGCAGCGCGGCAAGCAGCCAAGGTGTAACCGGCGCTCTTTCGGCGGGCATTCTAGGCCTGGCCAATAATCTCGATACCGTCATACCGCTCCTCGCGACCATTGCGACATACATGGGTGTCCGATGGGTCGCGGGGGCTGTAGGAGCGAGTGTTGCGACAGGCGCGCTTTCGACTGCAACGTTCGCTCTAGAGGCCCGTATGGCAGGCGCGGCGACCACTGCCGAAGCGCTCGGATTTGCGCTCAATGGTCTAAAACTCAACATTGTCGCGGTCGGGATCACGGCGCTGATCGCGGGCATCGGTTATCTGGTCGCGCAGCAACAGGAGGCTGCGCAGGCCGCGAAAGAGCTTGACGGGGCGATTGCGCAGCAGACGGCGAAATATGCCGACCTCCATGCCAAGCAGGCAAAGGCGGCAGCGGAAACCAACAATCTCACCTCGCAGCAGCGCGCCGCAATTACGTCCACGGCGGCGCTTACCGGTGAAGTCGGGTTGCTGGCAAACGCATGGGCGCGTGTGGCGGCACAGGCAAAGGCAGCGGCTCTTGAGCAAGCCCGTGCGGCGGCGCAACAGGCTCGCCAAAATTACCGCGATGCAAAGTCGGCCTACGATTCCAAGGTGGGACAGATCGCCGACACACGGAAGGGGTTCAACCAACTCGGTGGGTTGGCTGGCGCATTTTACACGCCCGATGCCAAAAAGATCGTCGATAACGCCGCGCCCACTGCGGAAAAGAAACGGCTGCAACAGGCTGCGCAGAACTATCAGGACACTGCGAACGACTATCTGACGCAGGTCAACACCCCACTGGCCAGTTTCAAGGCTGATGCTCCCGCAGCCGCTCCGGGTAAAACCAAAAAGAAGAAGAAGAAGGAGAAAAAGCCAAGCGGCCCCACCGCTGAGGAAATCGCGCTCAAATTTGACGAGGAAATGGCCCGCCTGCGTGCCGAGGAAATCCGCGCGCAACTTGATCTCACCACTGATGCAGACACGCGCGCAGCCTTGTCGAAAGATCTGCTGCAAGAGGAATATAAGCAGCGTGTCGCACAGGTAGAAGCCGACAAACACTTCACCGACGCGCAGAAAAAAGCGCAGATTGCGGAGTTGCAGCGCATTTTTGGAGCGCCTGCCAAAACAGACGCCAGTGGCAATACCATCGTGGAAGGCAGGCCCGGCTTACTGGCGCAGAGCATCAACCGCGACACCGACCGCCAACGCGCGCGTGTTGCGGAAAATGCGCTGCAAACCGAAGTAGAAGCACTACAGGCCGAAGCCGACGCAGCGACCACACGCAGCGAACGCGCCGCCATCGAAAAGCGTATCCTCGATATCCAGCACGAAATCGAGAAGTCGCGGCTCGAGGAAGCCATCGCATCGGGTGACATCACCGACGCGGCCAAGGCACGGGCTGAACTGGCCCGCAAGCAGGGTGCGGAGAACAAGACTTCCGCCGACAGCAATGCCGGCCCCCTCGCTCAGTACGTGAAGGGCATCAAGGACACCGACATCAACGACCGCGTCGAATCGCTGGTCGTGGATGAACTCAACTCGGTGCGAGACAGCATCCACAATGCAATCAGCAAGACGCTGGGCATCAAAGATCCGCTGATTTCCGGCTTGCTCAATCTCCTGATCGAACAGGTCATTATGAAGCCGCTCGCCGAAGCGCTATCGAAGGCGCAAGGCGGCTCAGGCGGTGGCTTCCTGGGATCGCTCGCCCAAGGCATCGGCTCCCTCTTCGGTCGCGCTTCCGGCGGCTCCGTCAATGCCGGCCAGATGTACCGCGTCAACGAAGGTGCTTCACCGGGCCGCGTCGAAGGTTTCATCCCGCATGGGTCAGGCCAGATCGTGCCGCTTGGCAAGATGAACGCCATGGTTGGTAGTGGTGCATCGACGCGGGTATTCCATATCAGTGTCGATGCCCGCAATTCGGTAACGCCTGCCGGGTTTGCACAGCAACTCTCGTCCACCATCCTTTCCCAAGCCGCGCAGATGGACGCGCAGGCTTCGGCTTATACCTTGCGCGCAGTGCCGGGCCGCATCGATCAATTCCAGCGCGACGGTAACTGAGAGGAAACGACTATGGAAAACTCACCGGAACAAGCGGCTGCCCTCAAGCTGCAACAGGACGGGCAGGAGATGGCGGCGCTCCTGATCGACAACCTTGCCACTGCATCGGCGCGGGAGGGGCTTGGTCTGCAACCAGCCGATTTCGCGCGCCTGATCCCGCCAATGCTGTCTGCCACTTGGTTCATTGCCAGGCAGGCGCTTCCCGGCGATGAAGCGGGCGCGCGGCGGATGTATGTCGATCTTTTGCGCCGGCACGCCGATGGCGTTGAGGGGCTGGGTTAATCAACCGGGAGAACCCAATTCATCTTGCTCCGATAGATCCCTTTGATCGGGTTTCCTTCGGCGTCGGTCGCAGGGTTGAACCGGGCGCGGCGCTGCAAATTTGAGCAAGTTGCATCGTCGAGTTCTGGAGTACCAGACGACGCCGTCACGCGACAGTCACTTGCCTGCCCGTCAGCATCGACGGTGATCTCAAAACTGACCACGCCGGACTTCCCCTCGCGAAGGGCGCGGGATGGATAGTCGTTGGAGTTAATCCAGTAGCCGGCGGATCCTTTCGGGCTGGGCAACTGGGACGGCACGAACCTGCCTGGCGTACAACTCCAAACCTCTGCGTCGCGGCCGTCGATGACGATGACCTTGAGGGGCTTTGCGTGAACCGTTAGTGTGGATGTGTAAATGTCGTGCGGATCATCGATCGTCGGACTTCCCGGCGACTGGCTTGTTTCCACGAACGGACTGACCAGTTTTGCCAGATAGACGATGCGGCCATATCGCTTTAATGCTGGCGCATTCTCAATTGGCGTCGGCGCGTGGAATGCCACCGAGTAAGTGCCCGAGAGACATCCCTGCATCTCGTCGGGGAATTGCAGCGACACATCGTATTCGAATTCAATCGAAGATTTGACTGTCGCGCTGATCCCCATGCGCGTTTTGCTACGATAAGAGCCGAGCGACTTAATGTCCCGCCAGACATTATGACTACGCAGGAATGAACCATCGAATTGCTTATGGTCGGCATCATACGCGAAAGAAACGTCTTCGTTGTCGTTCAGAGATTCGCAGATAACAACGGGATTGTCCGAAAGCAGGCCCTCGAGCTTTTGCTTTCTCGCGGCGTAGGCTTCGGACGTCTCGAATTCGCCTTTGGGTGCCGCCAGCCAATCGGCGTTGGCCTTAAGTGCAACGGCGAGAAATTTGAAACTAGATCGGTTGCACACTGCGCCGACCGATTCTCCCGGTTTGGCCTGATTGATCGCCAATTGGCCCGCAAGCAGTTCGGTGTCGCTTATCTTACGCGAGGCAGGATGTGCCCGCCCGCCTTTTTTAGGGGCCGCAGTTAGCGATTGTGGGGCGACAGCGAGCGCGCTGCATCCGAGGCCTAGAGCGAGCGCTTTGACGATGCGAATTGTATGGCTCATCGATCCAAGCCTTTTTCGACAAGCCGCCGGATTGCGTCAGATCGCGCAATGCCCATCCCATCCGCATACTTTTCGATGCGCGATGTCAGTTCGGGCGGGGAGCGGAACGTCAAAACAGGATCCTTCCCGGTCGCCGGTCGCCCCTTTTTAGGTATTACTTTTTCTGTTGACGGCATAGCCTAAGGGTATTACCTAAAACACAGAACGACGCAAGGGGCCTAATCCTTGCGTCGCTCCTAACCGCAACCGTTCCTATGGAGAACGTCATGGCTGAATTATTATTAGGGGCGAAATCCGCCCATCGCAACGCTGCGCGCGACTGTGACATCCTCAAGCTTAAGATCAACGGCGTTACGCCATTTTTGTCACATCCCGACTGCGTCAATGATCGCCTCAGCGAGGCCCACGCCTTTTTGATGGTTCTTTCCGCCGGGTTTCTCGACGCCGATGATGCGTTGAGTGATCCGAAACAGCGCGAGACGATCACCGGACTTCGTCCCCGGATCATCGCCCAGGCACTCGAAGGTGTCGCGGCCCTTGTGGCGTATGCCCAGCACCACACAGATCGCCAGTCGGGCGGGGAGCAGGTGGCATGAACGCGACCACCCAAGTGAACCCTGCCACATTCCTCGAATATTTCGCCCGGAATGGTGGCGGCTACTGCATCACGCCGGACGGTCAATTGTGGCTTGGTGTCGTGCAGACCAACACCGCCGAAGTTGACCGGAGGCTTGCGACCCAGTTGCTTCGCCAGCTTTCGCCGGACGACACGCAGCGCATTCGCGACCACATCGTGGGCTTGGGCGACGCCGTTACCATAATCCCCGTAAGGACAGCGCCCACGCAGCCTGACGTCGAAATCCTAGCTGCGTGGGACAAGTGGAAAGCCACGCACCAACGCCTCGAGGCGATGGAACCGGAAGAATTGACGGGCGAGAGCGCCGCCGAAGCGGCAATATGGCGCGAGATCGACGCGGCGGAGATCGCTATCCGCAATGCGACCGCGACCACACCGCGCGGTATCGAGATTCAGTGCTTGATCGCGCTTGAGCACAGCGTCCGTCGGCGACCGGAGCAACTCGCCTTATTAGCCGAGGACTTGCCAGCGTTGAGGGTGTTATCCGAGGAATGGGACTGGACCGCGCAGATGCTGTTCGCGGCGGTGCTGTCCGCCCATGTGATGGGGGCCTGATCATGGGCAGCATCATTCACGCATTCCCCGATGCCGCCGCAGCGCGCCTCGCGGGCCGGCTGCTGAACCAGCACAGCGCGAAGGAAATTGCCGACGCTATCGGTGTGTTGATTGACGTGCTCGACATGCTGGGCGGGGATCCAGACGCCGAAGAGAACGATCTCGAGGACAGCTTCGCCCTTAGCGCCAACGCAGCGTCCGATGGCAAGCCCGGCTGTCCTATCAGCGACCCCCCGAGGATGATGATTCGGATACGGCGGTTGATGACATGCCTTGCGACAGGGACGACGATCGCGAAGAGGAAGCCGGTATTGCGTGGCCGGTCTATGGCATCGACCAGAGCAGGGGACCGCGAGATCCGCAGGACAGCGAGGGTCGCGCTTTGATGGCACCTCACCGTGACCGCGCGCGGCGGGAACGGTGCTTGCCTTGCACCGACCCCTAGGGGCAGGCGGCGTATCGGTTGCAACCGAAGGGCAACCTGTTGCCGGGCGGGGAACTGCGGGAGCTTTGACAGCGGTCTTTGGCGTGTGCATTCCGCGTGTAATCGTGCGCGGAATTACACGGATGGTTATGGTATGTTCCACTGCTCCGGACGCGTCAAAACAGGCCATTTTTGCCGATGTTTCGGGCGTTTTAAGCATCCGGAGGCATACTACGCCTATAGACTTAAAATCCCTTGAGCTTTGCTCGTGCGGGTTCGAGTCCCGCCGTCCGCACCATCCGGACCCTCCGCCAACCTGACACTTTCATACGATACGCAATGCGCCGGAGTGTGCTGCAGACAATTTAAGCGGGAATAGACGGCACGTCCGAAACGTTGACTGGGCGCAATACACGCGCGCGCGCGAATATTCGGACCGGGTTCAGGACAGGAGCGTTTCATGGCTGTTTTCAAAGGCACCGCCAAGGCAGAGACGTTGGACGGCACCGAACTTGCCGACACGTTCAAGGCAGCAGGCGGCGACGATATCCTGAACGGGCTTGGTGGAAACGACGTGCTCGATGGCGGCACCGGGGCCGACACGATGACCGGCGGCGCGGGCAACGACACCTATTTTGTGGATAATATTGGCGATAAAACCATCGAAACCGCCACAGGCGGCATCGACACGGTAAAGGCCAGCATCAGCGTGACGCTGGCCGCCAACATCGAAAAGCTGTTCCTGACCGGCGCTGGCGCCATCGACGGAACCGGCAATGATCTTGCCAACATGATGACCGGCAACGCAGCGGCCAATGTGCTCAACGGGCTTGGCGGCAACGACATGCTGAACGGCGGGCTGGGCGCTGACACCATGAACGGCGGAACGGGCAACGACACGTACGTTATCGATAATGTCGGCGACAAGGCGGTCGAAGCGCTGGGCGAAGGTGTCGATCTGGTCAAGGCCAGCGTCACCTATACCATCGGCGCGAATATCGAGCGGCTGACGCTGACGGGCAGCGCGGCGATCAACGGGACCGGCAACGACCTCGCCAATATCCTGCTGGGCAACGCCGCCAACAACGTGCTGAACGGCATGGGCGGGGCGGACAAGATCGACGGCGGTGCGGGCGCGGACACCATGAACGGCGGCGCCGGAAACGACGTGTATTATGTCGACAATGCCGGTGACACCATCGTCGAGGCGTCCGGACAGGGCACCGATACGGTCAACGCGGGGATTTCCCAGATCCTGGCCGCCAATGTGGAAAACCTGCTGCTGACCGGCAGCGCGGCCGTGAACGGCACCGGCAATTCCATCGCCAACGTGCTGACCGGCAACGACGCTGCCAATACGCTGGATGGCGGCGGCGGGAACGATACGCTGCTGGGCGGGGGCGGCGCGGACATCCTGATCGGCGGATCGGGCATGGACAGCGTGACCGGCGGAGCGGGCAACGACACCTTCCGCTTTTCGTTGTCCGACATCGCCAGCCGATCATCGAGCGGGGCCGACACGATCGTGGACTTTACCACCGGTGACAAGATCGACATCAGCCAGATCGACGCGCAAGTGCAGGCGAGCGGTTATGGCCTGCCGGGCGACCAGGCTTTCGTGTTCATCGGCCAGAACCACTTTCACAACCACACCGGTGGCGAGTTGCGCTATGAGGTTTCAGGCGGGAATACCTACGTCTATGGTGAGTTCAACGGTGATACCAACGCCGATTTCTGCATAAAACTCGACGGTGTTCATACACTTACGGCTGCGGACTTCATTCTTTAGACGGAAAATCGCACAATAACTGCACGGTACCGAAGGTTTTGACGCAGACCGGCGTTATGCGATGGGGAAATTGACATGGGCATGGGGCTTCGAATGACGCTGCATCGTATTTCGCGCGCTCTTGTCGTGGCGTGTGCCGGCATCTTTGCGATGGTCGGCATGGCCGCGCCCGCGCTTGCCGGTCCCGCCTCGCTCGACCTTGGCCAGTATCGCGGCAAGGTCGTTTACGTCGATTTCTGGGCTTCGTGGTGCGGGCCGTGCAAGCAATCGTTTCCGTTCATGCAAGGGCTGGCCGCGCGGCATCCCGGCGGCGATCTGGTGGTGCTGACCGTGAACGTCGACCGCCAGCGCCCGCAGGCCGACGCGTTCCTGCGGCAAGTGCGCAACGCGCTGCCGGTGGTCTATGACCAGCAGGGCGATCTTGCGAAGGCGTGGAAGGTAGCGGACATGCCCACATCGCTGGTGTTCGACCGCGACGGCAAGATGCGTTTTCGGCATCAGGGCTTTTTTCCCGCAAAAACTGCGGAATACGAAGGCCACATCAACCAGCTCTTGCGCGAACGCTGAAGGAACGACGCCATGCGTATCCCTGCCGCAACCCTTGCCCTGCTGATCGTGGCGGCTCCGCTGGGCGGATGCGCGCATATCGGTGCCCAGCCGTGGCAACGCGACGTTCTGGCGCGCCAATCGATGCAACTGGCGCGTGAACCGGGCATCCTGGCGTTTCAGGAGCACACCTATTTCAGCAAGGAAGCGGCATCCGGCGGGCGCAGTTTCGACGGTGGAGGCTGCGGGTGCAACTGAAACCCGGCGCGGTTGCGGCAACGCTGGGCGCACTGGCCGCGGGGCTTTTGGGCGCGACACCGGCAGCGGCGGAGGATGCCCCGAACGGCACCGAGGCGCACCTGAACGCCTATAACGAGACTGCCAGCGAGCCCGGAACGCTGATCGCGGAAACCGCGCTGCTGGCCTATGAGGAAGATCAGGGCCGGGTCCGCGCGCTGGAGGTGGACGTCGCGGCCA
>Ga0163162_10006984_pt1 | contig 10951 bp, 12 predicted proteins | sample S55metaG_FD_115310 | JGI IMG/M metagenome (GOLD analysis project Ga0163162, IMG submission 115310) | Switchgrass rhizosphere microbial communities from Kellogg Biological Station, Michigan, USA - S5-5 metaG | ecosystem: Host-associated > Plants > Roots > Rhizosphere > Soil | place: USA...
ACTCCTGGCAAACTTTACGCTTAAATTCTTCACTGTACTGGCTTTGCCATTTACTCCCATAAATCTTTGAATATCTTTCCATCTTTGTTTACTGTTGTGTAAACCTATTTTAGGACAAGACACCGTATATCAAAGCCAAACTACTTTTTGAAAACTTGCATGTTCGCGACCGATGATATCCCGGTATAGATCTGGTTTCCTGGCCTGGATGTAACGATAGCCGCCGGCTTTTGTCAGTTTATCGGGTGTTAATTCGGCTATTGTAAATTCGTTTTCAAGCGATCTGCATTCGCTCATAATATCACCGTATGGATCTATGATCATGGAACATCCGTTTTTTAGCTGATCGTCGTCCATGCCTATCGGGTTGGAGAATATGGCATAAACCGCGTTATCATAGGCCCGAGCGGGCAACCATTTCATCAGCCATTGCCGGCCCTTAAGGCTGTCGAACTCCTGTCGGAGTATCTGTGCATTTGCTTCTTTATTTTTCCATAGTTCGGGGTCAACAAAACCAGCTCCCGGTCGGGTTGACGGCGTACACATGGTAACGTGCGGCATAAAAATTACCTGTGCACCAAGTAAGGTAGTTGCCCTTACATTTTCAATTACATTATTATCATAACAAATAAGGATCCCGCATTTCCATCCATACAAATCAAATACAGTATAGGCTGTGCCCGGTAAAAGATGCGGATTAATAAAAGGGTGTAATTTACGGTGTTTGGCTACCAGCCCGGTTTTATCAACGCATACATAAGCTTTAAATAAATTATCGTCTTTGTCCTTTTCAAACAGACCGGCCAGTATGGCGATATCATATCGTCGGGCGTATTCGGTTAGCGCGGCTATGCTCGGCCCGGCAGGGATCTCCTCGGCCAGATCAAGCATCTGTGCTTTGTTTAGCGTCCGGGCAAAGGTGTAGCCTGTTATGGAACATTCATGAAATGCTATTGCTTTTGCTCCTTTTGCGGCGGCATCCGCTGCCATTTGTTCAATAACCGATAAATTATAGGCTTTATCACCGCTTTTATTTTCAAATTGTGCCGTGGCGATTGTTAGGTTTTCCATATGCTGATCATCTTTTTTCATTTCAAAATTATCCGAAGCATGGCGGATAGCATTGTAAAAAACCGACAATTTTGATTTATGCGAGGGGCATAAAGTTTATGGCCAGTAGCTTATGATTGGCCTTGTATTGCAAGGGGGTAACACCTGTGTGCCTCCGGAAAAAATTATTAAGATGGGCCTGGTCATAGTACCCGCAGGCATAGCTAAGGATACCCACATCTTTTACCGAAGGTAGCTTTTGAAGTTGTTTGAGATAGTTTTGAAATTTAACCGTATCTATAAACTTTTTAGGGGAGATGCCTACCTGCTCACTGAACTTGCGCTCCAGTTGTCGTTCTGTTACAGGCAGCACATCCAAAAGGTTTTTAACATTAATGATGCCTTTGTATTGATGGACAATACCTATCGCCTCGTCAACTATGTTATGCCTGTCGCTGGCTGTGGATGTTTTTTTCAGTAAAAACTGTTCGGCAATGCCTGCCGCTTCGGGAAGGCTGGCGGCGTTTGCAAGCTGGTCTTCCAAATCACAGGCTTCCTGCCCAAAAAGATCTCTCAATTGTACGATGCTGTCAATCAGTTCATATGCGGCTATCCCAAACAAAGGCAAAAGCACATTGGGCTGCAAAACAACAATCAACATAGCCAGGTCATCAACAGAACGGATATCATTGTAATGGGTGATCTGCCCGTAAACAAAGCTTTTTGGTTGGACGTAGGCGACAGTATGGCGCTGGTCATATTGCAGCAATGGGGCTTTTAAATGAAAAACTATCCCCGGATTGCCATCGGAAAACAGACGGTAATTTAAAGCGATATCGTTTTTATGCTCTATAATTAAATAGTGCTTAACAATAGCCGAGAGCAAAGGATGGGGTGCTATTTGCATTATAATATTACAAGCATGATAAAGATAATCATTATTGCCCCGTTATGAGCGTAACTCCGTTCCTGACCCATTTGCTGCTCCTGCTTTTAGGGAGCCGACGCTCAATATTTCCTATACACGTTATAAAGTATATTCAAGTCAAGCTGCGTCATTACCGGCGTTTCATCGGTTTGTACAAAGTGACGTTTAAAGGCAACGATGGCCACAGGGAGGTTGCTGATATCATAACCAATGAGCTTAAGCGCTGTGGCATAATCAAAATTATCGGGTGGAAGCTCAAGCAATTCTTCGCGCCAAAAACCGAATCCTTTCTGGGCTAATAGCTTCCATGGGAACAGCGGGCCCGGATCTGGTTTACGCAAAGGCGCAATATCCTGATGCCCGATGAAATTTGCCTGCGGAATATTGTAAGTTTTCTTTAACTGAGCCAGTAAAGCTAACAGGCTTTTTACTTGCACATCGTTAAAAGGCTCGTGCCCGTTATTATCTATCTCAATGCCAATAGAGCAACTGTTCATATCAGTGATGCTGCCCCATGTGCTAATGCCGGCATGCCAGGCCCGCAGGTAATCATTAAGCATGTGGTACACTTTACCATCTTTGCTTACTACATAATGCGCGCTCACCTGGGGTTTTACCAGCGTAAATGTAGTTAGGGTTTGCTTAACCGAATCCTGCGCGGTATAGTGGATGATCACATAGTTGGGCTTGCGCAGGTTGAAGTTAACGGTACCCACCCATTCTGAAGGGATAGCCCCGCCGGCGCTATCAACCAGCATGGCAGGCTGTTCGCGCGTAATTACATCAACTAACGAGTCGGTTTGGGTATGATATACTTTATTGGTTGCAGCGTATGGCGGTTGTATTTTTGGCGAGCAAGCGCTCAGCGCGATTGCCGAAGCGGCGAGTAATAAAATGTGTATATTTTTCAAACCTTGATGCGCTTGATTTAAGGATTTATCCTGATGATTTTAACAAGTATACAAAAAACCTTGATTTGCCTGATTAAAAGATTATCTGATTTCATGATCTGTCATGTAATCCTAAAATCAAGTGTATCAAGGTTCAAAAAGAAGCTGCCCTCTGGGAGACAGCTTCTCATCAATTTATGTTTTCAGCGGCGTTATATAGCCGTCGACCGCCTTATTAAGCCTAACAGGAGCGCGATAATGGCTATGACCAGCAAAATGTGGATCAGGCTGCCTACTGATGTGAAAAATACGCCTATTGCCCATCCTATTATAAGGATGACTGCAATCATATACAGGAGTGAGTTCATGATAATTTGTTTTAATTAATGATTTTCATAGATATTAGTATAATAGGGGCGGGGCCCAAAAAGTTTTAAAATTTGTTCCTTTTTAGGGGCGATGGCCCTCATTTACAGCTATATTTTGTAATGATCTATTCCCGGTGTATCTTTAAGCACCTTACCTCATGAAAACGATGAAATATCTTTTACTGCTTATCTCCCTGTTTCCGGCCACGCTTGTTATTGGCCAGTCAAAACTGCCTGTGATTAAGGCGACATCGAAAAAAGTAGCCATTAATGATGGCGGATTTTTAGATAAAAATGCCTGGTCGCTCTCACCCAAAACACGACCGGATGTTTATACAGCCGATAGGACACGGGCAACAAAATGGGTTACTTTTTATACCGATATCGATTCGATAAGGGTAAAGGTTAAACCCGGTACCCGATATAATTTCATTATCCTGCTTAACGGCAAGGATTCGTGCTATACGCAAATAGCAAGTGCTATCCCCCCGGTAGGTAAACAGGATGCTGCTAAAAACGATACTATCCCGTTTAAACTTACAGCATACAGCGCTATCGCTGTAAAGGCAGTTATGAACGATGCAGACACGTTAAACCTGCATTTTGATGTAAGCTCATTCGATTTTCATTTAACAAGGGATGCTATCATAAAAAAGACAAAACTGCTGCCCAACCATGCCGATGTTTTGGCCGGTACCGCGAAACCCAATTTTAATGAAATGAACAAGGCCATGAAGCTACAAATAGGTACAGCAGTTTGGCGTAACCAGGAGATGTTGCCTACAGGCTTAACCTCCTACGGAATGGACGGGCGTTTTGGCTGGAACCTGTTTGAAGGGAAGCAGGTAGAGGTTGATTATGATAACAACCGTATTATCATTTACTCCAAAATGCCCAAAGGTTTAAAAGGGTATGAGCGGTCGAAGATCGGGTTTATTCATTCTTATGGCTATGCTACTGAGACATTTGAAATAGGCGGTAAAAAATATACCGGAAGGTTTTCGATGGATACAGGATCTGATCAGTCCATTATTTTGGATAGCAGCTGGGTAGCCAGAAATAATTTTCCCACTGATTTAAAGCTGATCAAATCCTCAACGATAAGTGATCCCACCGGCAAAAAATACCAGATGAAAATAGTAGAGGCCCCCTTGATCAGGCTCAACGGGTTTCCTGTTGCCAACGTGCCAACAATTATTTTAGGCAGCAAAAACCCGGTAGGCTTTGAAATGAACTACTTTGGAAATGGTCTTTTAAAGCGCTTCAACATGATTCTTGATTTCAAGAATGATTACCTGTACCTGAAGCCGAATAAACTATCGACAGCTAAAGACAAGGCTGATTCATAAAAAACGGCCGTAGGGAGTAAATCCCCACGACCGCTCTTAAAAAACTAATGAACGCTTAGGCTTTTTCTGCTTTAGATGCCTGGTTAATCCCGGCTTCGGCAATTTGGGTGAGCAGGCTGTCGCACGTTTTTTCTTCCTGTAAGGTTGAATCAAGCAGTTCGGCAGCATGATCATATCCCAGCACGCTGGCCAAAGTGCGGAGCGTACCGTAAGATGCAATTTCGTAATGCTCAATTTTTTGCGCTGCCGAAATAATACCTGCGTCGCGGGTAATACTGCCTTTTTCGGTTTCGGATACAATTTCTTCGCCTTCTTTGATCAAGCCGGCCATTGCTTCGCATTTTACTGCTACGGCTTTTTGACCTATCGAAGCGAAAGCATCCTCCAAACGGATGATCTGGCGCTCGGTTTCGGCCAGGTGGTTTTCGATGGCCGAACGTAACTCATCGGATGTTGCCGCTTTAGCCATTTTGGGCAATGCTTTTGAAAGATGTTTCTCGGCCCAATAAATGTCCTTTAATTCATCAATAAATAATTCGTTCAGGGCCGATTCCTGCACATTGGCAGTTTGTTCGGGTGATTTTACTTTTGTAGTTGCCATTGGTAGATGTTTTAATGTTTTTGTATGATAGGTACTGCAAACACAAAGCCAAAATTGTTCTTTTGATAATTAAAATTAATTATTAGGATAATTTACTTGCGTTTGAACTCGAATTTCTATCTCATCAGAAAGCCGGGATGCTGATTGCCTACAACTATAAGTTCTAAAAAGTACACAGCGTGACTCATTTTATGGAATCCAGTTATCAAATCAAACTTACGGTTCCGGCCCAATACCATTCTCACCCAAACAAAACCACGCCTTTTTTATTTACAAGCATACCAGTGGCTTAGCAATTAATTGTAGCCTTGCTGTTACATATTAAACTAAACGCACGTTACCTTAGTCATACCATCAAATAAAATACACATGAAAAAGCTATTTATCCTTGCTGCACTATTAGCAACTACTGTTGGCGCATTTGCCCAAAACGTTGATCTTAGGCGTAAAATTGAAGTTACCGGTATTGCCGAACAGGAAGTTACTCCTGATATTATAAACGTAACCATATCACTACAGGAATACATGGACGGCAAAAAACACATTGCCATTAATGATCTGGAAGATCAGTTGGAAAAAGCCGTTAAAGACGCCGGTATCCCATCTTCAGACTTTACAGTGAACAATGTATCGGCCTGGAACAACACTTATCAGAAGAAAAAAGCTCCCGATTTTCTGGCCAGCAAGCAATATGGTCTGCGCGTGCGCGATCTGAACAAGTTTAACCAGATCATGTCGAAAATTGATCCTAAAGGCATCCAGTCGACCAATATTGAAAGCTATGATTATTCAAAAATGGCCGATCTGAAACGTGACCTTAAAATTAAAGCCCTGCTTGCTGCCCGCGATAAAGCTACTTACTTGTTAGCAGCCCTTGGCGAAAAGGTTGGTAGCCCTATTAATATTACTGAAAGCGATAACAGCAGCTTCCCTCAACCACGTGTTTATGCAAACACCATGATGTTCAAAGCTTCGGCCGATAGCAATGTTGGTGATTCGGATATCAGTTTCAAAACCATTAAGCTGAACTTCCAGATCCAGGCCGTGTTTGAGATAGTGAAGTAATTGCCTCGCCCCCCGGCCCCCTAAAGGGGGAGTAAAAACTTTAAGGCCTCGTTCAAACAAACGAGGCCTTTTTATTATTTTGCTTAAGGCTCCCCCTTTAGGGGGCCGGGGGGCATATGCAATGGTTTGGTAGACGCGAAAGCGATAATGTTGATGATGAACGCGGAGGCGGTGGTGGCAGATTAGCCATAGGCGGCGGTGTGCTTGGCCTTATAGCCGCTGCAATTTATTTTTTTACCGGGGTTGATCCCTCTGCCGTGCTTAATCAGGTTGCAACCAATCAGCCCCAACAGGAGCAAACCGCTAATAAGGGCCCCGAAGACGCAGGCAAGCATTTTGTACGCGTAGTGTTGGCTGATACGGAAGATATCTGGACGAAGCTTTTCAACGACATGGGGCGGACTTATGAAAAGCCGCGTTTAGCCTTATTTAGGGATTATACTCAATCGGCTTGTGGCATGGCCAGTTCGGCAAGTGGTCCGTTTTATTGCCCGGGGGATTCGCGGGTTTATATCGATCTTTCTTTTTACGACGAACTGAAGAATCGTTTCGGCGCTTCAGGAGATTTTGCACAGGCTTATGTAATAGCCCACGAAGTTGGTCACCATGTGCAAAAGCTGTTAGGCATCTCTCAAAAAATGGATCAGGCGCGCTCCCGGCTTAGTGAAAGTGCATACAATAAACTCTCAGTAAAGCTGGAACTTCAGGCTGATTTTTATGCCGGTGTTTGGGCGCACTATGAGCAAAGCATGAAAAAGGTGCTCGACAAGGGCGACATTGAAGAAGCCCTGAACGCGGCCAATGCCATCGGCGATGACCGCTTGCAAAAGCAGGCTCAGGGCCATGTTGAGCCCGACAGCTTCACCCATGGCACCAGCGCTCAGCGCATGTACTGGTTTAAAAAAGGCTATGAAACCGGGGATGTTAACCAGGGTGATACTTTTGGTAATGGGGATTTGGATTGATTAGTTCATTGGCTCATGGTGAGTGCTATAGCTTAGCTCAAGTTTTGTGCGATGGTAAAAGAGCATTGGGTAACTTGGGCTTACGACGGGAGGGTTAGAAAAGAGCTTTATTAGTAATTAACCTACATCGTCGCCCTCTTGGCCGGGCGGGGCCAGTTACTTTACCTTAGATGCAAAGTAACCAAACATCAAGACAAAAAAATGCTTCCCCCCGCAGGCCATACTCCCAGGCCCGCTTTTTTGTCGGGCCGGCGCGCTTTTGTTTTGGGGATTATAAGATGATCTGATTTCATTAAACCATGATAAAAACCATGTCATTGCGAGGAGCAGCCGGGAATGTGCCAGGGGGCGACGCGGCAATCGCATGTTATACAGGGCGGCCATGCTTCCGTGCGGTTGCCACGCTGCGCTCGCGTTTTTATTATTCTTGTCTCCTGACTCTTGCTGTCTTGTTTCTTCCTGCAAACCCCTATCTTAGAAACGTGATCAAAGTAACATGCGCTATTATTGTTGATGCCAACGGAGTTGTTTTTGCTGCCCAGCGAAGCGCGACCATGAGTCTGCCATTAAAATGGGAGTTCCCCGGCGGTAAAATTGAACCCGGCGAAACCGCCGAAGCCTGCCTCATCCGCGAGATTAAGGAGGAACTTCATGTGGATGTTGAAATTGTTGCTCCCCTGCCTGCCAACACGCATCAGTACCCTAATATTACCGTACAATTGATCCCTTTTGTTTGTAAAATCACCACTGGCGAGATCTTACTCAAAGAGCATCTTCATTTCAAATGGTTATCAAAAGATGAATTATTAGCTTTGGATTGGGCGGAGGCGGATGTGCCGATTGTTAAATATTATTTGGAGAATTAAGTGTCGTTTATCAAAGTGATTGCAGCCAAGCTTATCCTATATTAAAAACTATTTTTAACCAAATCATCAACTACATTTTCATTGGCTGTGTATTCAGCGCTTAACTCTGAAAGAACTTTGATGGTTTCAGTTTTGGATTTTAACAATTTGGTGGTTAAGGGCGGAAGCATTTTAATAGTATCTCGCAAGGCTTGTGAAGCTTCATTTGCAATCGATATTCCCATTTTCATCGTGCCCAATCCTTCAAGCATGCCCTGTCTTTCAGTATCGTTATTAATGTAGTTTTTATGAATCAGAAACGCTTTACTGAAGTTTTTCATAGCGTTATTAAATAAATCACTAACTATTGGAATAATTGGCGAAACGTTTTTGTTAAAGATATCCAAATCGTTACTTGTACTATCTACTATCTTTTTAGTTTCTCTCTTTATAACATCTTGAGGTTTTCCTCTCAGTAAATTTATACTATCTGTTCTTTTATTCATTCTAACTGCAAGATCAGAGATTTGCTTAGTGATTTTTTCTAATTCAGGAGTCATTTTAGAAAGGTCCTTGACAGCTATATCAACGTATTCGTAAAGTCCGTGCTCTTCATCTTCTTCGTGAATTGACGGCTTCGTCGATATAATAATGGAAGTACCCGATTGATGGCTATCAACAGGCTTTTCTAAACCAGAAGCAAGTTTATTAAGCAAAAGTGACAAATGATTTCGGATAAGTTTTTCAAATTCATCAACCTGGATAAATGTCGATGTTAAAGCTGCCTTTTCCCTTTCTCTAATATCCCTTTGAAATTTTTGCACATTGCTTATTTGGGTCATATCAACTTTTGAAGGTTGAATAGGAGCGTCTTTAAAATACATTAAAATATGAATATCATTAGGACTCTTTAGATATCTTTGATAAGCTCTCTCAAATTCTTCTTTAGTTCCGGAAAGGTCTCTTTTTGTTGGAGTCCCTAAACGAGACCAAAAAACACCCATAAATATATCATAGTCGTCATTTATTTGATTATTTATGACATCTTGGGCGTCATCTCCTATCCCAGGATAAGTTGAGTCTTCCCATCCAATGACCTCTAATTTTATGTTTTTTAAAGGAAAATTTAAGTTTAGTTCGTTAACGACATATCTAACGATTTGGCGCTCTTCACTTACGTCACCTGGTGATGCTAAAAAAATCCGATAAATAGTTGTTGTTATTGGCATAATAGGTTTAAGCTAATTGGAGATATAAATATAATAACATATTATTGACGTCTCTTTATAAAGAGAATATTATCTATAAGAAAATATTTGCATGAAACAAGGCCAAACACTCTGGACTAAAGAAGAATGCGTATTAGCAATCAACTTGTATTGTAAAATACCATTCGGCCAAATGCATTCGCGAAATGCTGAGGTTATTGAGTTGGCCAATTTGATTGATAGGTCGCCAAGTTCGGTAGCACGTAAATTGGGCAATTTTGCCAGTTTTGATCCGAAGCTTCAGCAAAGAGGAATCAAGGGATTGGAAAATGCAAGCAAACTGGACAAACAAGTTTGGCAAGAATATATGCACAATTGGGACGAACAGTTTATTGAGTCTGAAAAACTCCTTGCCAAAAAGAAACATACTACCATTGAAAAGTTCAGCTATATAGACTTGAGCAATTTGCCAGATGTTGAGGGGCAAGAAAGGCAGCGTTTAGTAAGAGTACGGATTAACCAATCGGTTTTTCGCAAAATTGTGCTCACCAACTTTAACTATAAATGCTGCATTACAGGTATCACCCAGCCCGAGCTAATAGTAGCAAGTCACATTTTACCGTGGAGCAAAGACAAAGGCAATCGACTAAATCCTAAAAATGGATTAGCCTTAAATACGCTGCATGATAGAGCCTTTGATTGCGGACTCATTACCATTACCGAAGACCTAAAGATCAAAGTATCATCAAGCTTCTTGAAAAGCAAAGACATCCCATCTATCAAACACAATTTTATCGACTACGACGGGGCGTCATTGATAGAGCCTCAAAAGTTCTTTCCCGATATCGAATTTTTGAAAGTGCATAATGGTTTATTTAAACCTTAAAAGTTCACTTATCTCCGATTGACAAACCAAAGCATCCGGTATAACTTGCCGGATGCCAAACATCAAATTCAACTACCTGTATCGCGACGCTGGTAATTATAAAAAGTTCAGCAGCGTCATATTCGCTAACCCGCAAAATATTGAACTTTCTGTAGTAGAAGACCTAATTGGCTCTAAATTGATATCCCACCATTGGTTTTACGCTGATCAATGGCAGGTATCTGATCTGCATTCCGGAACCTGGAATAATGAGCTCGATCATACTTTTCATGAATTTGAAAGTGTGGAGTATACAGATGAGGTAGCCGATAGCAGCAGGAATTTAACTTTTTTTATAAACATCCTCAAAAGCTTACAAACCCCCAATGGCCTGTAATGATTTTCGTGATATCACGAAAATCATTATTAAAAAATAGCAATTAAATCTCATCAAAATGGTGGCACTATATTGTCAGTACCCCATCCAATCACCCTCACTCAAAATCATTTTCTCCAAAAAACATCAAAAAAACACCAAAAATTCAACCTGTTTCAAAACCCCAAACCGAAACACCTGATTTTTACACTAAAAAGTTTTAATAGCTGATTTACAGCAATTTAGCATTGTTTCAATCTATTTGTTAAAGTGTTGATAGTCAGTGTAAATAGTGTTTCAACCCGTTCCGCGTTTCACTCTCAATTTTTGGAACATTGCCGTTTTTTCTCAAAAAACCTCAACAACTATTTTCAATTTTTAGTGGGGAATCAAAAAATTGGGACACCCGATTTTTTTTACTATGTTTGTAATCTATATAAT
>Ga0163162_10006985_pt1 | contig 10951 bp, 7 predicted proteins | sample S55metaG_FD_115310 | JGI IMG/M metagenome (GOLD analysis project Ga0163162, IMG submission 115310) | Switchgrass rhizosphere microbial communities from Kellogg Biological Station, Michigan, USA - S5-5 metaG | ecosystem: Host-associated > Plants > Roots > Rhizosphere > Soil | place: USA: Michigan...
AGATTATGCGCGCCGACGAAAATGTAGCTCGCCGATAGCGTCATATTCCGGGTCAATTCACGCTCGATAGTCACGTTCGCCTGGTTCGCGTAGGCGTACTTGAAGGCCTTCTCCACGGCCAGCGTAAACGGAAACACCGGACCAAAGCCGACGAACGTCTGATCGTTAAAGCGCACTCGGCCGGGCAGGTATTGTGCCGTGCGAGCAACTCCCGGAGTGGTAAAGCCGGCCGGCAAAGTAGCGCACAGAGGATTCTGCGTGGCCTGTGAACAAACCGTGCCCTGGAAAATCTGTAACGGATTCAAGAGCGAGTTTGGCGCCGGGCTGCCGGGCAGAATGTTGAAGTACTGCTGTTGCTGCGCCGCATCGGCAATGTCTGAGTTGAAAGCAATGGCCAGCAGCGGGTGATCATAGAAGAGCCCGTATGCACCGCGGAGCACAGTCTTGCCGCTGCCGTTAATGTCCCACGCAAATCCAACGCGCGGTGCAAAGTTGTTGGTATCGCGCGGGAATCCCTGTTGCACACCGAGCGCGTCCTGACCTGCCTGCATTTGCGCGGCGGTGAGCGTGATACCGGTCAAAGGATCAGTGAGGCCGACGGTCGGAATAGTGTCGGTCAACTCAACGTCATAACGGATGCCATAGTTAAAGGTCAGGTTCGGACGAATCTTCCACGAGTCCTGCGCAAAGAAAGCGAGCGGCTTGTTCGAAATCGTGCTGTTCGGATTTCCAAAACCCTGGATGTAAACCGAAGGAACGCCAAGTCCGTAGGACTGGACCGGCAAAAGCTCGGGTGGGCTGCAGAATGCGGGCGCCCCCGGCGCCAGACACGCCGGTGTTCCGGTTGCTCCATCCAGAAACAGTTTTAGCGTTCCGGGTGACACGCCACCAAAATTGAACAGGCCAGGGAAGTTCAAATCAAAGCGGGCGCCTACGTCGATGAAATTAAAATCGCCACCGAACTTGAAGGTGTGGTTACCGCGGATATAGTTCAGGTTATCGGCTAACTGATAACGCTTTTCCGTGCGGTCGACGGGCGAGAAAGGATTTGAACCGAGATAAGCTGAACCGATTACCTGGATTGCGGCGCCCGGAATCTGCGAGTCGAACGTCGCGTGGCGACGACCAAAACTAAACCGCGCCTCATTAACAAAGCGGTTCGAAAGCGTCGATGCTAATGATGCTGAGAACGAAATATCGCGAAGGGTCTGGATGCCGGTGCGCGAAAAATCATTCTGCCCCACAGTTTGATTCTGCGACTCGTCCTGAATTCCGGTGAGGTCGCTTGGGTTATATCCGAAACGCATCGTCATGTTGTGGTTCTGATTGAACTGATGATCGCCACGCAGGGAAAAGAACGTAGTCGCTTCCGAGATTGGGAAGATGCGGGCGAGACCGTTCAATGGTCGAAATGCGATCGGCTGGCCGGCGCCGTTGACCGTGGTGAAACCTGGCAACGCGTTATTGTTCCCCAAAGTCTGCACGGGTGCGCCGGTCTGGAAGAAACGGCTCCCAATAATTTGTCCCGCCGGAATCGCCCCACCTGGGCTGCGTAATGGGCTCGCGCCGGTGAGACCGATTTGTCCGCCGGTTGAAGCAAAGTAGGCATAGGTCACAGCTCGAGTAGCGCGGGCGCTGTCGCCGGCGGCCGTCGCCGCAGCCAATTCCGAGCCTATGAAACTTACCTGCGCCGGCGTCAGATTTGTAAATGTTTGCGCGCCCAGTCCGGTGATGGGCAACGTAATGCTGCTGTTTAGCCCCGCGCCGACGTCGCTGGTAAAAAACGCTGACTCCTGCCGGCGACGTTGCTCGAAACTGGCGAAGAAGAAAGTGCGGTCTTTCTTGATCGGCCCGCCAAAGGTCGCGCCGTACTGACCACGCGTAAACGGAGGCTTCTTGCCGGGATCGTTGTCGATGATCGGCGCGAATGCATTACGCGCCTGGATGGAACTGTGACGAATGAAACCGAAGATGTTTCCGCGATACTCGTTCGAGCCTCCCTTGGTTACCACATTGATGATTCCGCCTGTGGCGCGACCAAACTCGGGCGCATAAGAGTTGGTGGCGATTTGATATTCCTGCACCGCTTCCTGGCTCACCGTGAGCCGCGCAGTGTTGACGGAATTGTCGGTATAGTCGGCGCCATCAACCTGCACGAGCGTGGAACGCCCGCGTTGACCGCCGATGTTCAAGCCGGAAGTCGGAGCTGGTCCAATGGGCCGGCCATTGTCGCGGCCGACGGTCGAAACGGTTAAAGCAAAGCCGGTCGCGCTCCTTTCATTGATCGGCAGATCGTTGATGCGTCTTTGATCTATGGTGTTCGATACTGTGTTGCTTGAAGATTCGACTAAAGCAACTTCGGCAGTGGAGATGTCGACGGTGGCTCCCACCGAACCCACCGTTAAGGGAATGTCGAGATCGGCGCGCTGCCCTACCGTTAAGGTAATGCTGGGAATTCTACCTTTTGAGAAACCAGTAGCCTCGACTGTAATTTCATAGTTTCCCGGCGGTAGGTTTGTGATCTGGTAATAGCCTTCGTCATTGCTGACGGCAGCGCGCGCAAAGTTTGTAGCTGCATTTCGGGCCGTCACAGCTGCGTCGGTGACGGCAGCTCCGGAAGGGTCGCGTATATATCCCTGAAGATCGGCCGCGTTGGATTGCGACTGGCCAAACGCGCTCGCGCCCAGGAAAGCGAAAACGATCACGAGCGTGGTAAAGCGAAGGGTAATCGTCAGCGAGCGCGCAGAGGACGCAGACATCATTTCATTCTCCTTAAAAGTAAAAGCGGATCTGCAAATGAGTGAACTTCAACCAAGCCTTAGTTCGTGCGACACCAACTAATTTGAACAACGACCTTGGGCGCTAAGTCTGGGGAGCGATCCGGCCGTCGAAGTCACGACCGTTGGGAAAGGCGCCGGAGCGCACGAAGACGAAATTGCGCAGCCGTTTTACTCCAAAAAGTCCCTTTCTGGCAAGCTTTTCCTGTTTTGCTGAGGAACTGAAAGAGAGAGTGCGCCGCTTCTGAGCTCCAGCCTTTAAGTAATTGAGGCAGGCGATTGACTGTTATTCGCGGGACGGGTGGCACGCGCGAGTTTGCGACGCAGGCGGGCGCTCACGCCGGAAACAAGTATGGCGGCTTCAGCCAGGTGCGGAAAAAAAGCGGCGCGACGAAGTAATCCTGAGACGCGCAAGCGAGAGTCAAACCTACGAAAGTATTCGTGTTCGTATTCCTGGGCAATTAACGTAACTGTTTGCGCTTCGCCCAGGGATTCGAACTGCGACGCAATCGTCTCCGCAACAACCTGTCCACTCTCGAGCGCCATTAACATTCCACTGCCCGTGAAGGGATCAATGAAACTGGCCGCGTCGCCGATGGTCAACAACCCGTTTGCCGGCGTCAACACCCGGCGTCCAAAGCCTTCGAGCGAGACACTAAGCCAGGGAGAAGAAAGGCGCGCCCGCTCGAGCGTTTTAGCGGCACGCGGATTCTGCATCACTACTTCGCGCAGCACGCGATCGGGATCGGAACCCAAACGCCGCACCTCGTTAGCCGAAACAATGAAGCACAGATTGCTGAGCCCGTTTTCGATTTCGCTGAGACCGCCGTAACCGCCACCATAGAAATAGATCTCGCAAGCACCCGGCGCGACGCGTGTGTTTTCCAGATGCGCTTTGAAAGCCACTAGTCCGCGCCTGCGCTGGTTCGCTTCCCGCTGACTTTCCAGATCAAAATGCCGCGCCAGGGCGCGCGTCCTACCGGTAGCGTCAATAGTCAGATGGGCTCGATATTCAGTAACCCCGGCTGAAGTTCTTACCTTTACGCCGCAGACAAAATCATTTTCAACAATCAACCCGGCGGCATGCGCGCCGTCAAGAACGGTGACGCCAACCGCTCGGGCGCGTTCGAGCAGACGGTGATCCATTTCGCTTCGACTGAGACCGAGCGCAGTGGTCCCACTGTTGAACCATTCGCTCGGCACTGCAACCTGGTGGCCGCGTGCTGAATAGAAAACGGTTTCGCTAAGCGAGCTGGCGCCCGCCGCGAGCATCTGGTCCATCACTCCAAGCTGCTGGAAATGATCGATGCATTCAGGGGAAATGAATTCGCCACAGAGTTTGGCGCGCGGAAACTTCTTTTCTTCAAGCAACAAAACCCTGGCGCCAGTTAATGCCAGCCGAATAGCTGCGCTTGTGCCGGCGGGACCAGCGCCCGCGATCGCCACAGCAAATGGTTTTGCAGAAGACATAATCAGTTGCCAGCCATCATACAAGCAGGCGCCGTAAGCACAAGACGATAAGGAAAATGCCGCTTGACTATCGCACTCTTAAGACCGGCGCGTTGGGCCAGTTGCTGTAACTCGTCGGGCTTGAAACTTCGCAGGATCGAAAGCGCGCCGTCCTCGCGTATCAGACGATTGTGCAAAAACAGCCGGCCAATGGTGGTGAAGAAATAATAGGCGACGGCATGTCGATGGAGGTCGATCACAAAAATTCGACGCACCGCCACCCGGCATAATTCGCGCAACAGCTTTTCAATGCCGTCGTCTTTGAAATGATGTGTAAACAACGAGCAGATAGCGTAATCGAACGCGTTGTCGGCAAAGGGCAGTTGAAACGCGTCGCCGCGGACCGCACTAATCTCAGCAAAACCGTGGGATTCACCAGCAATCGCCGCAGCAGAACGAGCGTTCAGTTCCACACCCGTCAAATGCGCGGTTCGTTTCGTCTGACGAGCCCAAGAGGCGGTTACTCGCAGCAGTTCACCTGAACCCGCGCCGACATCAATCACTGAGAAGCTTTGCAAATCTGCGCGCGCGATTTCCCTGAGCAACGAGTCTTCCAGCGCCCGCGCATCGCCCAGCCAGCGATTGACTTTTTGCAGTTCGATAATGCAGCCCTCGTATTCCTCGCCGGTGTAGTCACCTTTGTCGAGGTGCTCGAGCTTTAAACTGCGTTCACGAAACTGAGCGAACATGGCGCCTATGATAGTGCGTTACCCCGGGGATAACCATCGTGGTACATTTTGTGTGTTCGCAACGAGTGATTGTTCGATAAGCTTCAGCTTGTCGTAACGTCGCGACAAACTAAAGTTTATCGAACACTTGCAACGATTCTTATGCTTGTCAATGGCGGCCTTGTGGCCGAACAACTCTTGAATCCAGGAAATGTTGGCGAAGCGGCGCTGCCAAATTTTATTGGCCGCTCGGCGTCGTTTGCCTGCGGCGCGGTCGCCAGAGTTTCGTTACACTTCGACGACGCGCAGCGTATCGTAGACGCGAGATTCAAAGTTGCAGGTTGCACGGTGTTGGTAACGGCGTTGTCTGCTATCACCGAGCGCGTAAAGAATGCGACCAGCGCTGAAGCCGCCGCGCTCGCCGAAGATTTGGACACAATTGAGCGCGGCCTGGGACCAGCGGCTGCTGGGCGTGGCGAGTGTGTGCTGCTCGCGTCCGAAGCTCTGCTCGAGGCCATTCGCGCCTACAGCGATTCAGCGCGCGATCATTGGGACGGCGACGACGCGCTTATCTGCAGTTGTTTCGGTGTTTCGCAACAAACAATTGAAAACGAAATTCAGACTAAGCAACTTGATTCGATTGCGGCAGTGACGCGCGCGTGTAATGCCGGTGCCGGCTGCCGTTCGTGCTATCCATTGATTGAAGACATCCTGGAGGAGGTGAATGGTAAATCGTGAATGGTAAATAGTCGCAGCGCAAGCTCGCATTTTTCATCTATCATCGCTGACTTTTCATCGTTGACCATTTACTATTTACCATTCACCATTTACCAGCCAACAATGATCTATCTCGACAACAATGCAACCACGCGCGTCGCGCCCGAAGTTTTCGCTGCTATGCAGCCGTTTCTGACGGAAACCTACGGCAACCCATCTTCAGCCCACTCGTTGGGCCGGCGAATGAAAGGCGCAGTTGAACGCGCCCGCACACAGGTTGCCGAACTGATCGGCGCTGCGGAGGCGAGTGAAATCGTTTTTACTTCCTGCGGTTCAGAATCCGACAACTGGGCCATCGGTGGCTTTCTCGAACAAAATCCGGAGCGCCGTCACATCATCACCACCCGCGTCGAGCACGAAGCAGTCCGCAATCTTTGCGCGCATCTCGAGCAGATCGGCTGCGAAGTTACCTGGCTCGAGGTAAATGAAAATGGTGAGCTCAGTCTTGACGACGTGAGGCAGAAACTGCGCCCCGATACAGGAATTGTTTCGGTGATGTTGGCCAACAACGAAACCGGGGTGCTGTTTCCGATAGCTGAGATCGGAAAGATCGTCCGCGAAAATTCAGACGCCGTGTTTCACGTCGATGGCGTTCAGGCGGTTGGCAAAATTCCTATCGACCTGAAAAACAGTGAGGTCGATCTGTTTGCGCTGTCAGGTCACAAACTGCACGCGCCACAAGGTGTCGGCGCGCTTTACATTCGTGAAGGTCTAACGCTGCCGCCGTTCATCATTGGTGGTGGCCAGGAATCCGGCCGGCGCGCCGGGACTTCTGCCGTTCCAAATATCGTTGGCCTCGGCGCGGCTTGTGAGTTGGCGAAAAATTTCGACGGCCATGGTCAGGTCGAACGTTTGCGCAATAAATTGGAAGACGAAATACTTCGCACAATTCCTAACGCGCGCTTGAACGGCACGCCGGATCGGGCGAAGCGCTTGCCTAACACCGCCAACATTTCTTTTGAATACGTGGAAGGCGAAAATATTCTGGTTCAACTCGACGAAGCAGGCATTTGTGTCTCTACCGGTTCGGCTTGTCATTCCACCACGCGTGAATCTTCGCCGACGTTGCGCGCGATGAATGTGCCTTACACGGCTGCCCAGGGCTCGATCAGATTTTCGCTCGGGCGCTACAACACGGAAGAGGAAATCGATCAGACACTGAAAGTGCTGCCGGCAATCATCGGCAAACTGGTAGAGGTGTCCCCTTATGATAAGGAGCTAAAAGCGCTGTATGCCGCTCACGATTAGTGAACCGTTTGCGATCGTTGAAGCACGGCATGCTGTGTGCTTAGAGACATGAGTTGTAGTAATGGCTTCCCGCTTTAGTCGTCTCAGCTTTACTGCTAGAATCTTTTCAGGCTTTAAAACATATATTCGCCACTTCCGGTAGTTTTCGGAGCTTTTTTGATGTCAGGTGAATCGGCCATCCCCCAACACCATCCAATTGCCGTCGCCAAAACCGACGCGTCTCACAAGGCCCGCGCTGACAGCGTGAGCCTGATGGAAACTGACGATTACGTTTGTATCGAGCCTTCCACGCCGCTTTTCAAAGCCATACAGGTAATGAAACAAGACGAAGGCGGTTGTGCGATAGTTTGCGCAGCGGACCGCTCGGTGGTGGGGATTTTTACCGAACGTGATTTGCTGACGAAGGTGGTCGGGCAAGCGGTAGATGAGACCGCTCCAGTCAGCAATTGGATGTCGCCGGTAGTCGCAACGTTAACGCCGGACGCCACCATCGGCGATGCCGTGGCGATCATGAACGACAGGGGTTATCGCAATATTCCGCTGGTGAAAGATGGCAAGTTGGTCGGTTCGATCTCGGTGTTCGACGTAATTCGTTACCTGGCCGAGAGCTATCCGAAAACCACGATGAACCTGCCGCCTAATCCGAATCAGGTGATGGAAAGCACGGACGGTGGGTAACTTCGTGAATCGTGAATCGTAAATCGTAAGTAGTCGCCACGCTTTTACGATTTACGATTGACGATTTACGCCTTAATTGGGAAAGGACGTTAGCTAAACACACATGAGCACTGTTATCGAACCCCCGGTAGAACAAACGGAAAAAAATCTCGAGGAAGTCGAAGCTGTAACCATCCGCTTTGCCGGCGACTCGGGCGACGGCATGCAGTTAACCGGCACTCAATTTACAAACACGTCGGCTGTGGTCGGTAACGACATCTCGACGTTGCCCGATTTCCCTGCTGAGATTCGCGCGCCTGCGGGCAGCTTGCCCGGCGTTAGCGGGTTTCAGTTGAACTTCTCGAGCCAGGACATTAAGACTCCAGGTGATCAGCCGAGCGTATTGGTGGCCATGAACCCAGCGGCTTTGAAGGTGAACCTGCCCGACCTCGCAGAAGGCGGTACGCTGATTATTAATACCGACGGCTTTACGCCTGAGAACCTGAAGTACGCAAACTATGCTTCCAATCCATTGGAAGATGGTTCGCTCGCCGGCTATCGCGTCCACAAGTTGCCGGTGACCACGCTCAATATGAACGCGCTGAAGGGCAACGTTACTCTTTCGCGCAAAGAGATCGATCGTTCAAAAAACTTTTTCGCGCTCGGTGTGCTCTATTGGCTGTACGACCGGCCGATGGAAAATACGCTTCAGTGGATCACCAGTAAATTTGGCAAGAACCCGGAACTCGCCAAAGCAAACGAAATCGCGTTGCGCACCGGTTACAACTTTGCCGACACCACCGAAATTTTTACTACCCATTACACGATCAAGAAAGCGAAGATTACCCCGGGTAAATACCGGAAGATAACCGGCAACGAAGCGACTGCTATTGGTTTTGTGGCTGCGTCACAACTTGCGAATCGTCCGCTGTTCTATGGTTCGTATCCGATCACGCCGGCTTCGGACATCCTGCACGAGCTGGCACGTCACAAAAGTTTTGGTGTGAAAACATTTCAGGCCGAAGATGAAATCGCAGCAGTGTGCGCGGCCATCGGCGCCAGCTTTGCCGGACAGATTGGCTTAACTGGAACCTCCGGTCCGGGTGTCGCTCTCAAACAGGAAGCAATCGGTTTGGCAGTGATGACTGAGTTGCCGCTGGTGATCGTAAATGTGCAGCGCGGTGGTCCATCAACCGGCTTGCCGACTAAAACTGAGCAGGCGGATTTGTTCCAGGCAGTATGGGGACGCAATGGTGAATGCCCCGCAATCGTGATTGCGCCGTCAACGCCGGCTGACTGTTTCCAGATGGCAATTGAAGCCGTCCGTTTGGCATTCAAATTCATGAGCCCGGTGTTCTACTTGTCTGACGGTTATCTCGCGAATGGAGCCGAGCCATGGGCCATCCCGGAAATCAGCGACCTGCCGAAAATCGAAGTTAAGTTTGCTTCCGATCCGGCGACCTTCATGCCCTACTCGCGCGATCCGGAAACGCTGGCGCGGCCCTATGCAATTCCGGGAACGCCGGGACTCGAGCATCGCATCGGCGGCATCGAGAAGCAGCACATTACCGGCAACGTCAACTACGATCCGGAAAACCATCACTTGATGGTCAAGCTGCGCCAGGAAAAAATCGATCGGGTTGCTAACGACATTCCGCCGGTCGAAGTGTTTGGGGAAAAGACGGGCAAGGTGTTGGTGCTGGGCTGGGGGTCAACTTACGGGTCGATCAGTACCGCCGTCGAGAGACTTCAGAGCGAAGGCAAGCCCGTTTCTGCAGCGCACCTGCGCTACCTGAATCCATTTCCCAAGAACTTAGGCGAGGTGCTGGCCGGATTCGAAACAGTCATTATCCCGGAGATGAACCTGGGCCAACTGTGCACCATGATTCGCGCGAAGTACCTCGTCGACGCGGTCGCCTTCTCGAAAGTTAAGGGACGACCGTTCCAGATTCGCGAGATTGTTCGCAAGGTTGAAGAGTATTTGTAGTGTCTTTGGGAACTTGAAGAGGCATCACCCTTTGCCGCCTGGATTTTTTCAGGAGTAGATATGAGCACCGAAGTACAACTCATGACCGCTGATGAGCTTCTGGCTTTACCTCGAGGCGAGTTTCGTTACGAACTCGTCAATGGAGAACTAAAGAAGATGTCACCAGCGGGACATAACCATGGGCGCATTATCATACGTCTCACGACGCCTCTTGACTTGTATGTTCGCAGGAACAAGTTAGGCACTGTGTACGCAGCGGAAACCGGTTTCAAACTTCATTCGAATCCCGATACAGTCCGTGCTCCCGATATTGCTTTCATCGAGGGACACCGCGTACGAGCGGTTGGCGATACAACAGGCTATTGGCCTGGCGCGCCGGACATCGCCGTCGAGGTTTTGAGTCCGGACGATAGGGTTTCGGAGATAAAGAAAAAGGTCTCAGAGTGGTTGGCTGCGGGATGCCGACAAGTGTGGGTCGTCAGTCCTAAGATGAGAACGGTCACTATCCATACTTCTCAAACAGACATTGTAACGTTGACCGAAAAGGACACCTTGAACGGCGGCGAAGTTGTACCGGGATTTGAGGTTTCAGTAGCTGAGATTTTTGCTGAGTAGTCATATTTCAAGGAGCATTCATGAGCACAAACGGAAATGGTAGTGGTGGCAATGGCAACCTGGCGCACGTCGAGGCGAGCGTCTCTGCCGACAGTGAAGTTGGTTCGGCAGTCTCGGGCCGCATAGCGCCGCCTCCGGGTCAACTAAAAAAATCTGATTTTGTGTCCGATCAGGAAGTGCGCTGGTGCCCCGGCTGCGGCGACTACGCAATTCTCAACAACGTGCAGAAAGTCATGCCGGAACTCGGTGTGCCCCGCGAAAAAATCGTTTTCGTTTCCGGCATCGGTTGCTCGTCGCGCTTTCCCTATTACATGAACACCTACGGATTTCACTCGATTCATGGGCGCGCGCCGGCGGTGGCCACCGGCATTAAGTGCGCGAATCCCGAGCTCAGTGTTTGGGTGATTACGGGTGACGGCGACGCGCTGTCGATCGGCGGCAACCACGTGATGCATGCCATGCGCCGCAACGTGGACATCAAGCTGGTGATGTTCAACAACCGCATCTATGGCCTGACCAAGGGTCAGGCCAGCCCGACCTCGGAGTTCGGCAAGCGCACCGAGTCGACGCCCATGGGCTCCGTCGACACGCCGATCATGCCCCTGACCATCGCCCTCGCCGCCGAGGCCTCGTTCGTGGCCCGCTCGGTCGACACCCACACCGAGCACCTCCAGCACACGCTGGAACGGGCCGGCCGACACCACGGCTCGACG
>Ga0163162_10006987_pt1 | contig 10949 bp, 14 predicted proteins | sample S55metaG_FD_115310 | JGI IMG/M metagenome (GOLD analysis project Ga0163162, IMG submission 115310) | Switchgrass rhizosphere microbial communities from Kellogg Biological Station, Michigan, USA - S5-5 metaG | ecosystem: Host-associated > Plants > Roots > Rhizosphere > Soil | place: USA...
GCCTGGACGTCACGGGCGGCCGGGTCGTCAAGGGGGTCAACTTCGTCGAACTGCGCGATGCCGGCGACCCTGTTGAGATCGCCGCCCGCTACAACCTGCAGGGCGCCGACGAACTGACCTTTCTGGACATCACCGCCACCAGCGACGGCCGCGACCTGATCCTGCCGATCATCGAGGCCGTGGCGTCCCAGGTGTTCATTCCGCTGACGGTCGGTGGCGGCGTGCGCGCGGTCGAGGATGTGCGGCGGCTTCTCAATGCCGGCGCGGACAAGATCAGCATGAATTCGTCGGCGGTCGCGAATCCGCAGCTCGTGCGCGACGCGTCGGACAAGCACGGATCGCAATGCATCGTGGTTGCGATCGATGCGAAGCGGGTATCGGCCGAGGGCGAGGCGCCGCGCTGGGAAGTGTTCACCCACGGCGGGCGCAAGGGCACCGGGCTCGACGTGATCGAATGGGCGCGCAAGATGGCCGATTTCGGCGCCGGTGAAATCCTGCTGACCAGCATGGACCGCGACGGCACGAAGGCGGGCTTCGATCTCGCGTTGACCCGTGCCGTCTCGGACGCGGTGCCGGTGCCGGTGATCGCTTCGGGGGGCGTCGGTTCGCTGCAGCATCTGGCGGACGGCATCGTCGAAGGCCGCGCGGACGCGGTGCTGGCGGCGAGCATCTTTCACTACGGCGAACACACCGTCGGCGAAGCGAAACGCTTCATGGCGGACCAGGGCATTTCGGTGAGGATGTAGGCTGTGAGCACGCAAAACGACTGGATCGGCAAGGTGAAGTGGGACGCGAACGGCCTCGTGCCGGTGATCGCGCAGGAAGCATCGACGGGCGATGTCCTGATGTTCGCGTGGATGGACCGCGAGGCGCTGGCGAAAACCATCGAACTGAAACGCGCCGTCTATTACTCGCGCTCGCGCAAGCGCTTGTGGTTCAAGGGCGAGGAATCGGGGCACGTACAGCACGTGCACGAAGTGCGGCTCGACTGCGACGAAGACGTCGTGCTGCTGAAGGTCGAGCAGGTGTCGGGTATCGCGTGCCACACCGGGCGGCATTCGTGCTTTTTCCAGAAATTCGAGGGATCGGTTGAGAGCGGCGACTGGGTCGCAGTCGAACCGGTCCTGAAAGATCCCGAAAGTATCTACAAATGACGCAAATCAACACGCAGGACACGCTGCTGCGCCTGGCCGCCGTAATCGACAGCCGCAAGGGCGGCGACCCGGAACAATCCTACGTTTCCCGACTCTTTCATAAAGGCGACGACGCCGTCCTGAAGAAAATCGGCGAAGAGGCGACGGAAGTCGTCCTGGCGGCGAAAGACGCGCGTCACGGCGGCGCGCCGAAGGCGCTCGTCGGCGAAGTCGCGGATTTGTGGTTTCACTGTCTCGTCATGCTGTCGCACTTCGACCTCAACCCGGCCGACGTGATCGCCGAGCTCGAACGGCGCGAAGGCCTCTCGGGCATCGAAGAGAAGGCATTGCGCAAGTCGCGCGAGCGCGAAGAGAACGGCGGCTGACGAGCGCCTGCGTCGTACAGAGGAGGGAGCGTCGAATGAACCAGCCGTCTGAATCCTATCCCCCGCCCGCATACCAGAATTCGGCCGAAGCCGAACGCCAGCGGGGCCTGCGCACGCTCACGCACATTCTCTACGGACTTTACGCCGCGTACTGGCTCACCGGCGGGCTCACGGTGCTGATCGCGATCATCATCAACTATCTGAAGCGCCGGGATGTGGTCGGAACGCCGTACGAAGCGCACTTTGAATGGCAGATCCGCACCTTCTGGTGGGCGGTGCTCGGGCATCTGATTGGCGCCGCGCTGCTGTTCGTGCTGATCGGCTTTCCGATCCTGTTCGCAGTCGGCATCTGGACGCTCTATCGCGTCATCAAGGGCTGGCTGTACCTGTATGAAGACAAGTCATTCGATCCGCGCGCCTGGTTTTGAGCCGCGCGCCTGAATTTGGGAATACACCGGGGAATCCATGAGCCACGAAAACTGCATTTTCTGCAAAATCGCCGCGGGAGAACTGCCGAGCAAGAAGGTCTACGAGGACGACGAATTCGTCGCGTTCAACGACATCAATCCCGCGGCGCCGGTTCATGTGCTGGTGATTCCGCGCAAGCACATCGAGACGCTTTCGCATTGCACCGAAAGCGATGCGCCGCTGCTTGGTAGAATGGTTAGTCTGGTGGGGCGCCTGGCCGACGAGCTGGGTGTGGCCTATACCGGCGGCGACACGGGTTTCCGCACGGTGATCAATACCGGGCCTGGAGGCGGGCAGGAGGTGTATCACATTCATGCTCATCTGCTGGCGGGAGCGCGTCCGTGGCGTCGCATGGGATAAACGCGCAACAAAGACGCGGATTGCGCCTTTCCAATGAAATATTGGACGCGCAAAATGACATAAAGTCAGCCGGGCGTCATCGCGCCGGCTTGTGCCGCAAGGCCGGATCAACTCGTCACGACCGACAGACAACAGGACGTGGCGGGACTAAGGAGAGTTTTCATTCATGGGTTCGTTGAGCATCTGGCATTGGCTGATCGTGTTGCTGATCGTGGCACTCGTTTTCGGCACGAAGAAATTGCGTAACATCGGCGGCGATCTGGGCGGGGCGGTGAAGGGCTTCAAGGAAGGCATGCGCGATGGCGAAACGCCTGCAGACCAGCAGCAGCGCGAACTGCCGCGCAACGGCGCAGTCGACGTCGAAGCGAAGGACAAGACACGCTCCGGCGATTACCGCTAATCTGACCCTCAGACCTTCGGAACCTTCGATTCCATGCTCGACCTCGGTCTGACCAAAATGGCGCTGATCGGCGTCGTCGCGCTGGTGGTGCTCGGGCCCGAGCGGCTGCCGGGCGTCGCCCGCACGGCGGGTGCGCTGTTCGGCCGCGCGCAGCGCTACATCAACGACGTCAAGTCGGAAGTCGCGCGCGAGATGGAACTCGACGAACTGAAGAAGATGCATACCCAGTTCGAGACGGCGGCGTCGAACGTCGAAAGCACGATCCACGACAATCTTCGCCAGCACGAGGCCGAACTCAACGACGCGTGGAATCAGGGGACGTCGGTATCGCCGAGCATCGCGGGCGGGACTGACGCGCAGACGCCGGCCGATACGTCCAGCTGGCGTAGCGCGTCAGCGTCGCCGGCCAAGCGCAAGAACTGGCGCGTCAAGCAGAGCGCGGTTCCCAACTGGTACAAGCGCACGACCGCCCGGCGCACCCGCGTGCAATCGGGCGCCGCGCGTGTCGCCCGGCATACTCCCGAAACCTTGCGCCGTCCCACGAAGTTCTTCTGAGCCGGCGAGCAATCCATTCCATCGATGATCCCCAACCGAGGGCCGGCGTGAGCGACCCGCAACAGAAGAAAGACGAGCCCGTCGAAGAGACGTTCATCTCGCATTTGGTCGAATTGCGCGATCGCATCATTCGCGCCGGCGCGTCGGTCATTGTCGTTTTCATCGGGCTCGTCTATTGGGCGCCCGATATCTTCAAGCTGCTCGCGCGGCCGCTGATGCAGAACCTGCCGAAGGACGGGAAGATGATCGTCACCGACGTCACCGGCTCGTTCTTCGTGCCGATGAAGGTGACGATGCTCGTCGCGTTCGTGATTGCGCTGCCGATCGTGCTCTACCAGATCTGGGCGTTCGTCGCGCCCGGACTCTATCAGCACGAGAAGAAGCTGGTTGCGCCGCTCGTCGGCAGCAGCTACACACTTTTCCTGTGCGGAATGGCGTTCGCGTACTTCATCGTGTTCCCGACCATTTTTCGCGTCATGGCGCATTACAACGCGCCGCTCGGCGCGGAGATGACCACCGATATCGACAATTACCTGAGTTTCGTGCTGACGATGTTTCTCGCGTTCGGCGTGACCTTCGAGGTGCCGATCGTCGTCGTGCTGCTGGCGCGCATGGGCGTGGTGTCGATCAAGAAGCTGAAGGAAATCCGCCCGTACGTGATCGTCGGCGCATTCGTGATTTCCGCCGTGGTCACGCCGCCCGACGTCTTTTCGCAGCTGATCCTCGCGATTCCGCTCATCGTTCTCTACGAAGCGGGGATCATCGCGGCGCGGCTCGTCGTCGGGAAGGACGGGGTGAAGAAGGAAGAGGAAGCACCGGCCGCCGAGTAGATTCGCAGGCGCCGCGGTAAACCCGTTGCGGCAACTCGATAAAAAAGGGCAGCTTCGTATGAAGCTGCCCTTTTTGCTTGCTTGCTGCGTTGTCCTGCTTTCGCCGCGCGTTCGCTTCGGCTGCTACTCGTCGCCCTGATCGTCCTCGGGCAACTGCGGCGCGCGCGGCTGGACCGGCCGCTTGCCGATCATCACGTTGACGTCGAGCTCCTTGTTCTTGCGCATCAGGTGAACCTTCACCGACGTCCCCGGCTTGATCTGCGCGACGACGTTCAGAAGACGCGTGGTATCGGTGATCGTGTCGTCGTTGATGCTGACGAGGATATCGCCCGGCTTGATGCCGGCCTTGTCGGCGGGGCCGCCCTGCAGCACGCCCGCGACGATCGCGCCCGATTTCCGGTCAAGCCCGAACGATTCCGCGATCTCCGGCGTCACGTCCTGCGGCTCCACGCCGATCCAGCCGCGCGTCACCGTGCCAGTCGTGATGATGCTTTCCAGCACGCTGCGCGCGGTCGAGACCGGAATCGCGAAGCCGATGCCGAGCGAGCCGCCGCTTCGCGAATAAATGGCGGTGTTGATGCCGAGCAGGTTGCCGTTGATGTCGACGAGCGCCCCGCCCGAGTTGCCCGGATTGATCGCAGCGTCGGTCTGGATGAAGTTTTCGAACGTATTGATGCCGAGGTGATTGCGCCCGAGCGCACTCACGATGCCCATCGTGACCGTCTGCCCGACGCCGAACGGATTGCCGATCGCGAGCACCACGTCGCCGACGCGCGTCTGGTCCATGCGCCCGAGCGTGATCGAGGGCAGGTTCGTCATGTTGATCTTCAGCACGGCGAGATCGGTTTCCGGATCGATGCCGATCACCTTTGCGCTCGACGTGCGCCCGTCCGCGAGCGCGACCTCGATCTGATCTGCCCCGTCGACGACATGCTGGTTCGTTAGAATGTAGCCTTCCGGGCTGACGATCACGCCGGATCCCAGATTCGACGCCGGCGGCTCGTCGCTCTTGCGCTTGTTCTTGTCGCCGAAGAAGTACCGGAAGAGAGGGTCTTTCGCGCGCGGGTCGGCGGGCAGGCTGCCGTCCTTGCTCGAGAACACGTTGACGACCGCGGGCATCGCCTTCTGGGCGCCCTCGGCATACGAAGACTGCACGGGGCGCGAACCGATGCTCGGCGCGACTTCCTGCAACGCGACGATCGGCTCGGCGAGCTGCTTGCCGAACTGGCCCTGGCGTTGGAGCCACTGCGGTTTCAAGGTCGCGATGATGAACATCAGCGCCAATAGCACAGTCACCGCTTGGGCAAAAAACAGCCAGAAGCGTCTAAGCATTTGATGGGATAGAGGATTTCATGGATCGGATCGAACTCGAATTGTATCTGAACAATCTGCTGGAAATCGGCCGCTTCAAGGACTATTGCCCGAACGGCCTGCAGGTGGAAGGCAGCCGGCGCGTGCAGAAAATCGCTACCGGCGTCACGGCCTCGCTCGCGTTTCTCGAAGCGGCGGTCGAGTGGGGCGCCGACGCCGTCCTCGTGCATCACGGCTACTTCTGGAAGAACGAGGCGCCGCAGATCACGGGCCGCAAGTTCCGGCGTCTGCGGATGCTGATCGCGAACGACCTGAACCTCTTCGCCTATCACCTGCCGCTCGACTCGCACCCCGAGCTCGGCAACAACGCGCAGATCGGCGCGCGCCTCGGCCTGATCGCGGACGGCCGTTTCGGCGACCAGGACCTCGGCTGGATCGCGCCGTTGCCGATGCCGCTTTCCCTTGAGCATTTTGGGGCGACGGTTGAAAACGCGCTCGGACGCAAGCCGCTCGTGCTCGGCGACCCGGATCGCGAACTGCGCCGCGTCGCGTGGTGCACGGGCGGCGCGCAGGGCTTTTTCGATGACGCCATCGCAGCCGGCGCCGATGTCTACCTGAGCGGCGAGGTGTCCGAGCAGACCATGCACATCGCGGCGGAGAGCGGTGTTGCGTATCTGGCGGCGGGCCATCACGCGACCGAAAGATTCGGCGTGCAGGCGGTCGGCTCCCATCTGTCGGAGCAGTTCGATATCGAGCATCTCTTTATTGATATCGATAATCCTGTTTGAATAACGCGCGCACAATCGATTAATGCGGCAGTGCAAAAGCCTTAAATAAACGCTTCGTAAGAAAAGATCAAAAAGTGCGGGGAAACCCTGAAGCATCAAGGACTTCGAGTGATTTTTGCTACTCGGGCCTTGTAAATGACGGCTCCATTCGCGCACACTAGCGGCGGAAGAACTGATGTGACGGTATAAATCCAACTCAGAAGTGGGGCGTGTGATGCGAGACAAGGAAGATAAGCGCGTCGACGGCAGCCGCCGTACCTGGCTGATTGCGACGACCGTAGCAGGTGGCTTTGGAGGCGTGGCCACTGTCGTACCCTTCGTTAGTTCATTTGCACCATCCGAAAAGGCCAAGGCGGCGGGGGCGCCGGTCGAGGTCGACATCAGCGGACTCAAGCCCGGCGACATGATGACGGTCGCGTGGCGCGGCAAGCCCGTGTGGATCGTGAACCGCACCGACGAGCAGCTCGCCGACGTCAAGAAGGCAGACGGCGAAGTGGCCGATCCCCATTCGAAGATGGAATTTTCGATGCCGCTTCCGGAGTACTGCAACAACGAATTCCGCTCGCGCGCCGATCACAAGAATATTTTTGTCGCGGTGGCTGTCTGCACGCATCTCGGCTGCACGCCCACGCCGCGCTTTCAGGAGGGCCCTCAACCGAATCTCCCCGATAACTGGCCCGGCGGATTTCTCTGCCCGTGCCACGGCTCGACCTATGACATGGCCGGCCGCGTCTTCAAGAACAAGCCCGCGCCGCAGAACCTGGACGTACCGCCGTATATGTTCACTTCCGCGACGCAACTCGTGATTGGCAAGGACGAAAAGGGAGACGTTTGATGGCGACCGCAGACAAGGATGTGGAGACAACCGGGCTGGTCGGCTGGATCGACCGCCGATTCCCGATGACGTCGACGTGGAAAAAACACGTCTCCGAGTACTACGCGCCGAAAAATTTCAACTTCTGGTATTTCTTCGGCTCGCTTGCACTGCTCGTTCTGGTCCTCCAGATCGTGACGGGCATCTTCCTCGTGATGAATTACAAGCCCGACGCGACGCTCGCGTTCGCCTCGGTCGAGTACATCATGCGCGAGGTGCCGTGGGGCTGGCTCATCCGCTACATGCACTCCACGGGGGCGTCGATGTTCTTCGTCGTCGTGTATCTGCACATGTTCCGCGGACTCATGTATGGCTCGTATCGCAAGCCGCGCGAACTCGTGTGGATCTTCGGCTGCGCGATTTTCCTGTGCCTCATGGCCGAGGCGTTCTTCGGCTATCTGCTGCCGTGGGGGCAGATGTCGTTCTGGGGCGCGCAGGTGATCGTCAACCTGTTCTCGGCGATTCCGTTCATCGGGCCGGATCTGTCGCTGTGGATTCGCGGCGACTACGTGGTGTCCGACGTCACGCTGAACCGGTTCTTCGCGTTCCACGTGATCGCGATTCCGCTCGTGCTGATCGGTCTCGTGATCGCGCACCTGGTGGCGCTGCACGAAGTGGGCTCGAACAATCCGGACGGCATCGAAATCAAGGCGAAAAAGGACGCCAACGGCATTCCGATCGACGGCATTCCGTTCCACCCGTACTACTCGGTGCACGATTTCATGGGTGTGTGCGTGTTTCTGCTGATCTTCTCGGCGATCGTGTTTTTCGCGCCGGAGATGGGTGGCTATTTCCTCGAAGCGAACAACTTCGTGCCGGCCAACCCGCTGCAGACGCCGCCGGAAATCGCGCCGGTCTGGTACTTCACCGCCTTCTACGCGATGCTGCGCGCCACCACCGATCCGTTCAAGATCGTGCTGATGGTCGTGATCGCGCTGCTTGGCGTGCTCGCACTCGTGCGCGCGCGCGGCAAGTGGCGCCTTGCGCTGCCCGTTCTCGCGCTCGCCGTGGTCGTATTCATGGCGCTCACCGAGTCGAAGTTCTGGGGCGTGGTGGTGATGGGCGCCGCGGTGGTGTCGCTCTTTTTCCTGCCGTGGCTCGACCGCAGCCCGGTCAAGTCGATCCGCTACCGGCCGCTTTTCCACAAGGTTTTCTACGGCATTTTCGTGTTCGCGTTCCTGATGCTCGGCTATCTCGGGACCCGGCCGCCTTCCCCGGCCGCGACGCTGATCGCGCAGATCTGCGCGCTGATCTACTTTGCGTTCTTCCTCGGAATGCCGTTCTGGACGCCGCGCGGCCGCTTCAGGCAGCCGCCCGAGCGCGTGCGGTTCAAACCTCATTGACGCCGTGCCGGAGACAATACGATGAAAAAATGGCTCTCTACACTGGCGCTGGTCGGAGCGGCGATGTTCGCGTTCAGCACGGCGCCGGCGTACGCGGAAGGCGAAGTCGCGCTCGACCGCGCGCCCGACAACGCGGACAATTTCGCTTCACTGCAGCACGGCGCCCAATTGTTTGTAAACTATTGCCTGAACTGCCACAGTGCGAATCTGATGCGCTACAACCGTCTGACGGATCTGGGCATCGATCCGAAGGAAATTCAGGCGAACCTGCTGTTCACCACGGACAAGATCGGCAACACGATGTCCGTCGCCATGCGTCCGGACGACGCGAAAACGTGGTTCGGCACGACGCCGCCGGACTTGTCGGTGGAAGCGCGGGCGCGCGGGAAGGATTGGTTGTATACCTATCTGCGGAGTTTTTATCGCGACGAAACCCGGCCGACCGGCTGGAACAACCGGGTGTACGAAAACGTCGGCATGCCGCACGTGCTGTGGGCGCTCCAGGGCATCCGGACCGCGAAGTTCGAAACTGAAACCGACGAGAAAACCGGCGAAAAGGTGAAACATTTCGCGGGCTACACGCAGGTTACGCCGGGGACGATGTCGCCGGTGGATTATGATTCGGCTATGGCCGATCTGGTTTCGTACCTTTCGTGGATGTCGGAGCCGGCCCAGCAGACGCGCAAGCGGCTGGGCGTCTGGGTGCTGATTTTCCTGGGGGTATTGAGCTTTCTCGCCTGGCGCCTGAACGCGTCATACTGGAAAGACATTAAATAGACACGCCGCGATCGGTGTGGGTCAGCGTGACGGAAGCGCCTCTTCGAAGGCGCTTTTCGCGCGTCGGCCCGTCAAGTTTTCTGAAGGGACCTTAAAAACATGATGGTTTTGTACTCCGGCACTACTTGCCCGTTCTCCCAGCGCTGCCGGCTGGTGTTGTTCGAAAAGGGCATGGATTTCGAAATCCGCGACGTTGACCTGTTCAACAAGCCGGAAGACATCGCGGTGATGAACCCGTACGGACAGGTTCCGATCCTGGTCGAGCGCGACCTGATCCTGTATGAATCGAACATCATCAACGAATATATCGACGAGCGTTTCCCGCATCCGCAGCTGATGCCGGCCGATCCGGTCCAGCGCGCCCGCGCTCGCCTGTTCCTGCTCAACTTCGAAAAGGAACTGTTCGTTCACGTCGGCACGCTCGAAAACGAGAAGGGCAAGGCCGCCGAGAAGAATCACGAGAAGGCGCGCAACGCGATCCGCGATCGCCTGACGCAGCTCGCCCCGATCTTCCTGAAGAACAAGTACATGCTCGGCGAAGAGTTTTCCATGCTCGACGTTGCCATCGCGCCGCTGTTGTGGCGTCTGGACCATTACGGCATCGAGCTGTCGAAGAATGCCGCGCCGCTGATGAAGTACGCCGAGCGGATTTTCAGCCGCCCGGCCTATATCGAAGCGCTGACGCCTTCGGAAAAGGTGATGCGCCGCTAAGTTTTGCGAGTGCGGGCGCGGCGGCGCGGATTTCGCGGCGCCGCGCTCCGGTAAAGGACTGTTGATGCAAGAGATTTCAACCAAACCCTATTTGCTGCGCGCACTCTACGAGTGGTGCACCGATAACGGTTTCACTCCCCACATCGCGGTGCGGGTCGACAACGGCACGCGCGTGCCGCGCCAGTTCGTGCGCAACGACGAGATCGTGCTGAACATCAGCTTCGAGGCGACAAGCCAGCTGCAGATGGGCAACGAGTGGATCGAGTTCAGCGCGCGTTTCTCGGGCAAGTCGCACAAGATCGAGGTCCAGGTCGCCAACGTGCTCGCCATCTACGCACGAGAGAACGGGCAGGGCATGGCGTTCCCGGTCGAGCCGGCGACGCTTGCCGCGGCTTCCGATGGCGACGGTCCTGCGTCGGCGGAGCCGCGTTCGTCGGAACTGGAAGGGGCCGAAATGGAAGCGCAGGAGAGTGCGGCTGCGTCGTCGGCCTCCTTCTCCGACGACGCCCCGATTTCACCCGACGACGATTCATCGAAATCGCCTGGCCGATCTCACCTCAAAGTCGTCAAATGAAGTAGAATTGCCGCCTCGCCGGCTTAGCTCATCTGGTAGAGCACTTGACTTGTAATCATGAGGTGGCGGGTTCGAGTCCTGCAGCCGGCACCAAAACCAGCGTCGACGGGTCACGCGATGTTCGCGTGACCCGTTTGCTTTTAGTAGGAAGTGGATCGTTGGAGGCAGGCTTCGAAGCAGGAAGATTCGCTTCGAAAGTCGATAGGAAAAAGTTTAAAAACCTATTGACGCTTCCAGAAACGTTCTTCATAATCTCGTTTCTCTGCTGCTGATGCAGCGACGCGAAACAGAAACAAGACGGAAGCGGTGGTGAGGCTTCCGGGCGACTGCAGGTTAAGGCGCCGATGTTCGCGAATGTTCTTTAAAAACTAACAGCCGATAAGTGTGGGCGCTTGATGGCGACGCGGCCCGAGGTCTTCGGACTAAGGGGTAAGCGAAA
>Ga0163162_10006989_pt1 | contig 10947 bp, 9 predicted proteins | sample S55metaG_FD_115310 | JGI IMG/M metagenome (GOLD analysis project Ga0163162, IMG submission 115310) | Switchgrass rhizosphere microbial communities from Kellogg Biological Station, Michigan, USA - S5-5 metaG | ecosystem: Host-associated > Plants > Roots > Rhizosphere > Soil | place: USA: Michigan...
ACGACTTCCATCAGCGACGCGAGGGGATGTGATTCGTCTTCGCCGACTTCGTCTATGAACGAGTCGAGGAGCGCTACGAGCCGGTGATACTCTTCTTCGGAATGCGGGACATAGACCTTTCCAGCTAGGGAGGACCAGGCGGCTTCGGTCTTGGTTACATCGAGGTTTTGCATTTACTCAGTTCCTCCAGCGCTGCTCATCGTACTCGGCATGAGTTAGCACTGCGCCAATATAAATCTTACCCCGATTATAGTGGATGGCTATTCGTCGCACCTTATTGCCCCCGATGTTGAAGACTGTGAGCTTCCCCACCTGATTCGCAGACGGGATAGTCTCGCGCAAATGCGCGAAGTTCGAGAAGTCGTTGTTCTTCATTAACTGATACCAGTGAGCAAGAGACAATCTCGTTTCAGGATGAGTGTCCGCAAATTCATTAAGCCGTTTGCGCGTTATGACATGCATGTGAGTTCTCGGTGAGGATAAAAATCGCGTTTATCGTATCCGGGTATCGACTAGATGACAATAGGTCACGATTGTAAGGCAGTCAGCAACAAAGTCTGGCACATTATAGGCACACAAGATGCCAAAACGGGCAAGTTCGTGATCGTTCACTCGCTGCCCGTAACTGTTTGATTCTATTGTGGTGCCGAGGGCGGGAGTCGAACCCGCACGTCCTTGCGGACAACGGATTTTAAGTCCGCAGCGTCTGCCATTCCGCCACCCCGGCATGTTGTCCGTAACTGTAACTATACAAGAATTTCCGTTCCCTCAAACACTAATTGTACTGACGTTGATACGTCAATGAGCCAAAGATGAGTTACCCACTCTAGTCAGCCTTTCGCTCGAACTCCACAACTTGAGCGTTGGCTCATTCAACCCTTCCGCATCCAATTTCAAATTGAATTATCGGAGGCGGGGTGCAACGGAGATTCGAAATTGTGCCAGACACGAAATGCTTTGTTGAAGCGTCGGCACTCATCTTGTTCCACTTCGACGTGATTGGAGGACTCAGCCATCCGATCCTGAGTTGGCTGAACTGGCTTTGGTTGCGCTACACTTTTCGCTAGGGCACATGATCCTTCGAAAACCCTCTGCTTGTGACTCATCCAAGCGAGCGTCGGATATTTTGTTTGAGTTTCATTGCTGTCGTAAGCCAAAGACAACGTCGAGTAAACTGATTCAGCGCGCTCGACACAGAATTACCTCCGCGCCAGATCTGTGCTGAAGTTTGGAATATAGAGCGAGTAGTAATCCATATTCATGGAGAAGACTTGAACACCGAAGAACAGCAATTCCTTAACGAACTCGATAGGAAGCTTTGGACCGCAGCCAACAAGTTGTTGCCGATGCTCGACGCTGCTGTTTACAAGCACGTGGTGCTCGGACTGATCTTCCTCAAGTACGTCTCAGACTCCTTCAAGGAGCGTCGAGCCGAGTTGGAGGCGGCCTTCCGAGATCCGCAGCACGACTACTACCTGGGAGATGACGCCGCCGCCGATCTGATCCAAGACGAACTCGAAGCGCGCGACTATTACACTGAGAAGAACATATTTTGGGTGCCAGCGCTGGCGCGCTGGGACTTCATCCAGTCGCACGCCAAGATCGCAGTCGGCACCAAGCTTCAGGTCAAGAACGGCAAGACTACCGAATACGATTTCAAGGGCATCGGTCGTTTGCTCGATGATGCGCTTGAGGCTGTGGAGAAAGAGAACTCCAAACTGAAGGGTGTCCTCGAGAAGGACTATGCTCGCAAGCAGATCGACTCGGCCTTGCCAGGGCTTATCGACCTGATCGCCGAGATTCCTTTTCACCACGCCACGCTAAAAGCCAAGGATATTCTGGGTCACGTTTATGAGTACTTCCTCGGCGAGTTCGCAATCGCTGAAGGCAAGAAGGGGGGACAGTACTACACGCCTAAAAGCATCGTCACCGTTATCGTCGAGATGCTGCAGCCATTCCAAGGGCGTGTTTACGACCCATGTTGCGGTTCGGGCGGATTCTTCGTGCAGAGCGAAAAGTTCGTCGAAGAGCACCACGGCCGCATCGGTCAGATCTCCGTCTATGGTCAAGAGTCCAACCCCACGACGTGGCGACTGGCTTCGATGAACATGGCGATCCGAGGTATGGACTTCGACTTCGGAAAGGAGCCAGCCAATACCTTCAGTCGCGACCAGCACCCCGACCTGCGCGCCGACTACATCATGGCCAATCCGCCCTTCAACATGAAGGAGTGGGACGCCGGCGTGAAGGATGATGATCCTCGTTGGAAGTACGGCATCCCACCCGCAGGCAACGCCAACTTTGCGTGGATGCAGCACATGATTCATCACCTGGCGCCGCAGGGCAGCATGGCGCTCCTGCTTGCTAATGGCTCGATGAGCAGCAATACTAACAACGAGGGCGAGATCCGCAAGGCCATCGTCGAGGCGGACCTTGTTGAATGCATGGTGGCGCTGCCCGGCCAACTCTTCACCAACACGCAAATCCCTGCCTGCATCTGGGTTCTCACGCGCAGTAAAGCCGGCCGCAGTGGCTGGCGCGAGCGCGCGGGTGAGACACTCTTCATCGACGCACGCAACCTTGGTTACATGAAGGACCGCGTGTTGCGCGACTTCAGTGTCGGGGACATCGGCAAGATCGCAGGCACGTTCCATTTGTGGAAGCGAGGCGATGACTACACCGACGTGCTGGGCTTCTGCAGTTCCGCGAGGTTAGATGAGATTCGTAAGCACGATTACGTGCTCACGCCAGGTCGCTACGTCGGTGCGCCAGAGCAGGAGGCGGACGGCGAGCCGTTCGATGAAAAGCTGACGCGGCTGACGACGCAGCTCGTTGAGCAGTTTGCAGAGAGTGCTCGGCTAGAGAAGGTCATTCGCGAGAATCTCTCGAGGCTGGGCTATGGCCGGTGAGTGGCATAGGCTGCGTCTAGGCGACGTCTGCAAAAAGATTGGCAGCGGATCGACACCACGTGGTGGGAGTAGTGTCTATCTTGATCAGGGAAACGTTGCGCTGATTCGGAGCCAGAACGTTCATAACAGTGGCTTCCGTCGAGATGGGCTAGTTTATTTGACGGCTGAACATGCTGCCGAATTGTCTAATGTCGAGGTTGAAAAGGCCGACATTCTGCTCAATATCACCGGCGACTCCGTCGCTAGGTCATGCCAAGTCGCGCCCGACGTGCTCCCGGCCCGAGTGAACCAGCACGTGGCGATCATTCGAACGGATCCGAAGGTCCTTTGGCCGCGCTTCCTACGCTACTTTCTCGTCTCTCCGCAAATGCAGGCTGAAATGCTCGGGCTAGCGGGCGCGGGTGCGACCCGAAACGCGCTCACGAAGGGAATGATCGAATCCTTTAAGATCGCAGCACCCGAAGACGTAGAGGAGCAACGAGCCCTCGCGGACATCCTAGGCATGCTCGACGACAAGATCGAACTGAACCGCCGGATAAATGAGACACTGGAGGCCATCGCGCGGGCGATCTTCAAATCATGGTTCGTTGACTTCGATCCCGTCCGCGCGAAAGCTAGCGGCGATCCGCCCGCCTCCATCTGTCGCCGGCTAGGCCTCACTCCGGACCTCCTCGCTCTCTTCCCCGACCGCCTTGTTGATTCCGAACTCGGTGAGATTCCATATGGGTGGACAGTTCGACCCCTGTCACAACTGGCGGAAAAAATATCAAAGGGTACGACTCCAACCAAGCAGGACATCGCAAGCTCAATCGATGCGGCAAGCGTCCCATTTATTAAAGTAAAGGACATTGATGATAGGGGAGAAATACTTCGGGATGATCTGGAGTTGATTCCTGAATCTGTAAGCAATGGTGCATTGAAGCGTTCAATCTTAGTGACGGATGACATACTCTTTTCTATTGCCGGAACTATCGGGCGGGTTGCCGTTGTAGAACCTGACCTCGCGGCCTCAAACACGAATCAGGCTGTCGCTTTCGTCCGACTTAAGGACATCGCGGCTCACTTGGGGCTTTGCTTTCAGCATCTGCAGAGTAACCGAATTCAAGAGGTGGCAAACGCCTCGGTTGTGCAGGCTGTTCAGGCGAACGTCAGTCTTGCGTCGTTAGGCTCATTCAAAATAATCGTGCCAAATGCTGAGGTGCTCGGATTGTGGAATCAGGCTTTCGGCGGTTTCTTCAGCAGAAAGAGAATTTGTTCCGCTGAATCGCGCACTCTGGCCTCTATGCGAGATGCTCTGATTCCCAAACTTCTATCCGGTGAACTGTGCGTCCTGGGGGGAGTATAGTATGAGTACTGATACCCGACGCGAGGACCAATTAATCAGAGAGGCAATACGCCTTCTCAACGACGAGTATGAGAGGGGGCAAGACTTTAATGATTCATTTGATGTTGATGGACCATTGAGAATCGGAGGCTTCGAATTTCCTCAGAGCAAAGCTCTGTTTTGGTTGGATAAGGAGGCCTATTACGAAGCGCAACAAACTTGGGTAAGTGAGTCTCTTCACCAACAACATGAACGATGCCTCCAACTAATTAAGGTAAACGCTTACAACACTCCATTTCGTGAATTAGCAGATTCAATTGCTCGCCAACGAGTCGTCCCATTTGTCGGGGCAGGAATTTCGCAAACTATGGAGATGCCGCTTTGGGGAGCGGCATTGCGTAGTTTGCATGACCGTATTCACAAACCGAACGATCCAGCCATATCAGCCCTGATTGCTCAAGGCCGATATCTGGACGCCGCAGATGCTTTGGCTAAACAGAGTCGGATACTGACTGATAATTTCATTCAAACAACATACCGTGTCCAAAAGGTGATTGGCGCTGTGTTGCTGTTACCGCAAGTCACACATGGATGCATCGTAACTACAAACTTCGATGACGCCATCGAGCAGGCGTTTAGGCTTAGGGACATCGTTTTTGATGGGTACATGCACGGCAGTCAGCAACACAATTTCTTTTCGAGGTTAGTGCGGGGACATCGTTGCCTTTTAAAGCTTCATGGGGATGCGGATGATCCACAAACCTACGTACTTACCAAATCTCAATATATTGAAGCATACGAGGAGCCATTAAATTTTCAACGGCCGTTGCCCAAAGCATTACGGCAAATCTATATCTCCAACACACTCCTATTCTTGGGGTGTAGCTTGGAAGAGGATTGGACATTGGATCTATTTAAAACGGTAAAGCAACAGTGTGAGTACGAGATTCCACATCACTATGCTTTCTTGCCAACCCCTTATTCGCCGCAAAAGAAACAGGAGAAGGAAGCATTCTTGCTGGAGCTCAATATTCAGCCTATCTGGTATCCGACTGATGAACATGCGTACGTTGAACAGTTGTTGGCTCTTGTGATTGATGTAGCGAGGAACCGCATTTCTTTGGAGACATCGGTGTCAACGTGATAACGGAAAACGAACTCGAAGCGATGGCACTCACCTGGTTTCAAGACGCAGGCTGGGAGTACCGTCACGGACCAGACATCGCTTGGGATGGTGAAACTCCCGAGCGCGCTGATTACCGGGAAGTAGTGCTCACCGGGAGGCTGCGCGAAGCGCTTCGGCACCTTAACCCTGGTGTGCCTGAGATGGTGCTGGACGATGTGGTTTACGGCGTCAAGAAACTGCACCAACCTTCGCTCATTCGGAGCAACTACGGTTTTCACGAGTCGCTGATCGACGGAGTGCCGGTGGTCCTGGAGCAAGCTGGTGAGAAGCGGGGCGACCGCGTCCAGCTGATCGACTTTGAGGCTCCGCAGGCCAATCGTTACCTGGTGGTGAACCAGTACACCGTTCATGGTTCCAAGCAGCCGCGACGGCCCGACTTAGTTTGCTTTATCAATGGCTTACCGATCGCCGTGATCGAGCTCAAGAACCTTGCCGATAAGCAAACAGATATTTGGTCGGCATTCAATCAGCTTGAAACCTATAAGGCCGAGATCGCGGACCTCTTGGTCTTCAACGAGGCACTGGTGATTTCGGACGGACTACACGCCCGAGTTGGCTCGCTCACTGCCGGTCGTGAGCGCTTTCAACCTTGGCGCACAATACGCAACGAAAACGACCGACCGCTGCTGAAGTTCGAGCTTGAGAAAGTGGTGCGGGGCTTCTTCGCCCCTGAGCTGCTGTTGGATTACCTCCGTTACTTTGTCCTGTTCGAACAGAGCGATGACGGCCTGATTAAGAAGATTGCCGGATACCACCAATTCCATGCTGTACGCGAAGCTGTGCGCGTGACAGTGGTCGCCGCAACGCAGCCGAGTCGGACTGCGAATGAAGTCCGAGAGGAACGTGCGACGTACGGTAAGCAGGTGGTACCAGGCTCTCGGAAGGGCGGCATTGTTTGGCATACCCAGGGGTCAGGCAAGAGCATATCAATGGTTTGCTTTGCAGCGAAGATTATGCAGCAGCCACAGATGCAGAATCCTACAATTGTTGTGGTCACCGACCGTAAGGATCTAGATGGTCAGCTGTTCCAGACCTTTGCAGGCGCGCGGTCGCTGCTTCGGGAGATGCCTCAACAGGCCCAAGATCGCGATCAACTGCGTGCACTACTGGATGGGCGGCCCTCGGGCGGGGTGATCTTCAGCACGGTGCAGAAATTCTCGCCTGAAGAAAAGGAGGAAAAGTTTCCAAAGTTGTCAGACCGCACGAACATCGTGGTTATCACGGATGAGGCGCACCGTTCGCAGTACGGCTTTCGAGCCGTGCTCGACCAGAAGTCCGGCAAGTACAAGTACGGTTTCGCCAAACATCTGCGCGACGCGCTGCCAAACGCCACCTTCGTCGGATTCACTGGCACGCCAGTGAAGACAGACGATAAAGACACGCGCGCGGTCTTCGGCGATTACGTAAGCATCTACGACATTCAAGACGCTGTCGACGACGGCGCGACAGTACCAATCTACTACGAGAGCCGTCTTGCCAAGCTGACTATCAACAAGGAGCAGATCGAACAACTCAGCGACCAAGTCGAAGAAGTTTTCGAAGATGAAGAGAGTGTCGCACTGCGTGAGGCGGAGAAAACCAAGTGGGCCGCGTTAGAAAAGCTAGTCGGCTCGGAGCCTCGCATCAAGGAAGTCGCTACGGATCTGGTCAAGCACTTTGAGGCGCGAATCGCGGCTGTGAACGGTAAGGCGATGGTGGTAGCCATGAGTCGTCAAATCTGTGTCGATTTGTTTGACGCGATTATCGATTTGCGTCCGGAGTGGAAGGGAACGCTTGTGCCTGGCAGGGACGCCGATAGGCCAAGTCATTACAGCTCAGAAGATGGCGTGGTCAGAATCGTGATGACCGGCTCGGCAGCAGACGACGCGAAGTTGCAACGTCACATCTACAACGAGAACGCGAAGAAGCGGCTGGCCAAACGCTTCAAAGATCCGAAGGACCCGCTCAAGATTGTCATCGTGCGTGACATGTGGCTCACAGGGTTTGACGTCCCATGCCTACACACAATGTATGTGGACAAGCCGATGCGCGACCATAACCTTATGCAGGCTATCGCACGGGTGAACCGAGTGTTTCGCGACAAGGAAGGTGGTTTGGTAGTGGACTACATAGGCATCGCTGCCGAGTTGCGGCGAGCTCTTATGACCTACACCGAGAGCCGCGGCAAGGGTCAACCTACAGTCAACACAGCGGAGGCGCTCGCCAAGCTAAAAGAGTTGATGGAGGTCGCGCGGAATATCTTGCACGGATTCGATTACGCTTCCTATCGGACTCACGCGATACAGTTACTCGTTCCTGCAGCCAATTTCGTTTTGGGGTTGGAAAATGGGAAGAGGCGTTGGTTCGATGTGACCCTAGCGATCACGAAGGCTTTTTCGCTGTGCGGGACAATGGACGAAGCGATAAATCTGCGCGAGGAAGTCGCCTTCTTCCAAGCGATCAAGAGTGTCATCTCCAAGGCAACGGAGACCGACAAGAAGCTAGCCCAGGACCGCAAGAACGCCGTCCTTAAACAAATTCTCGACAATGCTGTCGTTTCTGACGGAGTAGATGACATCTTCAAGCTTGCCGGTTTGGATCGGCCTGATATTGGGCTGCTCTCCGACGCTTTCCTTGAGGAGGTTCGGCAACTACCAGAGCGAAGCTTTGCTGTAGAGTTGCTTCAAAAACTGCTCAACGATGAGATTAAGTCGCGTAGTAGGACCAATGTCGTTATTGAAAAGAAGTTTAGCGACCGCTTAGCAGCAGCTTTGAACCGCTACCGGAGCCGGGCCATCGAGAGTGCTCAAGTTATCGAAGAACTTATCGCGATGGCAAAAGAGTATCGCGAGGCGGCGAAGCGAGGTGAGAATCTAGGTCTAAACGAGTCGGAACTAGCCTTCTACGATGCGTTAACCAACAATGACAGTGCTGTGCGCGAACTCGGCGACGAGGTGTTGAAGAAGATAGCTTTCGAACTCACAGAAAAGTTGCGCAACAGCACGAGCGTCGATTGGCAAAAGCGCGACAGCATCCGAGCCCGCCTGCGGAATCTGGTTCGCATAACGCTCCGTCGATACAAGTACCCTCCGGACAAACAAGAGGACGCGATTCGACTAGTCCTGGAGCAAGCGGAACGGCTATCGGATGAGTGGACGAAGTAAAAACAAAGTGGTTCTCAGTGATAGCATAGATCTTGGCCCGCGCCGCTGGTGCCAAGTAAACTCAGAAGACATGGTAATAACCTCACAAGGAGTCCTCACTCATGAGCAGAACCATCAGAGAATTACCCGAACATGGTAGGCCCCGCGAAAAATTGCGAGAACGCGGAGTGTCATGTTTGACCGATGAAGAGTTGCTTTCGGCAATTCTGGGAACGGGTACAGCAGGAATTGACGTTCGAACGATTGCTCAGCAGGTTGCAGGCTTGATCCGCGAGCATCGTGAGGCGCTGACCTTAGATCACCTCTTGTCCGTGCCCGGGATGGGTGTAGCAAAGAGCAGTCAGATTCTTTCAGCTTTTGAGTTAGCTCGTCGCCATCTGGTGGATAAAGCAGTCAGGATTCAATGTGCAGCCGACATCCTGCCATGGTTGGCTGACATCTCGACAAAATCACAAGAGCACTTCGTCTGCATCACTTTGAATGGTGCAAATGAGGTGATCCAAAAGCGGATCGTCACGATCGGACTGCTCGATCGAAGTCTGGTTCATCCTCGCGATGTTTTTGCGGATGTGATAAGCGATCGCGCTGCATCAGTCATTTTTGCGCACAATCACCCATCAGGGAATTTAGCGCCAAGCGTCGAAGATCTCAAAACTCAAGATCAGCTCGTTCAGGCGGCGGAAATTTTGGGGATTCGAGTGTTAGATCACATTGTAGTGAGTAAGAAAGGATACTTCAGTTTTCAAGAAGAGGGACTGATCTCTGACGACAAATCATAGTTATTTAGAGGTGCCAGCAACCGGCCGCAATCCTTGCTCAAAATCAATAGACTTCAACCGACAGGCTAGCTTTGAGCTGGCCTAAGTGGCGCGAAATGCAGCCGAGTCCGAAGAAATGCACACACGATGGCCGGTCTTAAGTTGTCTTAAAGGTCTAGTGGTTTTTGGGCTGCAACAGTGACTTCACATGCGCTCACGGTGCACTATGCTAGAATTCCAAGTCGGAGTACACATATGAATCTAAGTGAACGCATCACAATGGATCCGGAAATTTGCCACGGGAAGCCAACGATTCGTGGCCTTCGATATACGGTCGAATCTATTCTGGAACTCCTGAGTTCTGGAATGTCTATTGAGGAAGTTTTGGCCGACTACGAGGATCTGGAAAGAGAAGACATCCTCGCCGCACTAGACTTCGCCCGGCAACTCAGCCAGATAAAGCGCATTGAGCCGATTGTTGCATGAAGTTTCTCATTGACGCGCAACTGCCACGTCGTCTCGCTCACCAGTTAGAGGCGGCAGGTTTTGAAACAACCCATACGCTTGATCTACCGCAAGGCAATCGTACCACCGATCAATCTCTCATCACCCTCTCGCTCAAGGAACAATACGTCATCGTTACAAAGGACTCTGATTTTGTTGAGTCGTTTTTGCTGAAGCGTGAACCTTGGAAGTTGTTGCTGGTTTCGACAGGAAACATCCGAAACGATGAACTGCTAAGATTGTTTCAGTTGAACATTGATCAGTTAGCCGAATCGTTCACGACCTTCGACTTCATTGAACTGAATCGAACAAGTATGATTTGTCACCTGTAACTGCTCGGTCTGCCTAGCTCTCCAACAAGCTGCTGCGATCCAAAAGCCTGCCACTTTGCCTCGATCGAGCGTGGACTCATAATCATAGATGAGCCAAAGATGAGCCAATTACCTAGTGATACGAAGCACGACGTAAGCTTACTTTGACGGCGGCAACGTCGATAAATACTGCTTAGTATCCCTTGGTATCACTAGGTAAGAGGCCGGAAATGAGGATTTTAAGTCCGCAGCGTCTGCCATTCCGCCACCCCGGCAAGTTGACCGTAAACCGAATTCTACCAAGCCTTTGCTCTTTCGTGTTAGTCGAGGCGCCTACCATCATTGGTTCGATGCGGGAAAGATGCGGGACTCGTCTATCCGGTCTTTCGTCCAAAATTCGACTACCTGACCGAGTGGTTTCGTTAGTTTCTCAACCGCTGCTTCATGGTCGGTGTGAGAGATAGAACCGCTTTTTGTGGCACAGGGCACTAAACATTGACTTTAGCTCGCAACAGGAATATTGTCCGCGCATTCGCATCACAGGGCTGAACTCCGACGAGCCTCGTCCCTTTCAGACTTGCCCATTTAACAAGTAAAGATCATATCCTTTAGAAACGTTTCAAGGCTTTTGACCATTATGGATGAAGGGGTTTTCTCCTCGGCTGACAAGACGGATATCTCCTTCAGTCGTACAGGTCAAACAACAAGCCAGTCTTTCAATAACGTATGGCATCCCAGGTAATAGCAGAGAGTGATGACTTAATCCAGCGTGGCGTCGCTGCGCAAAACGAGTACAGGTTCGACGACGCGGG
>Ga0163162_10006990_pt1 | contig 10947 bp, 8 predicted proteins | sample S55metaG_FD_115310 | JGI IMG/M metagenome (GOLD analysis project Ga0163162, IMG submission 115310) | Switchgrass rhizosphere microbial communities from Kellogg Biological Station, Michigan, USA - S5-5 metaG | ecosystem: Host-associated > Plants > Roots > Rhizosphere > Soil | place: USA: Michigan...
GTAGAACCATGAAAGGCAACAAAGGCGCCGTTCTTATATCGCTCGGGAAATTGCTTGCCCTGGTAAAACAACAGGTCCATTGGAGCCCAATGCCCCGGGAAAGCCATAACCGGCGTATCGAAGGCTGCCGCCCTGCCAACTATTTTCCCATCGCCGCCATAGGCCGGCTGCAGTATATTTTTCCCTTGTAACTGGTCGTAATAGGCATAAGGCCAGCCGAAATCCGCATGCTCCCTCACCTTTAACAAAGGTTCTGCAGGAAGTACAGCCGCTTGCCAGGGAGAATAAATGGCAGGATAGCGGGTATGGAAATTATCCATCCCATTCATCACGGCATAAAGACTATTGTCCATGGAGTTCCAGGCGATGCCCAATACGCTCCGGATACCCGTGGCATATTTAACACCGTCCTTTTGTGTCTGCCCTTCTTTACTGTCGCTGAATCTCCAGATCCCGGCATGTATAGCGAGATCAGGAGAAGGATCCACGCCTTTGCCGCCGGGCATCCCTGCAGGGCCTGCTGTATTCATGTCCTGCCCCCCATCGTCCGGAGCCCCAAAAGGAATATACATATTCCCCTCGTTGTCGAAAGCCAGCGGTTTCTGCGAATGCCAGTGTTTCAACAGATCCGCCTCATCATCCGTGAAGATCACTTCTGTCTTCCCTTGCGGGATCAATTCGCCCGGGGCTAATTTATTCCTCAAAACATATTTCACCGTGGAGGTATACAGATAACCATTATGAATGGACATACCAGCCGGCAGCCCGCCTTCATCTTTGTAATCGCCGAAGTAAGCTATAATATCTGCCTTGCCGTCATTGTCGACATCCCGCAGACCGACAGTCCCCCCTTTTCCGTGCATCACATCATTGTATGAAAGTTTAACATAGATATCCCCATTGCCATTCACGGTAATATGCCTTGCCCTCCCAATGCTGTCGGCGACCACCACCGCATCAAAACCTCCGGGCAGCAATAGCCCGCCATTATTCCGGTCGCCAGGTGGTAAACCTGCCACTTCTTTGGTTTTACATTGAATATGGGTCGTCATGACGACAACAGACAAAAGACAGACCAGGCCAAGGGATCGTATCATACAGTTAAATTACATGCAAAGGGAAAATAGAACAATTTTAAAATATATAGTATGGAGGCACGGACTAATTATTTCCTTAGGACCTCCCATAATAAATCCAGGCCGGTCTTTGGACCGGCCTGGTGCTTTAACTGTGGATCTGTGGAATGGCAGGTTGTTGTCGTATTATTTCCCAAGTCCTCTTGCAAAGGCAATGGTGTCAAAACAATCGCGGAAATGCACAACTTGTTCTTCATCATTGAATTCCCAGATCATTGACCAGATGGAAGAAAAATTCCTGCCCGTTTTACGACCTTTTGCATTCATATACCCCGTGGCAATTACTACATGCTCGTTTTCAAGAATGTGTTCGGCAACAAACTCTTTTGACTCAACATGATCATTTAATTTTCCAAAGAAATCTTTTACATCCTTCGGGCCATGATAGATGCCCGCAAATGGAACATCCGGCTGCCCCATTACTTCCCAGATCACATCTTTATTCAAAACGGACAAAATAGCAGGGATATCGCCCCTCGTGTAGGCATCATACACTTTTTGTACCTGCATGCCATAGTGCACTAAAGTTTCCATAAAAAGAACATTTTAGGTTAACAATGCGGACAATTCCAAACACAGGACGAGTGGGTAGCCGGTTAAAAGCTCATGGCGTGGCGGAAACAGGGGCGGATAGATAAGGGGGAAACCGGAATGGTGAAATGGGGATATGGCAGATAAGATAGGATAATAAAGATACGATATTCCCGGATCAAACAAATTTTTTATACGAGAGGGGCATCATGCTTTATACAGGTCTCCGTTGAGATACTTTAATCCCGAATCGACAATAATGGTAACGATCTTTTTCCCTGCGCCCATGATCCTTGCTCTTTGAATGGCAGCCCATACATTCGCACCGGAAGTGACCCCTCCGAATATCCCTTCCAGCCTCGCCAGCTGTCTTGCAGTTTTATAGGCATCCTCATCCGACACAGCCATGATCTCATCTGCCAGGTCCAGCCTGCAGATAGCAGGCACGAATCCTGATCCGATCCCCTCTAACCTATGCGACCCGGATATATCGCCCCCGGACAGCGCACGCACATGCAAGGGCTCAATGGCGATGCACCGGATGCCGGGTACCTCCTGTTTAAAAACCTCGGAATTCCCCGAAAAGCTCCCTCCGGTGCCAACGCCCATTATAAACTCATCAATGTCCTTTCCAAGAACGTCGATGACCTCTCCTGCCATGTTGTGATAGGCGCTCCTGTTATCGATGTTGTTAAACTGATCCGTCCAGAAAGTATTTGGTTCTTTGCTTAATTCCCTCGCTCTTTCAATCAGGGTATTAATGAGCTTCGCCGTTATCAATCCATTCCCGCTGGGGATAACCTCGAGGTCCGCCCCGAATGCACGCATGGTCTGAAGCTTTTCCTTAGCAAAAGCATCCGAAGATACAAAATGCGCCCGGTACCCTTTATTGGCGCATACCATCGCCAGAGAACTTCCCGTACTCCCTCCGGTGTACTCGACAACGGTCCCCCCGGGCCTGAGCTCACCCCTTCTTTCAGCCCCTTCGATCATGGCGAGCGCCATCCTGTCTTTCATGCTGCCGGTGGGATTCGCACCCTCATACTTGACATATATTTCAGCACAGCCCGGCTCTGACAATCTTTCTAATTTTATCAACGGTGTTTTTCCTATTGCACGCATATTTTTATGGTATGACTTTCAAATATACTTAAGTTTTATTGCTATCTTTACAAGGTCCGGGGACGTAACCAACCTGCTTCCCGCCAAACCTCCCTAGGCTAATCATCCACTACGACATTGCATCGAATAACCTAAACAACTGCTTTAAAAGTTAGTGCCGGCTGCGCTTTCACATAATGAGAAAGAATTGCTGCAAAGCCTCGCCGAAGGCAATGAGGCAGCTTTTGCCAAACTCTACGAGACCTATGCACCCGCTTTGATTGGTTTCGTCGCGGCCCGGGTGTCTTCGCTGGAAGACGCCAGGGATCTTATCCATGATCTCTTTATCTACCTGTGGGAAGAAAGAGCCAATATTGTGATCACCTCTTCCATTCAGCCGTTCTTATTTGCCGCCGCCCGTTACAGGATCATTGACCATTTCAGACGCAATAGTACAAGACGGGAATATGCCGTCAAACTGCAGTTATTACAGGCATCCCTCTCCACCGATGCCGAAAATATGCTGGATGAAAAGGACCTTCGCCTTACGATCGAACAGGCCGTAGATCAATTGTCTCCCCGTGTAAAAGAGATATATCGTCTGAGCCGCGACCAGCACCGCACCATCCGGGAAATAGCCGATGAGCTGCAGCTTTCTCAACAGACTGTAAGGAACCAGCTTGCAACAGCGCTCAGCCACCTTCGATCGTTCTTGGACAAGCTCCAATCCCTTTTTTGATAACGTCTGATATATCCTTTTCATTACCAATATATTAAAAAAATATTATCAAAGCATAGTACAATCGGCATTTTCATCCGACTACTTAATCAACTATGGATAATTCAACTATTCGATCACTGCTTGACCACTATCTCTCAGGTGCGTGCACTGAAAAGGAACAAAGACAGGTGGAGGACTGGTTGCATCAGATGGATGATCCTGGTAATGAATGGGCATCGATGAGTACCCGGGCCAGGGCGGCCTGGATGGCTGCACTTTACAGGGATATTCAGCATACCCTGGAGCTCGACAACACAGCGGAGAAACTTCCGGCGGCTGTTATACCGATGTATAAACGACTGTCTTTCCGGATCGCAGGCGCCGCAGCAATCATTCTGCTGCTGGGGGCTGGCGCCTACCTGTGGAGACAACGTCAGGGCAGGCTGGACATAGTCCGTACTGAAAGCGGATCGGAATTACCTAAGAACGATGCGCCTCCGGGCAGGGATGGCGCCATACTTACCCTGGCTGACAAGCGCCAGGTCGTCCTCGACAGCCTGGGTGATGGAGTAGTGACTTCCCAGGGAAAGACAACAGTGCTGATAAAGAATGGACAACTGGTATATACTGCGGGAGGAGCCGATGGAACGATGCTTTACAATACCATGACCACCCCCAGGGGAAGGCAATACAGGATGGTATTGCCCGATGGCTCCGGTGTCTGGCTCAATGCGGCTTCGTCCATTACTTACCCCATCGCTTTCCCGGCTAAGGAAAGAAGTGTCTCTATCTCGGGAGAAGCATATTTCGAGATAGCGAAAGACGTGTCCAGGCCTTTCCGTGTAAAGGTGAATGAGATGCAGGTGGAGGTGCTCGGTACGCATTTTAATATCAATGCTTATCCCGAACAGGGCAGTATCAGAACTACCCTGCTGACAGGCAGTGTGAAAGTGAAGAGCGTACAGACCGCTGTCACGCTACAACCCGGCCAGCAGGCTTCGCTGTCGGCTTCCTCTTCGACGCCCTTGCTCAAGGTCCGGTCGGATGCCGATATCGACGAGGTAATGGCCTGGAAGAATGGCTTTTTTAAGTTTAACGATACCGATATACGCACCGTAATGCAGCAGTTGGAGCGATGGTATGACCTGCAGGTGGTATATGAAGGGGCCGTACCCAAAGATCACTTTGGAGGCAAGCTGCCCAGGGACGCCCATGCATCGGAAGTACTGAAAGCATTGGAACAGACCCAGGTGCATTTTCGCATCGAAGGCAAAAAGTTGATCGTAATGCCCTGACCCGTCACCAGCGGCGATAAAAGATAATGGTTGCCCAAAACAAAAAGCCAGAAATGCTCGCGACATCTCTGGCCGGCGTAAGGGTGACCCGGAACAAACGTGTCGGCAAGACCGCGTATTCATTCACCCAAACTAATGCAAAGCTATGAAATTGGCAGAAACACTGCGTATTATGAAGTTGACCTGCATTTTATTGACCGCTGCTTTCCTGCATGCCGCAGCCGGGGGATTGTCCCAGGGTGTGACCATACTGGCAAAGGCATCTCCCCTGCCCGAAGTGTTTCGGCAGATCGAGCAGCAGACATCATTCACTTTTTTCTATAAGATGGACCTGCTGGCCAAAGGTAAACCGGTAAGCCTGGAGCTGCATAATGTCCCCGTAGAGGTAGTGCTGGAAAAATGTTTCAGCAACCAGCCTTTTACTTATTCCATCCAGGGAAGGATCATTGCTGTGAAACCCAAGCCGGAAACTAAACTGCTCATCCCTGCCCTTCCTCTCCCCTATCACGTGATCACCGGCGTAGTCCTTTCCGCGGACGGCCAGCCGTTGGCCGGCGCCTCTGTTAAGATAAAGGGAGCCGCTGCGGGTACAACCACTGACATACATGGCCGCTTCTCTATCAACACCTCCGAAGGAGATGTCCTGGTCATCAGTTTCATTGGTTTTTCCGAGATCAATGTCCGTGTTACCTCCCATGGTGGATCCGATGCCCTGGTCATTGAATTGTCCCCTTCCGACTCCAGGCTCGACGAGGCCCAGATCATTGCCTATGGCACTTCTTCCAAAAGGTTTATTACGGGCAGCGCCAGCACGGTAAAGAGCGAAGACATCGAAAAACAACCCGTCACCAATTTCCTTTCCGCCTTGCAGGGCCGCGTCCCGGGCGTACTGGTCACCAGCGCCAACGGCATCCCCGGCTCGGGCATAACCATGCAAATACGGGGCGTTAACTCTGTTTCAGCCCTTTCCAATCCCCTGTACATCGTAGATGGCATACCCATCCCCGCTACAACGATCAGCAACAGCGCAATACCTACGGCCAGCGGCGCCGTAAGCCCTTTCAACAGCATCAACCCCATGGACATAGAAAGTGTCACCATACTGAAAGATGCCGAGGCTACGGCCATTTATGGTTCCAGGGGCGCCAATGGCGTTGTACTGATCACTACCAAAAAAGGAAAAGCGGGAAAGACTAAACTGGATATAAACGCCTACTCCGGCGCCAGCAAAGCCACCAGCGTACCCGTATTCATGAACACGCAGCAATACCTTGCCATCCGGCAAAAAGCATTTGCTGCCGACAATCTCACTCCTACTACCAGCAATGCCCAGGACCTGCTGGTATGGGATCAGAAGGCGTACACCAATTTCCCCAAGCTCATATTGGGTAACACGGCCCCCCTCACCAATGTCCAGGCAACGATGTCCGGCGGCAATGACAACACCCGTTTCCTGCTCGGCATGGGATACCACCATGAGGGAGCCGTTATTTTTGGTGACAACCACGACAACAGGGTCGACGGCCATTTCAACATCGACCATAACTCCATAGACCGACGGTTCAACATAAATACATCTGTCACCTATTCAAACGATGCAATCAAGACGCTGGCGGCAGACCCCTTCGTAGCCGTTTTTGCACCCCCGAATTTTCCACATTACGATACCACCGGTGCCCTGTACTGGATAAAGGGCAATACCACGGCGCCCCTCACCAACCCCTGGTCCTACATTCGGAAAGTGGGGAAGACGACCACCGATAATTTCATGGCGAATACTTCATTGAGGTATGCAGTTTTGGAAGGGCTGTTTGTCAAGCTGAATGTCGGATATACAAAAATGTTCATGAGCCAGCAGATGACAGCCCCGACTACCTCCTACAATCCGACTTCCAGCTCCTCCACCAAGAGCCAGGCTAGCTTCGGCAACAGCAGCTTGCAGTCCTATATCATCGAGCCGCAGATCGACTATACAAAAAAGATCGGCCAGGGTGTCCTGAATGCCATGGCTGGCGGCACTGCACAATCCAGCGTCTCCAAAAGCAATTCCATTACAGGCATTAACTTCACCAGCGACGACCTGATAGAAAGCATATCAGCCGCGGCTACCATCACCGGCAAGACCCTTACCAACACCCAATACAAATACATCTCCGGTTTCGGCAGGCTTAATTTCCGCTGGATGGATAAATACATCGCTAACGGCACCTTCAGGAGGGATGGCTCCTCCCGCTTTGGCCCCGACAGGCGTTTCGGTAATTTCTGGTCCGTCAGCGGGGGCTGGATATTCACAGAAGAAAAGCCGGTGAAGAACCTTGCTCCAATCCTAAGTTTCGGAAAGCTGAGAAGCAGCTATGGCGTTACGGGGAACGACCAGATCAATGACTACCGGTACCTGGAAACTTATACCAGCAATGCATTGCCATACAATGGCAACCTGGGGCTGTACTCCAACAATATAGCCAACCCGGATTATGGCTGGGAAACGAACAGGAAGCTGGAAGTGGCCATGGACCTGGGCTTCCTGGGCAATCGGCTCATGCTTACTTCGGCCTGGTACCGCAGCCGCAGCAACAACCAACTGGTACAAACCCCGTTGCCCACCCAGTCCGGCTTCCCCTATTACCAGGCCAATCTGCCCGCGCTGGTGCAAAACACCAGCTGGGAGTTCGAGCTCAGCAGCACCAATATCAGCCATAGGAATTTTCGCTGGCAAAGTACTTTCAATATCACCTTTCCCAAAAATGCGCTGGTGTCCTTCCCCGGCCTGTCTACCTCTGCCTATGCCCCGTACTATGTTATAGGAAAATCCCTGAGATTATTCAGAGGTTATCATTACACAGGTATATCTTCGGCAACAGGTGTACCTCAGTTTGATGACATCAATAAGGACGGCAGCCTCACATCCGCCGATTATGTCACCCTCGGCAATTTTGATCCCGTATACTACGGGGGATTGGGGAATACTTTCAGCTATAAGGGTTTCAGCCTGGACATCTTCCTCCAGTTCAGTAAACAAAAAGGCTATAATGCTTTAAGGGTCTATTATTACCCGGTAGGTTACAAAGTCAATTCCCCCGCCTACCTGGCTCAGGACAACTGGACAGCATCGCATACCAATGCCAGCCAACCCGGACTGACCACCACGGCTTCCTCCCCCACCGGCGCGGCATTTGTCTACCAGCTGTACGCATCCAATGCAGCCTTTTCAGATGCTTCATACATCCGGATGAAGAACCTTTCCTTCTCTTACTCATTACCTCAGTCATGGTTGAAGAAGGCAGGCATGCAGGAGCTCAGGGTCTATATTCAGGGGCAGAACCTGTTTACCCTGACTTCCTATAAGGCCCTTGATCCCGAGACACAGACAGCTACGCCGGTGTTAAAAACGCTGACAGGCGGCATCCGCCTGACATTTTGATAGACCAGGTCCCTATTGTGAGAACACTTAAAGCAATCAACATGCAAACAATGAATAAATATAAACACCTCACCTGCATCACGGCCGGCATACTTCTTTTAAGCTGCTTCGGCTCCTGCAGGAAATACCTGGAGATCGATCTGCCGAAAGACCAGATAACATCCCAGGCCGTATTCAATAACGCCGCCAATACCCTCGCCGCAGTCAACGGATTGTATACCTCCGCGCTGCAGCCCGCTAATTTTCTTACTTACCAGGGTGATTTCCTGCTGGGTATTACAGCCGACGAGTTCCAGTACGGCCAGAACTATTATGACGGATTCATGAACAACAATATTTCGGGGGCCGACTACAACCTGGGCAATATCTGGACAACCTTTTACCAGGTGATCTACCAGGCCAACGGCATCATTGAAAAAGTACCCGGCAGCCCTGTGTCCGATAGCTTAAAAGCACAATACATCGCAGAAGCCAAGGTCTTCAGGGCATTCTGTCATCTTTATCTGACAAGCTATTTCGGGGACGTGCCCCTTATTAAAACAACGGACGTCACTGTCACCGCTGCTGCGGGACGGACACCGAAGGCGGATGTATTGGCAGCTATAGCCGCGGACCTTAAAGATGCAGAGGCAATCCTGCCTGCCGGGTCTGTAAGAAATGGCCGTTTCAATAAGTGGATGGCCACCGCTCTTTTAGCCAGGGTCTATCTCTACCGGCAGGACTGGGCGGATGCAGCAGCAAAAGCAACTAACCTGATAGCAGATGGCGCCGACTTTACCCTGGTCCAGGACCTCAATAAAGTGTTTTTAAGGGGCAGCAAGGAAGCCATCTGGCAGGTGAATACCAACGGCACTACCAATACCAACTACACCTATTTTGCAGGCGTAAACGTGCCCAACGCCAACACGTCCCTATCATATATTACACAGGTGAGAAAGGAGCTATACAACGCATTCGAAACAGGGGATCTCCGGAAAGCCGCATGGATCGGCCTGGATACTCTTTCCGGTACGGCTTTTTGTTTTGATTATAAGTACAAGGCCATCGCCACTCCGGCAAGCAGCGCTGCCGCGGAAGATTATATGTTGCTGCGCCTTGCCGAGCAATACCTCATCCGGGCCGAAGCAAGGGCCCAGCAGTCCGATCTGCAGGGCGCCATCGACGATCTCAATGCCATACGAACCAGGGCCGGCCTCACCGGTCTAAGCTACGGCATGTCCCGGAATGACGTGCTCCTGGCGATTGAGCAGGAAAGGCGGGTTGAGCTGTTCGGAGAAGGCTACGGCCATCGCTGGATCGACCTGGTCCGCACCGGGCGCGTCAATGCGGTTATGGCGGCGGAGAAGCCCACCACATGGAAAGCTACGTCCGAACTATTCCCTATTCCTGCTACTGAGCTGGCGAATAACCCTCACCTTTCTCCTAATCCTTCAAATTAATTATATGAAGAACCATTCCATAGCTGTAGCTATCATGATGCTGCCCATGCTCGCAATGACCCAGACAAAAAAATTCACGGTCATCGGTAAGATCGGAGAAATGGAGCCCCCTGCTAAAGCATTTATCTTTTACGAGTCCGAAGGCGTGCAATTCCGGGATTCGGCATTGCTGAAAAAAGGTGTTTTCCTGTTTAAGGGGAATATCGACCAGCCATTTAAAGGAACTTTTCTCCTCGATGAGCAGGGGGCAGGCATCGATCGCACAGGACCCGACCATCGCTTTACCTTGTACGTAGAACCGGGAGTGATAAAAATAGAAAGCCCCGATTCCGCTGGCCACATAAAGATCACCGGAACCCCGCTGAATGCTGACTGCCAAAAATTAAAGGAAACCCTGAGGCCCGTTGCCGACAAGATCGCAGCGACACGTCAGCCCGGCGGTGGTAATGATACTGCCGCCCGGAGGCTGCTGCTGCAACAGCGGAGTGAGATGATAAAACAATTCATTAAGGACCATCCTGCCAGCCTGGTCAGCTTCGACGCTTTGAAAGAATACGGTGGCTTGCTGCCCGACCCTTTCCGCGTGGAGCCTGTATATGATTATTTATCGGACGTATTGAAAGCCAATAAGGCGGTCAAAGAATATTACAACATGCTGCAAAACCTCAAAAAGACCGCCATCGGCCAGGCTGCTCCCGATTTTACCCAGGCAGATACGGCCGGCGCTAAAGTGTCGCTGCATGATTTCAAAGGAAAATATGTGCTGCTGGATTTCTGGGCCAGCTGGTGCAAACCCTGCAGACACGAGAACCCCGCCGTGGTAAGCGCCTTTAATAAATACAAGGATAAGGATTTCACCGTATTGAGCGTTTCCCTCGACGCACCGGGCGCCAAAGATAAATGGCTGAAAGCTATTCACGAGGATGGACTCACGGGGTGGACGCATGTCTCGGACCTTAATTTCTGGTCCAACGATGTGGCAAGGCTATACAGCATACAAAGCATACCGCAGAATTTCCTGGTGGATAAAGAAGGAAAGATCATTGCAAAAAACCTTCGCGGTGAAGAGCTGGAAGCAAAGCTCCGTGAAGTGCTGGGCGAATAGCAGCACTACATCTTTACAATAGCTATCTGTGTCGATCCGTCAGTGGTCAGGGGAATGGAAATGCCGCTATTGGTATTACTCCCCTGGATGGTCACCAGGTCGCCTGCCGTCAGCCTGATAATGGCCACCAGGTTGGCCCTGCTAAAGGGGGTTGGGTAATTACTGCTATTTGTTCCCGTGCCATAACGTATGGCGGTA
>Ga0163162_10006993_pt1 | contig 10945 bp, 7 predicted proteins | sample S55metaG_FD_115310 | JGI IMG/M metagenome (GOLD analysis project Ga0163162, IMG submission 115310) | Switchgrass rhizosphere microbial communities from Kellogg Biological Station, Michigan, USA - S5-5 metaG | ecosystem: Host-associated > Plants > Roots > Rhizosphere > Soil | place: USA: Michigan...
CTAATTAAGGCGATTTAATTGGCTGAGTCCCCTTTCCGTCTACCCCTCGAGCTCCTTCATCAGCCAAGCCCGTGCCAGTTTCCAATCGCGCAGCACGCTCTGTGGGGAAATTTTCAGGACTGCTGCTGTTTCTTCGACGCTCAATCCACCGAAGAAACGCAGCTCGACGACTTTTTCCTTGCGCGGGTCCATCTGCGCCAGAGCCTTCAGCGCATCGTCGATTGCGGCGATCTGTTGATCGCCTGACTCTCCGGCGATCTCCGGCGCGTCGTCCAGATTGAGGTGGATGGCCGCGTCGCCGCGCTTGGACGTGTGCTTGGCGCGCGCACGGTCGACGAGCAGGCGCCGCATCATGTTGGCCGATACGGCATAGAAGTGAGCGCGATCCTGCCAGCTCACGTTCTCGACTTCGACCAGGCGCAGGAACACTTCGTGCACCAGCGCGGTCGCCTGCAGCGTCTTGCCGCTGCCTTCCCTGCCCATGTAGCCGGCCGCCATGCGGCGCAGTTCGGCATAGACACGCGGCGTGAGTTCGGCGAGCGCTTCATTGTCGCCCGCACTCCAGGCCTTCAGCAGCGCGGTCACGGTGACGGATTCATCGGGCATCGACATGCGCCTTCAGTTTGCCGGCTCCGAAAAAAAATATTTTCGGACACGTTGTAGTTTCCGCCGACATTTCTCGCTTACCCACATGAAAGCGGGCTTCAAGCGATCCCGCTCGACTCGCAGCTCAACACCCATCGAGGAGAGAGACATGAACACGAATCACCGCCAATCCATCTCCAAAGTCGTGGCAGGCGTGCTCGTTGCCCTGGCGTCCGTCGCCAGCGCAGCGCAGGCCGACACCCGGGCAATCACCCCGCAGGGCAACACGGATTCGCTGCTCAGCCGACCTTCGCCGGTGTTGCCGACCGGGACGTGGCTCTACACCGCGACCATCCCGAGTCCGGGTTCGCCGGACTTCGTATTCCAGGGCACGGAAACCTACACGCTCGATGGAGGATACAGCGAAGCGGACCAACTGTCGTTCACGCCGGGGTACTTGGCCACGCCGGGACATGGCACATGGGCGTCCGCGTCGGCACACACGTTCCTGCTGACCTACATGAACCTGACCTACGACGCATCCGGCAATGCCACCGGCACCGGCAAGGTGCGCCAGCGCGCAACGCTAGACCGTTGGGGCAAGACCTACCAGGGCGCGGGCGACTTCTTCTACTACGACATGACCGGGGCTGAAGTGTTCAACGGCACCTTCACGATCACGGCCGTGCGCGTCGACGTCGAAGCGCCCCAATAAGACGGAACCTGAAGATGCAGCTTGCCGGACGAGGACGGCGTTGCCGCCTTCGTCCGCGCGCGCAAGTCGCAAGGCGCGGCGGCGCCGTCAGCGCGCACACGTCGGAGATGCGGCTGCGCTAGACTTGCCCCGAGATGAGGGCAACGCCGACGAATCCCGAACTTTGGCCGCAGATCGAGGCGCTTTATCATGCCGCGGTCGAGACCACGGGAATCGAGCGGGAGCGGTTGCTCGATCAAGCCGATCCGGAAGCGAGGCAAGCGGTCATTGCGCTGCTCGCGCACTCCGATACGAGCGAGGGGCCGCTCGATCGGCCCGCCTGGGAACTGAGCCAGAGCGATCGCGGTTCCACCGAAGCAGCCGACCTCGTGCCGGGCACCCTGCTAGGCCCGTATCGCATCGACGCCAAGCTCGACAGCGGTGGCATGGGCACGGTCTACCGCGCCACTGACACGCGTTTGAACCGCACTGTCGCGATCAAAATCGCATTCGGTCGATTCTCGGCGGGTTTCGAGCGCGAAGCGCGTGCCATCGCCGCGCTCAACCATCCGAATATCTGCCAGATCTACGATGTCGGGCCGAACTATCTGGTCATGGAGTACATCGTTGGCGTGCCGGTACTGGTCTCCGGGCAAAAACCGCTCGCGCCCGAGCAGGCCATGTCGCTCGCGCTGCAGATGGTCGCGGCGATCGAGGCAGCGCATGCCAATGGCATCGTGCATCGCGACCTCAAGCCGGCCAATATCCTCGTGACTGCCGCGGGCACGGTGAAGCTGCTCGACTTCGGCCTTGCGAAGCAATCGCCAGCGACGCTGCAGGCGCAGGGTGCAGTCGCCGTATCGAGCGCGTCGTTGTCCGGCGTCTCCGGCATGATCATGGGCACACCGGCGTACATGTCGCCGGAACAGGCCGAGGGCAAACCGGCCGATGGGCGTTCGGATATCTTCTCGTTCGGCGCGATCCTGTACGAGCTGCTGGCCGGGCAACGCGCGTTTCCGGGCGCGTCGATCGCCTCTGCGCTGGGCGCCATCCTGCATCGCGAGCCGGATCCGTTGGACGCCCCACGTCCGCTTGCCGCGATCGTATCCCGCTGCCTGGCGAAGCAACCCGCGCAGCGTTTCCAGACTGCATCCGAATTGCGCGCCGCCTTGCAGCGTGCCGCGAGCGGGGAGCGCGGCCTCCGGGATCGCATACGGCCCTGGCGCCTGACCGTCACGGCGGCGACGATTGCGATCACTGCGGCCATGGCACTCGCGGCATTCTTATGGCCGCGCGCCAGTGACGCGATCGACTCGATTGCGGTACTTCCGCTCGAAATGACCAGCAGCGATCCGAACGCGGACTACATCTCCGACGGCATCGCCATGAGCGTCGGCAATCGCCTGGCCAGGATGCGCGGCTTGAAAGTCGCGCCGGGCAGCGCGACACGCCATTACAAGGGCAAGGGCGAGGACTATCAGAAAGTCGGCAGCGCGTTGGGAGTCGCGACCGTCCTGACCGGACGCGTCGCGCAGCGCGGCGACGACCTGTCGATCGACATGGAGCTCGATGATGTGCGCGCCGGCAAGCAGATTTGGGGACAGCATTACACACGCAAGGTCGCCGACCTGCTGATGGTGCAGGACGACATCGCGAACGAGGTCTCGCAGCGGCTGCGCGCGCAGCTCTCCCCGGCCGATCAACAGCGCATGAACATGGGCTCGACGGCGAATCCGCAGGCGTATCAGCTCTATCTGAAAGGGGCGCACTTCACCGACAAGTTCACGCGCGAGGGCTTCAAGCTCGGCATCGACTATCTCGACCAGGCGATTGCGCTCGATCCGAACTATGCCGGCGCCTTCAGCTACCTGGCCTACAACTACATCAACCAGGACGACTGGACGCTGCCGCCGCGCGAATCGGCACCAAAGGCGCGCCAAGCCGCGCTGAAGGCGTTGTCCATCGACGAAACGGATGCACGTGCGCATCTGGCCCTCGCCATCGCCTACCAGTGGTACGACTGGGACTGGCAGGCCTCCGAGCGGCAATTCAAGCGCGCCATAGAACTGAATGCGCTGGAAAGGGATGTCCACGGCTACTACTCGTGGTTCCTGCCGCCAATGGGACGCAACGACGAGGCCATCGCCGAAGCCAAACTGTTGCTGCGCGACGATCCGCTGTCGACCGGCGGCAACGGCAACCTCGGATCGGTGCTGGTGTTCACCCATCGCTGGGAAGAAGCAATCGCGCAACTGCGCAGCGCGATCGATCTGGATCCCAACTATTGGTTCGACTACAACTTCCTCGGGCGCGCCTACGCGCAAGTCGGCCGGACGGCGGAGGCGATCGAAACCTTCGAGCGCGGGCTCAAGCTCGAAGGCAACACCGAACTGTGGTCGGGGCTCGGCTATGCATACGCGATTGCCGGAAAGCGGGAGGAAGCACAGAAGGTGCTCGATCATCTGCAGGAAATGGCGAAGGACGTTTATGTGGCTCCCTACAATGTGGCCGTCATCCATGTCGGCCTCGGCAACAAGGACGAGGCCTTCGCCGCGCTCGAACGCGCCTTCGCGGAACGCTCCTACCTGCTCGTCGAATACTTCAACACGGATGAGCGGCTGGAAAGCCTGAAGTCCGACCCGCGCTTCACAGAGCTGCGACGCAAGGTCAGGCTTCCTCAAATCAACTGAGCAGGCGCGAGGGTCGGAGTCCTGTGTTTCTCCACAGCCTTCCTATGGCTGCGCGCACCGGTAGGGGAGGATCACGGTTCGGAAGACCGGCTCTATTTGAAGATCCTGACCACTGCGTCCTCGAACGAAGGATTGTCCGTGCCGACATGATCGGTCGCGAAATTCGTCTCGATCACGATCAGGTCGACGTAGTGACGGCTGACCAGTCGCCGGTACAGGGAATGCACGTCGTCACTATTCGTGAATTCGCCAAGGTCGCTTGCGAGACTCGCAATGGCGAAATTGCCTTTGCCGCCAGCAGCGGAGAATTGCTGCGGCGGACCTTTGTTGCCCACGGAGCCACGCGCAAGGATCAGTGTAGCGGGTAGGCTCTTGGTCCCAATCGTGCTGGAGACTGTGCGCTCCAGCGCGACAAAGGCGGGGAGCGAAACCGAGCCTTCTGCCGAGATATAGTCAGAGAAGTACAAAGTATCCGGCGCCTCCAGGAACAGCGACGTTACGACGAACAGACCACCATACGATAGACCGGAGAGAATCCGCCGTTTCGGATCCGCGCGAAAATGCGACTCGATGAACGGAATCAATTCCTGTGTAATGAACTCGTGGTATGCCTTTGCACCGGGCAGCAGAAAGTCTTTCTTGCGCCGCTCTGTTCCGCCGATGCCGACGAGTATGCTCTCGATGCGACGGCGCTGCAGGATCTTCGCGAAGTTGACGAATCGGCCTTCCGGTGGAAACGCCGCGTCGCCGTCGGTGGCGTAGATGACCGGGTAGCTCGCGGTTCCCGTTGCGTATGACGCAGGCAAGTAGATGGAGAGCTTGTAGACGGCGCCGGTCTGCGCTGAATCGACGGTCGCCAGGGTCACGCCGCCGCTTGTGTCTTCTGCGACTGCCTGATGGTTGCCATCGCCTGCACACGCGGCTAGCCCTGCGACGATCAGGCAGACGCAGGCGATTTCCAGGGCTAGGGCGATTCGATGTGGTTGCCTGCGCATCTTGCCAATCCCTTCAGTGAAGAATCCGACCAACGGTGAACCGGCGCGTCACCCATGGAACAATGCAGGCGCGTTCGCAAAAGTAAACCTGGCCTGCGCGGCCCACGATCAGTCGTCTGCCACTGCCGGGCTTCCTCACAGTATCTCCACAGACTACATTCGGTGCTGTTCGGCCGGTGGCGGTGCGGGTGAGCCGTCGGACCAGCGGCGCACGGGAACGAAGAGAACTGTCGGCTCGATGTCGCTGCCGTCTTTGCCTATGACCGGCGAACCCTCCAGGCCCGCACCCCAAGTTGCAGCCTGACCGTGTGGAACGAAGAACATGACGTGCGGGAGCCAGGGACCGTCGGCGTCATCGCTGACGTACCCGTCTTTCGACAGCATGAAGGAAAACGCACCCGGCTCCGGTGACTTGAATTCGTGGCCCGCAAAGGCGGAGAGGGCTTTCGCTTTCATGTCCTGCCTGCTGACGCCTGCCAGAGCCCACTCGGTGCGCTTGAGGTATTGCGGCAGTACGGTGCGCGCTGCGGGAGAGTTGAAGCAATTCGGCGCGCGAAGTTTTGGATTCCAGAACTGGGGGTCGTCGAAGCCCGCATCCCAGGAACGCTCGACGAAACAGACAAAACCGTTCTTGCCCTTGACCGCGGTCTCGTATCCGTGTTCGCCCAGCACCAGCACTTCGGCATCCTTCGAGATCGACGGCGGCGCTGCGGTTCGCGCCAGGGCAATCTCGTCCTCACGCGCAGAAATGCGGTACTGCGCAACCGGCGCCATTGTGGGATAGGCAGCTTTGCTGTCTTGTGCCTGCACGGGAAATGCCAGCGACGTCGACAACGTGCAAAGCAGAAAGCCGCAATTTTTCATGTTCCGCTCGTTCGGGAGGTACTGGTTGACACTAAGGACGCGTTTCAAGCATCGAGCGTCGCGACGGACGGGTATGAATGCGGGTCAATGACCTCCGACCTCGGAAGAGTTGACGGCCCGCTGTAGTTCAACCTGCACAGTACACTCAGCGCTGGATACAACCGTTTCAATTGGCCGCTACCGGGTGTGCTAGGAAACAACGCCGAAAGACACGCTGACTCCGCTGTTGCTGGTTCTTCGGGTTCATGTCGTTCGGCTCGAGAGTCCCTACGGCCCCTCTGGCGTTTGGCGGATCCACGCGGTTGCCGATTGTGCTGTGTCCCGAAAGGGATTCAGTCGGTAACGTAAAAACGGGCGGCGAGCAACTTGGGCGAAGATCCCATGGTGCCGAACGCCATTCAGGTGCAGACTCTTGGGTTGTTCAGGCCGTGTCTCAGGAGTTGCCGATGGACGTGCAAGTAGTTCAGACGTTTCTCACCACTACCGCCATCGATGTGGGCATCAAGATCGTGGCGGCCATCGCCTTCTGGATCGTCGGTCGCTGGATCATCGCCCGGGTGATCACGATCATGCAGTCAGCGATGCAGATCAACAGTGTCGACCCGACGTTGACGAAGTACCTGGGTTCGGTCCTCAACGTGACGCTGAACATCGCACTGGTGATCGGCATCCTGGGCTACTTCGGAGTCCAGACCACATCGTTCGCCGCGATGCTGGCCGGTGCCGGCCTAGCCATCGGCGCGGCGTGGAGCGGCATGCTCGGCAACTTTGCCGCCGGTGCCTTCATGCTTGTGCTGAAACCGTTCAAGGTCGGCGATGTCGTCAACGTCGCGGGCGTCACCGGCATGGTGCACGAGCTCGGCCTGTTCGGCACGACGATCATCACCCCGGACAACGTGCTGACCCTGGTCGGCAACGGCAAGGTCTTTTCCGAAACCGTGCTCAATTACAGCGCGCTGCCCGTGCGCCGTGTCGATCGGCAGGCGCAACTTGCCGGCGGCGTGGATCCGGCCGACGCCATCGCGCGCCTCAAGGCCGCGGTCGCGAAGATCCCCAACGTCGCCACGAACCCGCCGCCCGAGGTCAACCTTCTCGACCTGAACCTCGTCGGTCCGGTAATTTCGGTGCGCCCGTATACCCACAATGATCACTACTGGCAGGTGTACTTCGATACCAACGAGACGATCGTGCGCGTTTGCCAGGAAGCCGGTTGGCCGGCGCCGACGCCGACGCAGATCAACCGGATGGTTCAGGCGTGAGTTGAAAAAGAAAAAGCGAGAAAAAAGGGGGACCGAAATATACGTGGACCCGCTTTTTTGCAAGCAAACGCGGGGACCTGTTGCGCCGACGGTCAGGAAAAATGACGCGGCGTCGCGTCGGTGTTATCCGAAATGTGAACCTGACCTCTTTTCTCACCGGCCCCGTGTCGTTCCAGCGAGTTTTCGCCGAGGCCGCTGCCAGCGTATGATTCAGGGGCCGCAGGGGGCATTGCGACCTATCCAATCCGAGGTCTGGCAGGAATGGCTGACGTTTTCGTTTCATACGCGCGCAGCGACAAAGCGCGGGTAGCACCGCTGGTCGCCGCGATCGAGGCCAAAGGCTGGTCGGTCTGGTGGGACCCGGAGATCACGCCTGGACAGCAGTTCGACGACCAGATCGAGGCGGAGATCGATGCGGCCAAGGCCGTGCTGGTGATCTGGACTCCGACCTCGGTGGCGTCGCGCTGGGTGCGTGGCGAGGCGCGCGAAGCGGCCGAGCGGGGCATCCTCGTTCCGGTGCGATTCGAGCAGGCGCGCCTGCCGATGGACGTGCGCGCGATCCACACGACCGATATCGACGGCTGGGGCGAGAATGCGCAGAGCCCGCAGGCGCAGGAATTGCTGCGTGCGCTGGCCGCGATGATCGTGCGCACGCAGGCGGCGAAATCCGCGAAGGCGGGCGGCGTTGCGCCGGCTGTGCCGGAAAAGGAGTCCGCGCGCTTCACGATCTGCGTGCTGCCGTTCGCCAACATGAGCGGCGACCAGGAGCAGGAATATTTCAGCGACGGCATCACCGAGGACATCATCACCGACCTGAGCAAGGTTTCGGCACTGGCGGTGATCTCGCGCAACAGCGCATTCATGTACAAGGACAAGCACGTCGACGTGCCAAAAGTCGCGCGCGAACTCAAGGCGAGCCATGTGCTGGAAGGGAGCGTGCGCAAGGCGGGCGGGCGTCTGCGCATCAGCGCGCAGCTGATTGATGGCGCGACCAACAACCACATCTGGGCCGAACGCTACGACCGTGACACCACCGACATCTTCGCGATCCAGGACGAGATCTCCGCGGCGATCGTGAAGGCGCTGAAACTCAGCTTGCTACCCGAGGAGAAGAAGGCCATCGAGCGGCGCGGGACCGACAATGCCGAGGCCCATGATCTCTACCTGATGGCGCGGCAGGCTTATATCACCGGTCAGGAATCTGATGTTCGGGGTGCGCAGGCGATCATCCGGCTTTCTGCGCGCGCCACCGAAATCGATCCGCGTTACGCCGAAGCCTGGGCCCTGATGGCCATCGGACATAGCAAGTTGCGCACTGAACAGGGCGGCACCTCGCATGACGGTTTGATGGCCGTGGAACGCGCGTTGAAGCTGGACCCGAGCTTGGCCGAGGCGCATGCGGTCAAGGCGCAAATCCTGCTGCAGGACGGGGACGCCGACGCTGCAGCCGCGGAAGTCGCCACTGCACTCGCGCTGGATCCGGAGTCCTACGAAGTCAACCGCTCTGCCGGACGACTGAGCTATCAACTGCACCGCCACGAAGATGCCATTCGCTTCTATGAAAAGGCCACGAAATTGATGGAGGCCGACATCAACTCCGCGTCCATGCTGACCAGTTGTTACACCGCCTTGGGCGATGTCGCCGGTATGACACGCGCTGCGCAGCTGGCCCTGAAGCGTGCCGAGAGTGTCCTGGCCCGTGAACCCAACAATTCGTTGGTCACCGGTTACAGCGCCTATGCGCTGGCTGCACTGGGTGAGGGCGAGCGGGCCAAGGCACGCATGAATCGCGCGCTCCTGATCGACCCGGACAACTTCAATATGCGCTATAACTTTGCCTGCGCGATCAGCGTTTATCTGCGGGACAAGGAAGCCGCTCTGGAGATGCTCGGTCCCCTGTTCGAAACGATCAATGATTCATTCCTGCCTTACGCAAAGGCCGATCCGGATCTCGGATTCCTGCGCGATGATCCGCGCTACCAGTCCATGGTTTCGGCCGCCGAGTCACGCCTCGCTGCCGCGGGCAATGCGTAGCGCAGTCGGCGCAAAAGGCGCTCCGCTTTCACTATGGTACTCACGCCGGCGGTGGCTCGAAGCCATCCGCGAATATCGTGTCGTCGATGTAAGTGACGCAGGCAGAGAATTCCGATGTGTCGCCGGCGGCGTCGGTCGTCGTCGCGGTGATCGATTTGCCGCCCAGCAGCGGCAGCTTGATCGTCGCACTGAAATTCGCAGTGCCCTGATCACCGATTCCCGGCGTGGGAACTGTGACAGTGATGCCCTTCAGCCAGATCCGGCCTTCACCGTAGCCGGAGCTGTCGCAGCCGGAGCTGGCATGGAAGTCGACGATGTGGCTTCCAGGCGTCGTCGTAAGGGTTCCGCTTACGGTGCCCTGGTTGGTGCCGCCGATCGCGCTCGTCAGGACCGGGAAATTCAGACCGTGGTTGGCGTAGTCGTTGATCTGCAGGCCGCCGTCGTCGTCGTTCAACAGTACGCCTTCGCCGACCAGTGCGATGCCAAGACCGGCATTGCTGTAGATTGAGTTCTTGCGAATCTTGTTTCCCTGGCCTGTCTCGACCCACACGCCCTCGCCGCCGTTGCCGGCAATGGTGTTTTCGTTGATCGTATTGTCGTGCGGCGCGTCGCCGGTGGCGCCCGAGAAGTGGATGCCGGCATTGCCATTGCCGAGTGCGGCGCCCGCCGCATCCGTGCCGATGAAGTTGCCGCCCACCATGTTGTGGATTGCACCGCCGTTGCTGATGAGTATACCGGCCTGAATGTTGTCGCCGATCAGGTTGCCACTGATCGTGTTGTCGTGGCCGAACAGGTGAATGCCGCGCGTGCCGTTGCCGCGATTGGTGTAGTTGGCGGCGTTGACGCTCCAGCCGACGCCGATGTAGTTGTTGAGGATCTGGTTGTTGTTCGTGCCCAGCACAAGCGCGCCGGACGCTCCGCCTTGCAACTCGACGCCGCTGCCAGTCGCATCGCCGATGATGTTGCGCTGGGCGACGTCGTCGCCGCCGATGATCGCGTCGTGCGCGGCTATGCCGAGGCGGATGTCGATGCCGTTCGGCAGCAGCGCATGGCCGCCGACCGATCCGCCGAAGTGGTTGCCGGCGATGCCGTGGCCGCCGCCGCCCTGCAGATCGATTCCTCGCGTGAAGCCGCTGAACGCAACGCCCTCGATCGTGACCTGCGCGATATCGGGCGCGTTGCTCGCGGTGCCGATTGCATTGGCTACGGCGACGGAAGATAGGGCTTCAAGGATCACGCAGATCGTGGCGTCGTCGCCGACGTCGAGATCGTTCCGCACTGCACCGTTCTGGGAATATCCGTTGATGATGACCGGCACCTTGATGTCCGGCAGCGGCGTACTCAGCGTGATCACGTGCGGGCCGCAGCCGTTACCGATGTCGAACGTGATCAACGCGCCGGTCGAGCCGTTGGCGTTGGCGCTGAGGATAGCCTGGCGCAACGACCCCGATCCGGAATCGTTGGTGTTCGTCACGCTCTGCAGAAAGGCATCGTTGATGCTCGATTCGTAGGCGCCGCGATCGACCGTCGTGCCGACCACGCGCGGGCCGCCGGCGAGGTCGTGCGTCGGCAGTCCGCCGGGCACGTCGGTAACGCCGGAGTTGATCACCGGCGAAACCGGCGCCTCGATCGGATGGTAGCTGCTGTCGAGCTTCGGGTCGCCGGTGAGCGTTCCGAGCGGCACGACGATGCCATTGTAGCCATGCGTGCCTATCACATTGTTGACCAGGACCGCGCTGGTGCCGCTGATCGTCGACAGGTCGACACCGGAGTTGCCGAAAAAGATGTTGTTGTCGGCGGCCAGGCTGCCGCCCCAGCTGTTGC
>Ga0163162_10006999_pt1 | contig 10941 bp, 11 predicted proteins | sample S55metaG_FD_115310 | JGI IMG/M metagenome (GOLD analysis project Ga0163162, IMG submission 115310) | Switchgrass rhizosphere microbial communities from Kellogg Biological Station, Michigan, USA - S5-5 metaG | ecosystem: Host-associated > Plants > Roots > Rhizosphere > Soil | place: USA...
AGGAGGGCAAGCTTCCGGCGACGTTCCTCGTGCAGCAGGGTCCGGAACCGTTCGACGTCAACCATAGAGTGCAAGGCTAGCGCGGACGCTGTGGAGGCGCCTAAACGGGCCGAAAGATCCGTCCGCCCGTGGACACGCCAGGGTTCCGCGTGGGGGACCCGGACATGTCGGTTTGCGGCCGCCGTGGAAGGGACTCTAAGAACCAGTAGGAGAATCCCACCTCCAAGGAGGGGGCGCGGGGCGCGGAGGCAGCGTCTAGAGTGGGCGCATGGCGGACCAGACGCACCTCGAGAACACGGCAAATCCCGCACACCCCGAAAACCCTGAGAACCCCGAAAACCCTGAGAACCCCGAAAACCCTGAGAACCCCGAAAACCCTGAGAACCCCAGAAATACGGGGACATCTGGAAGTCCCGGGCACGCCGGGGACACCGACACCGACGCACTGTTGCGCGAACTGGCAGCGGCCCATGGCGTCGACACGAGCTACTGGGGCTGGGACGGGGTGGAGCGCTCCGTGGCCGCCGGAACACTCCGGGATGTGCTGGCGGCCCTCGGTGTCCCCGCCGACGGGCCCGATGACCAACAACGGTCCCTGGCAGAGACACGCCTGGCACCGTGGCGGCGCATCCTGCCCCCGGTTCTTGTGGTGCGGGAGGGGCGGGAAACCCACGTGGATGTCCACGTCCCGCACGGAACCAGTGTCCGCGTCTGGATTGACGCTGAGGACGGCAGCAGGCACGAGGTCACACAGCGGGAGAACTGGGACGCGCCGGTCGGCGTCGACGGCGTCCTCACCGGGCGTGCCACGTTCACCATTCCCGGCGACCTCGGGCTCGGCTGGCACACCCTGACCGCCGACGCCGAAGGCACCCTGGCGCGGTGTCCGCTGGTCGTAACGCCCGGCCAGCTCCGGGCACCTGCCGCGCTCGCGGACCGCCGCACCTGGGGGCTGACCGCCCAGCTGTACTCCGTGCGGTCCTCCCGGTCGTGGGGGATTGGCGACTTTGCAGATCTCAGTGACCTCGCCGCGGTTGCCGGTGAGCAGGGGGCCGGCTTTGTGCTGGTCAATCCGCTGCATGCCGCCGAACCCGCGCCGCCGGTTGAAGACTCCCCGTACCTGCCGGCCACCCGGCGTTTTTTCCACCCGCTCTACCTGCGGGTGGAAGAAATCCCGGAATACGGCTATCTGGACGCTGCCGGCCGGACCGAGGTGGCACGCCTGGCTGAAGGCCTGCAGGCGGCCAACCGGTCCCCGGACCTCTTGGACCGCAACGCCAGCTACGCGGCAAAGCTCACGGCCTTGGAACTCGTGTTTGCCGTCCGCCGCGGTCCTGCCCGTACCCGGCAGTTCGCGGACTTCTGCGCCGAGCAGGGGCAGGGACTCCAGGACTTTGCCCTGTGGTGTGCGCTCGCCGAAAAGTTGCCGCCGTCGGCACCGGAATGGACCGGGGCGGCGGCATACCCGGCGTCGCCGTACTGTGACGAGCAGCGTTCCAGGCTCGCAGCCAGAATCGAATTCCACTGCTGGCTCCAGTGGCTCTGCGACCAGCAGCTCGAGGCGGCCCAGCGCTCAGCGCGCGAGGCCGGTATGGGGATCGGGGTGGTCCATGACCTCGCCGTTGGCGTGAAACCTGGCGGTGCCGACGCCTGGACGCTGTCCGGTGTCCTTGCCCGGGGCGTTTCGGTGGGTGCGCCTCCGGACATGTTCAACCAGCTGGGCCAGAACTGGTCCCAGCCTCCGTGGCATCCCGCCCGGCTCGCCGAATCGGGCTATGCCGCCTACCGGGACATGCTCCGGACCGTACTGCGGCACGCCGGCGGGATCCGTGTGGACCATATCCTCGGCCTGTTCCGGTTGTGGTGGATCCCCGAGGGCGCCGGTCCAGAGAGCGGCACATACGTGCATTACGACTACGAGGCGCTCCTCGGCATCCTGGCCCTTGAGGCGCAACGGGCCGGGGCGATCGTGATCGGCGAAGACCTGGGCGTTTTCGAGCCGTGGGTCCGCGGCTACCTGACGGAGCGGGGGATTTTCGGCACGTCCATCCTCTGGTTCGAGCACGACGCCGACGGCCCGATCCCGCCGGAGCACTACCGCCAGCAATGCCTGACCAGCGTCAACACCCACGATCTGCCCCCGACGGCGGGCTACCTTGCCGGTGAACACGTCACTTTGCGGGAATCGCTGGGGCTGTTGCGGCGGCCCGTTGATGAAGAACGCGCCGAGGCCGCGGCCGAACAGGATGCTGTGCTGGCCCAAGTCCGGGCTCGCGGCCTGCTGACGGAGACCGCCACCGACGTTCGGACTACGGTGGAGGCGCTGTACGCCTACACAGCACTTGCCCCCTCGGCACTGCTGGGCGTGGCGCTCGTCGACGCCGTGGGGGAGACCCGGACCCAGAACCAGCCGGGCACCAGCACCCAATACCCAAACTGGCGCATCCCGCTGGCCGCTCCCGAGGGCGTGGTGCTGATCGATGACCTGCCCGACCACGAACGGTTCGTGTCCCTGCTGGGCACCGTCCGGTCGGCGCTCCACCCCGGGGCCTGAATAGGAACCTGAGCTGGGGCCTGAAACAGACCTGAGCCGGACCTGAGGCGGGGACCCGCGGACAGCGTTGGTCGTGCCGCTACCGGCCGCTAGCATGGTCCGATGACGCGGATCGGCCGGGGCTCGCTGGCCGGCGTTTGGGCGCTGGCGATGTTGTTAGTGGGGTGCACTCCGGTGCAACCCTTTCAGGCCGGCCCGCCCGCGGCCTCCCAATCCGCCCCTGCCGAGTCGGCTCCTGCCGAATCCACGCCACGACCCTCCAGTAGGGACACGCTTCCCGCCGTGAGCCCGCCGCCGTCGCCGTATTTCGCACAGCCGGCGCCGCACCCGGCCCCGGGGCAGGTAGGCAACGGCGGAATCCAGCACATTGTGGTCATGGTCCTCGAAAATAAGGCGGCCTCAGAGATCATGGGCGCCAGCGAAGCGGGCTACTTCAACAAACTGGCGGCGGAATACTCAACCGCCGCCAACTACCGGGCGATCATGCACCCAAGCCTGCCGAACTATATCGCCCTGACGAGCGGAACAAACGCCGGGATTACCAGCGACTGCAAACCGAAGTCCTGCACGGCGGATGTGCGGTCCATCGCCGATGAAATCACACAGTCCGGGCGGACCTGGAAAATGTACGCCGAGGGCATGCCCGCGCCCTGTGTTTCGCGGGACTCCGGGGACTACGCGGTGAAGCACAATCCGTTCCTGTACTACCCAACGATTACGAACGACTTGGGCTCGTGCGCGGACCACGTGGTGCCGTACGACCGGCTGGAACAGGATCTGCAGTCGGCGTCGGCCCTGCCGGACTTCTCCTTCATCAGCCCAGACATGTGCAACGACACCCACGACTGTCCCATCAGCACCGGAGACCACTGGCTCTCCCGCGAGGTGCCCAGGATCCTTGGATCGCCGGCGTTCACGACGCAGAACTCCCTTCTTGTGCTCACGTGGGATGAAGGCAGCGAAGAAGACAACAGGGTGGCGACAGTATTTGCCGGCCCGGCTGCGCGGAAAGGGTTCATTTCCCATGCCGCCTACTCGCACTACTCCTTACTGCACACCATCGAGGACCTGTGGGGGCTGACGCCCCTGACCGACCACGTCCGCAATGCGCCCCTCATGGGCGAATTGCTCAACCACTAACGGCTGGCGGCCTTCCCGGCCAATACACAGGAAGAACTGGCCATAATGGTCCCGAAGCTCCGGTCAACCGCTATTTGACCGGAGCTTCGCCACGTGCCCCTTGGCCAGCGCAGGCGCCGTGAGGGGTTCCATTTGATAGGGGGCTTTGGGCACGGGCGGGCGGGCGTGCCGATTCCTAGAATGGAGTATGGCCGGCTCCGAAGTCATTGAGGTGGAACACAAGTACAACCCTTCGGAAGCCGACGCCCTCCCGCGACTGGGATCAATCAACGGGGTGGATCGCGTCGGGCAGCCCGTGAACGAACAGTTGGACGCCGTCTACTTTGATACCGAGGCACTGGCGCTGGCCGCGCAGCGGATCACACTGCGCCGCCGGTCCGGCGGTCCGGACGCGGGCTGGCACCTCAAACTCCCGGTCACCGTGGGGGAGCGGCGGGAAATAGGGGAGCCGCTGGGCGGCGACAAGGACGCAGTGCCGGAGCTTTTGCGCCAGCTAGTGCTCGTTCACACCCGCAGCCACATGCTGGTGCCTGTGGCACGCATCAAGACAAACCGGACGTCCATCCCCTTGTACGCCGCCGACGGCGCAGTCCTGGCCCAGTTCAGCGACGACCACGTCGAGGCGCAATACCTGCGGGCCCCGGCGGAACCGTCGCGGTGGCGGGAGTGGGAAATTGAACTCGCCGACGGTCCCCGACAGCTGCTCCAGGACGCCGACACATTGCTCGCAGCTGAGGGAGTGCCCCTATCCTCCCTGCCGTCCAAGCTGGCCAAGGCGCTCGGATCCAGCTATCCGGGTGATCCCGCTTCCGCTCCAAAGCCGAGCCGGGACGGGCCGGCCTCGGACGTCGCCCTGTCGTACATCTTCCAACAGGTACGCGCCCTGAAGATGCATGACCCTGGCGTCAGGGTCGACGCCCCGGACGCCGTGCATCAACTACGGGTAGCCGCGCGCCGGCTACGGTCAGCGTTGGCGACATTCCGGAAGCTCACAGACACGACGTCGGCCAAGGCCCTGCGCGCTGAACTGCAGTGGCTCGCTGGCGCCGTGGGACAGGCACGGGACACCGAGGTCATCCGCGCCCGGCTGAAGGACATGATCAACGCTGAACCGACGGAACTGTTGCTCGGTCCAGTTGCGCAGGAAATCGATGAGCACCTCGGGACCGTCCAGCAACAGGGCCGTGCCGCAGGCCTGGCGGCGCTGGACAGCGACCGATACTTCGGCCTCCTCGATTCCCTCGACGCATTCCTTGCGGCACCCCCGCTCAGCGCCTCAGCACAAGAAGAAGCACCGCAGACTGTTGGCCGGCTCGTCTCGGCCGAGCGAAAACGCCTAAGGAACGCGGTCCGCGCCGTCGGTAGTGCCACCGGACGGGGACCGCAAGACGTCGCACTGCATGAAGTTCGAAAGAACGCCAAGCGGCTGCGCTATGCCGCCGAGGCGGCGTCCCCGATTTTCGGTAAGCAAGCAACTGCCCTGGCCCGGGTGGCCGAAGGCATCCAGGAAATACTTGGTGACTTCCAGGACAGCGTGGTCACCCGGGACACACTGCTCGCACTCGCGGCCCAGTCTGCCGCCGGCCAAGTTACCGGATTCAGCTACGGACGCCTGCATGCGTTGGAGCAGCTGCGCGGCGATCAGGCCCGCGCGCGGTTCTACGATGTGTGGCGCAAGTCCAGGCCGAAACCCCTGAACTGGAAGTAGCGGCGAGATCCCAGCGCGGCGAAGGAGAGAACCGCCCATGACGGAGCCCCGCACCAGCATTGCGGCCATATGGTCGGACGGGCTCGGCCGCGCCAGCATCCGTTCCGTGCAGGCCCTCACGGTGGGCGCGCTCGCCTGGGCGATCATCTGGGCAGCGACCCGCATTCCGTTCGTCATCATCCCGGTCCTGATTGCCGTGATCTTGGCCGCCGCCATCTCCCCGCTGGTCCGCTGGCTCACGGGGCGCTCGTGGCCGCGTGCCCTCGCCGTCGTTGCCTCGTTTGTGGCCATCCTCGCCGTGGTCGGCGGGGTCATCACCGGCATCGTGATCCTTGTCTCCCGCCAGTGGGCCGAGCTCACAGCCCGTGCCGCAGCCGGGGTCGACCAGTTGCACTCCTTCCTCAACACCGGACCTTTCCCCGTCAGCGACCAACAGATCACCGCAGCCATCGGCTCGGTGCGGGAGTTCTTCACCTCAAGCACTTTCGGTGCAGAAGCCCTCACGGGGGCACGGACCCTGGGGGAAATCTTCGCTGGCGCGGTGCTGATGGCTGTGACGCTCTTCTTCTTCCTCAAGGACGGGCCTCAGATCCGGACCTTTCTTATCGACTTCCTGCCCGCTGACCAACGCGCTAAGGCACGCCTTGCAGCGGACCGCAGCACTGTCGTCCTGGGCGGCTACGTCCGCGGCACCGCCATCGTCGCCGCGATCGACGGTCTCGTCGTCGGGCTCACCCTGGCCATCATGGGAGTACCTTTGGCCCTCCCGCTGGGCGTGTTCATCTTCATGGGTGGATTCATCCCAATCGTCGGCGCAACCGTCGCAGGCACCCTCGCCATCGCCGTCGCGCTAATCTCCAACGGCCCCATCCAGGCACTGATCGTCCTCGCCGTCGTCATCGGCGTGAACCAGCTGGAACACCACTTCCTGCAGCCGGTCCTGATGGGCAAAGTGCTCAGCATCCACGGGCTGGCCATCCTGCTGGTCCTGGCCGCCGGCACCGTGCTGGCAGGCATCGTCGGAGCGCTGCTGGCCGTGCCCATCACCGCCGTGTCATGGACCATCCTCAAGACCTGGTCCGGCCGCGATCCGCTGCCCGAACCCGAAGAACCGGCGGGGGAAGGGCGGCCCTAGCGGGTGACGGCGGTTGGTCCAGGCTCCCAGGACGGGTGCCGGCGGCCGGGGAGCCTGGACCAAGGCCCGTCAGCCGTGGGCGAGGACCGTGTTGATCAGCTTGGTCAGTTCGGCAGACGCTTGCTGGGTCACTGCTGGCCCCGTTTTGACGGCAGTCGCGGCAAGGTTGCCTTTGATGCCGGTAACGGTCAGGGCAGTTTGGGCCTGGCCTGTGGCCAGGTGCTGCTTGGTGAGTGCCGCAAAGGAGACATCCCCGTTGGTCTCGGCAGCAACAGGCGTGGTTTCCGTGGTGATTTTCTGGCCGGCCGCTTCGATCGTGAAAGTCTTGCACTTCGCAGCTGAGGCTTTGGATTTGTTCAGTTGTTCGGTCATGGTTTGGGCGTCTTTGAGGGCAATGACCGTAACCACAGTTGCCGTTTTGTCGGTCGCCGAGATCGAGGTGGCGCCCGCGTAGGTGCTGCCGTCCGGAATCTGGGCGTTGCTGTCAGCGAAAGACTTGCAGGCCACTGGAGTGAACACGGCTGTCTTGAGCACTTCCTTGGCTTTGAGGATGCCCTGGTCGATTTGTGCTGACGGGACCACGGTCAGCGGCTTGCCCTGGGCATCCTTCAGGGTCGTAAGCAGGCCGCTCAGGTCCGCATTGCTGAACGTCTTCATCGGAGTCGGAGTGGCCGTGGGAGTGGCCGTCTGAGCTGCCGCCGCCGTCACGGCGGACGTTGCCGTCGCGGTGCCGGAGCCGGCCCCGCAGCCGGTCAGGGCAAGGAACGCGACCAGGATGACGGCCTGCGGTGTGATTCTTCGCTGCATGGGTGTCCACCTTCTCGGTTTACCGGTCCGCCTCCCGGTCGTGGGCGGCGCGCTCCGGTACCGACCAGCCAGAGTGTCCCTGTAAGGACCCCGGCCGGTGCGGCCTGTAGCTACTCGCCGGAAAAGGGCGTGAGGGGGGGTTCTGTCGGCAGCCCGTGGTGACGGCAGGCCGGTGCAACGTTCCCCCCTCGCGCACCGCTCCCAGACGCGATGGGGTCAGGCTACAGCCCGGGTCCGCCGCACAACAGAGAGTAAGCTACCTGTTTTTGTGTTACCACAGTGGGACTGTTGCCGGGCATAAGGGACCGGGCCGGCAATCGCGGAGCCGGTTCCGCGCGCACTGGCGACGAGAGCGCGCCGAGTCTGGGGCGTCGGCGGCAACTTCTCATTCCTGGCCGTTTCACACTCCGCGTGGGTGAAGCCGGAGCTCGGTTGGATGAGGACAGAAAAACCCCTGGAATCCGTGGATTCCAGGGGTTTTCCCTTGTGACGGCGCGCGGATCGTGGGCGAATTGTCAGGTCCAGCCCCGGCGTGCTTCGCCGGCACCTCGCACTTCAACGAGAAGGCCCGGTCGTCCCGGTCCGCGACTGTGAAGCTGGCCGTCCCGACGGCGGACCCGGTCATCCTGACCAAAGCCGCGGTGGCCGCCCTTTCAGGTCAGTTCCTCGACGGGGTGCCGTACGCGCGGGCCGGAGTGATGCTCACAGACCTCTCACCGGCCGGCGCAGCCCCGCAGCTTCCCATGTTCGCCACAGCCCATGAGGAAAAACGCATCGGGGCCCTGCTCGGAGACATCATGGACCGGTTCGGGACCGGGTCCATCGGACTGGGCAGAGCTGGGAGGGTCGAGGCACCCGATTGGGGGATGAAGCGCCTCGCCTTGTCCCCGCGGTACACCACCGAGTGGGATGAGCTGCTTGTCGTGAAGGCTGCCTAATGGCCTTCTTGTTCGCCGGTCGGTTCCATGCCAGTGGCTAGATAGCCCCCGGAGCCCACACTGAGATGTCCGTATACGGGCCGTTCGTTTCGGACGAGGTCCACGTATTGATGCAGGTCAGCGAAGGGGACGAAGATGGACGCGAAGGTCTCTGTCGGGTCGCAGTAGGCACTGGTTGGCACGAGACTTCTGGGATGTAATCCGTACACCGTCAATTGCATGGGAATGCCGCCAGGGGGAATTCCGCCCAGGGCACTAAAGCGCCCCTGGTACTGGATCGTAAACCCACCAACCGTCATTGTCTCCCGGTATCCGAGGGTGATCCAATACGTGAGCACCGTGAATGATCTGGTCATGAGCAGAGTCTGCTTCTGTGCCCCTGTGGCTGTCTACCACTCGCTTCAAGACGCAGTGTCAGCGGCGCTTTGTCAGGCGCTCTGGTTCCAGGGTGCCCGGCTCTCCGGCTGCAGGTCGTCGGCGATGTCCGTCGCCACGATGAACGCCCAGATGACGGTGCCGATGTTCCAGCCGTGATACTCGTGCCCCGGGCGGACGTAGAGCCAGACGGTCGCGGCGCCGAGCGCCAGGAACAGTGCGGTCTTGAAGATGATGCGGAAGACGAACTTGGTGACGTCCATGCTCAGGCCACCTCGGGGGCTGCGAACAGCTAGCTGTCTTCGCGGACATGGACCGCTGTGCTCCATGGGCGGCCGAGCGGGTCCGTGCCGGCGGGGACGGCGACACTGTCAAGGACGTGCTGGCCGTTCATGCACCGCGTCAGCTTGATGCCGATGCGCCCGTTGGCCTTGGCGGACTGGAAGGTGCCAGAGACGAGCCGGCCGCTGATGTCGGTGGAGCTGGTCTGGATGTGCAGGCCGTCCAGCTGGGCGGCCAGGGCGATGATGTCGTCGTTGGGGTTGTTGCGGATCTGAATGCTCATGCGCCCCATTTGTACGGAGCGGGTGACCGCGGTCCCCGGCACAGCGGGCAGTACGATGGGCAGCGGGGCAGAACTGACCCGATGAGCTTCTGTTGGGGGAGAACGTGAAAACACGCTTACTGGTTGCCGTCGCGGCTGCGGGAGTGCTGGCGCTGACCGGCTGCTCGGAATCGATGGACGTCAAAGACGTCTGCAAGCAATACCAGGACCTGTCGGCATCCTTCACCGTTCCAGGCGCTTCCGTGACCATGGACCGGAACAAAGTCACTGGCCAGTTCACCGAGCTCGCAGCCAACGCCCCTAACTCGCTGAGGAGTGACATGATGCTCGTCGCCGGCTACATCCAGGCGGCGGTCGGGGACAATGACGAGACAGAGGCTATGCGCTTGCTGGACCAATACCAGCTCGCTGATCGACGTGTCCGCGATGTCTGCAGCAAACCCAGTTAGACACAGCTGTCCCGTTGACCGGTCAACCTGCCTCGCTGCCGTGTTCCGGGCAGGAATCGTGGGCGTAAGCCACCGGTTCGCCGGGAACCGACACGCCGACGTCGGAGGCGCGGTGGCACACTCCGTTGCAGCCCTCCTTGGCGTCGGGCAGGTCATCCCGGATCCCGAGGAGGTAATCATGCCGGGCGGCGTCGGCGGGGTGGGTCAGGTGACCTTCACCGGGATGAGGTCGTAGGTATTGTCGCAGCCTCCGCGCGGCGGCGTGTGCTCGATCCCGTACAGGTGATCGGAGATGGACTTGTCCGGCCTGGTGGCGACGACGCGGATCCTCGAGATCGGGACCGGTGCGTTGTCGGGCTGGACGAACGGCGGTTCCTGAGGGACCAGCCAGCGGCCGGAGCTGTCGCGGGTGACCGGCACCGGGGTGCAGCGGTCATTGGTTCCGAAGCAGGCGGCGACGGCGAGGGCGCCGGAAACGCCCGAGAGATCGAGCTGCACAGCGTCCAGGTTGACGTAACCGACGGCGGGACAGGCGACCGGTGCCGGAGTGCAGCCGGTGGCGAGCAGCAGCGGCAGCAACATCAACAGCGCGGACAGGGACCGGTTCTTCAGGCGTCAGCGTAACGCCGCCGGGCCGAATCGACGGCGTTCACCGCCAGAAGTTCTGTTTCGGAATGGATCCCAGGTCGCCGCGCTCGGAGGCATCGACAGCCGTCGGCAGCTTGGTGTCGCCGGCCGGGATGTCGATGTCAGTGTGGTTTCGTCAAAGCCTCGGACAGGTCGAGTCGGGAAACCGGCAAATTTATGTCGAGGGATTTGGAGTGGAAGTACACGCGGTAACCGGCGACGGGTTCCAGTTCCTGGGTGTCCGGCCGACTCGCTGCGTTCACCACTGGGTCCCGGCCGCGTTTTTGAAGGCGGCGATGACCCTAGCAGGTTCGTCAAGGTGGTCGACAGGGCGGTCCCCAGCCGCGAACCACGTCGTGGGAGATGTCATCCAAAATACGGCGTCCTGCCCGTCCCAGCCGTACTCGTCCGCGATCTTCTTCAAGTCCTGCATGAGCGGGCGAACTCTCATCGACCTGACACCGTCGGATGACGGTTCAAAGACGAATGCCGGGTACAACGCCTGGCCCCGGTACCGCATCGTGAAATCATGCGCGTGCCCCTCGACGCTCTCCAGAGCGCGGAACAGGGCGGCCACGGTTTCCGGTGAATAGTCAGGAACAAGTTGCCGGTCGTCGGTCTCGTCAGAGGGTCCTGGAGGTGG
>Ga0163162_10007000_pt1 | contig 10938 bp, 9 predicted proteins | sample S55metaG_FD_115310 | JGI IMG/M metagenome (GOLD analysis project Ga0163162, IMG submission 115310) | Switchgrass rhizosphere microbial communities from Kellogg Biological Station, Michigan, USA - S5-5 metaG | ecosystem: Host-associated > Plants > Roots > Rhizosphere > Soil | place: USA: Michigan...
ACATCGGGTCATTGCATTATCTACTTGACGAATGAACTGCCCGCCCTGTCAACAAACCTGCGCATCCAGGGTCCGGGCACAGACAAGCTAACAGTTCGTCGACGTGGTAACACCGGCGACTTCCGTATCTTCGCAATAACCTCCGCAACCGACGTAACCATATCAGGGATGGTATTGACGACTGGCAAACCGGTTGGTCCTTCCGGTGGTTCGGTCGCCAACTTGGGCTCCGCAACTGTGAATATTATTGACAGTATACTTACCGGTAACTCCACGAACGCAAATGCTGGCGGTGGCGGCGCGGTTGCCAACACAAGCGTGGGGACGATCAATGTGATCAACAGCGGGATCTCCGACAACACTGTAAACATCGACGTTGTTGATGGTGCATGGGGCGGTGGCGGCGGCATCATCAACACCTCAACCGGTACTGTGAATATCAACAAGAGCATAGTGATCGGTAATATGGTCCAGGGTGGTAGAAAAAACAGCGTCATGACAGGTGCTGGGGTCTACAACTCCCTGACAGGAACAGTGAATATTACGGAGAGTGTTGTCTCTGGTAATACGTTGACAGTGACGATGGCAACTGGCGCCTATGGCGGTGGTGGTGGTATCGCGCTCGCGGCTGGCACTCTGAATGTGTCCAGCACTCTCGTCAGCGATAACTTCGTTACGGGTGGTGATTTCAATGTCGAAGGCGGAATGAAAGGCGGAGGAGTTCTTAACCAATCGAACGGTGTGGTGACCATCGTTGGCAGTGCGATCTCCAATAACCAAATTAACGGGTCAGGCGGAGGCATTGCTAATTACGCGGGAATTTTACGGGTCACCAACAGCACCATTACTAAGAATAAGGGAATTGGCGGTGGGCTTTACGGGAAAGGCACAGTTAAGAGTTCGATCATAGCGAAGAATGTTTACGGTGCCCTGGCAGATGTAGACGTGTCTGGAACCTTCACCTCTGAAGGGTTCAATTTCATTGGCGTCGAAAATGGCAGCACAGGATTTGACGCGCCTACAGATCAGAAAGGAACTGGCTCGACTCCAATCGATCCTAAATTGGATCCGAATGGAGTCCCAATCACGATTCTGGCTACAGTTGTCCAGGCTCCAGGCGTCCCGCTTTGCGGTAGTCCGGTAATCGATAAGGGTACAAGCGAAGGTCTAACGACAGATTTACGTGGGGCTGGCTTTTCCAGAACAATCGACGATCCCAACCAGGTTAATGCTGCAGACGGCACGGACACCGGCGCATTCGAGCGACAGACCCCGTGTTTGCAATCCACGTTGGTTGTCAACACCACATCTGATGCAGACGATACAAATCCAGGCGATGGCAATTGTGACAGCAATGCGGTTGCGTCAGGGTCGCAGTGCAGCTTGAGAGCTGCGTTAAGAGAGGCGAATGCCATCGCCGGTGACTACGTCATCAATTTCGCAATTCCCACCAGTGATCCTGGCTTCGATCCGTCGACAGGAAGACACACTATCAATCTTAGCTCCGCGCTGCCCGACGTAACCCAGGGCAATCTGGTGATCAATGGGCCAGGAGCAGACAAGTTGACGGTGCGACGAAACAGCGGCTTCTATCGAATCTTTTCTTTTGGTGGAGTGGTCGAAAACGTCACACTTGCCGGCCTGACTGTGAGCAACGGCTTCAATACAACAAATGACGGCGGCGCGGTGTCATTCTCTGGAAAGACTTTGAAATATAACGGCCTGCGTGTTTAGCGGAAACACAGCAACTTGGTCGGGCGGCGCAATTTTCGCCTTCGCGAGTGTCAAGCTGAACGTCACCGCGTCCTCGTTCAACGGAAACTTTTCGAGCGGCAGCACTGGTGGTTATGTTGGCGGCGGGGCAATTCACGTGAATGGACCCTTGAGCGTCACGAACAGCACGTTCACCGACAACATTGCCAGCGGTTATGGTGGGGCAATCAATGCATTCAACTCAACTGTTGGCGCAGACTCAAACATTACCGACAGTCAGTTCATCGGCAACGGCGCCGATGCCGGTGGTGGGATCAACGTGAGCAATTTCGGTTCTACCACGCTCGTTACCAACTGTAAGTTCCGACAAAACACAAGCACAATTATTAACTCTAAAGGCGGAGCTATCTTTCAAGTCAACGGCACGCTCAGCGTAAAGAGCAGCACGCTCACTGCGAACGAAAACTTTGCGATAGCAACTAACGGTGGTGCGAGTAGCATTACAACCAATATCACCGACAGCACTATTAATGGAAATACGGCAGGCGGGGTCCTTATCGAGGATACAGGCAGTCCGACCGGCAGGCTTCTGAATGTGACGAACAGCACGATCAGTGCCAACCAGGGTGGTCCGGGAATCAGACTGTCCCGAATCGCAGTCAACATCAGCAACAGCACGATCAGCCATAACGAGGGCGGCGGCATAACAAGAACCCTGGCGGATAATGCCGGCATCTGGACCGTAAAGAGCAGTATTATTGCTGCCAACCTTAGTGGTTTCACCGATGTTTTTGGCGCATTCACATCTGGCGGCTTCAACGTGATCGGTAATGCCGATGGCGCCACTGGTTTCACAAACGGCAGCAATAACGATCAAGTGGGTACGACCGCTTCTCCGCTCGACGCAAAGTTCGACCCGGCTGGTTTACAAGACCATAATGGTCCAACCCAAACAATCGCACTTCAATCAGGTAGTCCTGCTATTGACAAGGGCACGGCTGTAGGTTTGAACGGCACGCTAGCATTCGATCAGCGTGGTGCTGGCTTCGCGCGTACGTTTGACGATCCGAGTATTGCGAATGGTAGTGACGGCACGGATTCTGGAGCATTTGAACTCCAGCCAGGTGGTCCTACACCAACGCCATCTCCGACACCGACACCGACGCCGACACCGACGCCGACGCCATCGCCATCACCGTCACCGTCACCGAGTCCGAGTCCGAGTCCAAGTCCAAGTCCAAATCCGACGCCGTCGCCTACACCGACTCCTTCGCCTTCACCGGCAAAAATTGTGGTCACGGTCACACCATTGGTACGGACCAGCTGCGGCGACATCATAGTTGGGGTGACTGTGCAGAACGTCGGTTCGGTATCCGCGAACAATGTTAGGCTGACGGCAGCAACACTCAGTTTGCCTACGACCAACGGTGGACCTGTGCCGCGAGCGTTCGGCAACCTTGGTGCTGGACAATTGGCGACGACGATCATCACCTTCAGCGGAGGCAACAATCCGTCTGGCGGGAAACGTACATTGAAGGTAGACGGTACGTTTAACGGCGGAACATTTACTGAAAAGTGGAAGGTTAGCTTGCCTTGATTATTGATAAAGGCGTTGAATCATCCACAGATTTACACTGATTACACAGACAATCCCACGGACGGCAGTCCGTGGGAGGTTCAAGTCTCGGGGAGGCGTTGTTTGTAGAGTCGGGCGTAGCAGGGGTCAGTAACGATTCGCGGTAGCATCGGGTGAGTCTCGAGATGATATTTACTTGACGAAACTGGGGACTCACCCGACGCTACCGCGAATCGGTACTGACCCTTGCTACGCCCGACTTTTCACCCACTTTCTGAAGCGGATGGTATTTAGCTTATTACAACAGTTTACGCTATAAATATATTAACGCTTCGGAGTGAAACCCCTTCTGACGCCATACTCTCGATCACGCGGTAGAACTTAACTGTCTACCGCTTTCAATTCAACGATACTTTTTACAATGCCACCACGAGGTCAAATCCATATAATCGAGATCAAGATCGAATAACTCAAAGTTCAGGCAAAAGTTAACTCCCCTATGACGACCCAAACATCATCGCCTCAGATATCAACAGCGCGATCAGTTTCACCGGCGACTCAACGAGTTGCGTTGCAGTGCGAAGGATTGGTGAAGCGGTTTGCGGATGTTACTGCCGTTAATGGTTTGAATCTGGAAGTCTTTGCCGGCGAGTGTTTTGGATTGCTTGGTCCAAATGGGGCGGGCAAAACCACTACGGTAGAAATACTCGAAGGACTAACGCCGTCCGACGAAGGCATCGTCGAGTTGTTGGGCCAGCACTGGAACTCCGGCGATGATCGTGCGCTTCGTGAACGTATCGGCGTGCAGTTGCAGGAGACGCAACTCGCCGAGAAGGTCACGGTTGTTGAGACTTTGCGACTGTTTCGCAGCTTCTATAAACGTGGACACAGTGTGGACGAGGTCATTCAAACAGTCGCACTTGAAGAGAAACGAAACGCACGTGTCGGAAAACTCTCAGGTGGTCAGAAACAACGACTTGCAGTTGCCTGCGCACTGGTAAGCGATCCGGAGCTTTTGTTTCTTGATGAACCAACCACTGGTCTCGATCCGCAAGCACGTCTGTCGCTCTGGGACGTAGTCGATAGATTTCGGGAGGGAGGCGGTACTGTGCTCCTGACTACTCACTACATGGAAGAGGCGACACGTCTGTGTGACCGGGTGGCGATCATGGACCACGGGAAAATCATCGCGCTGGGAACACCCGCCGAGTTGATTGAATCGTTGGGTGCGGATCAGATCATCGAATTCCGGGTGACAAACGAGATTACTGACGATGTATTGACGCGTCTACCGGCTGTGAGTCATTTGCACAAAAGGGGTGAAGATTATTCGCTTACAGTTGCGGAGATGGGAGTTGCTTTGCCGGCACTGCTGGAGGAAATCAAGAGGCAACAGTCAGAACTCGTTTCGCTAACAACGCACCAGGCGACACTCGAAGATGTTTTTGTGAGCTTGACCGGGAGAATGCTGCGGGAGGGGTGAAGAGCATCCACAGATTTCGCAGATTCACACAGATTAAAGCTTAGGCAGTTTAGTTGAGTGATATTTTTGCAAACCAGGAACCCAAACACTCAACTTCCCTGCCCTGGTTCGTAATCGATGTAAATCGGTGCAATCTGTGGATAGGGTTTAGCCTATGGACAATGTGAATAGACAGACGATGCATCCGTTGATTGAGTTGACGACGATGCGGGTGCGCGAGTTTCTCCGTGAGCGTGAAGCGGTGTTCTGGGTCTTCGTTTTTCCGGTGTTGATGACCTTCGCGCTCGGAATAGCTTTTCGCAACACAGCACCCGATAAAACTTTTGTAGCCATTGAGGGTGATGCGCAAAATGCGAATGTCAGTGAGCTCACAAATGTTCTCACGCACTCTGCTGATATCAATGCCATCGTTTTATCTCCTGACGAGGCGACGAGAGCACTGCGAAGTGGAAAGGTCTCAATTGTTGTAAAACCAAATGAAAATGATTACTCGTTGCGTTTTGATCCGACCAGACCGGAGAGTCGTACTGCCAAACTCATAGTTGACGACGTCTTGCAGCGCGCTAAAGGGAGAACCGATGTCGTCACGGTCGGAGAAGAAAAAGTCACGGAAACCGGCGCCCGATATGTAGATTTTCTGGTTCCAGGTCTAATTGGAATGAATTTGATGGGGAGCGGATTGTGGGGGCTTGGATTCACCATTGTGATTGCCCGCTCGCGAAAACTGCTCAAACGTTTTGCGGCGACACCCATGCGGCGTTCACATTACTTGCTTTCATTCATGCTTTCGCGGCTGATCTTTTTGCTTCTTGAAGTGGCGGCAGTGGTCGTCTTCGCGTGGCTCGTCTTTGGTTTCACCGTGCGGGGTTCGTGGCTGAGTGTCTCGCTAATTGTCTTGCTTGGAGGCTTCACCTTTTCAGGTGTCGGCCTTCTGGTAGCTGCTCGACCGAAGACGATTGAAGGAGTGTCGGGGTTGATGAACTTCATCATGCTTCCGATGTGGTTGTTGTCGGGGACATTCTTCTCGTCTGAAAGGTTTCCGCAAATCTTTCAACCCTTCATCAAGGCGTTGCCGCTGACTGCACTCAACACTCTGCTGCGAGCGGTGATGAATGAAGGGGCGCCACTCTGGGCCAACTGGATCAATGTCGCGATTTTGCTATTGTGGCTAGTTGTCAGTTTTGTTGTGGCGCTAAAGATCTTCAGATGGCAATGAGGCTTCAGGATTATGCATGGGACAAAGCTGCAGGTGTGCTCATATTCCCTGGATCAGGTAGTTCGGAAAGGTGAGGTTCATTTTCCATATATCATTTTCCATTTTTCATTTGCCATTTGCGGAAAGCAATTTGTGCACTCGATGAGGCATTTCATGATGGTGCTGTCGGCTGACTAAGATTCGGGGAGGTTCAAATGGCAAATGAAAAATGGAAAATGATATATGGAAAATGAACCTATTTCTACTGCCAGCGATCATCTGAAAATACTTTAGCTCCACCAACTGAGGTGTAGGCGGCATAGCCAGCTAGCAGCAAACAAAGGACAAGTGCGAAGGTGAAGTCGGTCGCGTACCAGGCGGTGAAGTCTGTAGTGACGGGAAAGAAGACGTACAGATGCGCGACGAAAAATCCGGCACTCAACGCCAGCAGACCGTAACGATATAATGCAAAGACAGCCAGGATCGCCGCCAGCGCATTGAAGGGCACCATGATCAAACTCGAGTCTGTGATCAACGAACCCATAACAGTGATAAGTATCCCGAGTGCGATCAGCGACAGCATCTCACTCCGCAACACAGTGACAAAAACAAGCAGTAAAAAGACGCAGATGAAGGCGAGGAAAAGCCCGGCTGAGAGTTGCGAAGCAAAGCGACTGAAGAACTGATGTGTATCGAGTATGACTGCGCCGGGAGTGAGTGCGACTGGTGTTGCCTTTCCAATCCAGTTCGGAGCAATTCTGGCAATCCCTAAAATCACGATCAAGGCAGCGCCTACTACTGTCCCAATCAAAAGATCTCGACCGACAAGCGGATCGCGAAAATCTCCTGCCAGCAAACGACTCCACGAGATTATCCATGCCGGCCACTTCTTTCTCACAAACGGTTCGAGCGCAACGTAAAGTAGCCATAGAAAAACTGCGAGGAAAACGGCAAAAGCAAGATGAAACAGTATCTGCGCAAACTCAATATCGGGGAGGCCGTTATGATGCGCCGCAAAAGCCCAGAAGAGCATTCTCACCACGAAAAACACGATCGCCAATCGCAATGCACCACGCCGGTCACCACGCCCGAGCCGCAGATTTCTTCGTGCCAGCAACGCACTTCCGAATAAGGCGAAAAGACTAATCACAATTAGCATGTAAGTGAGAACCTTGCTCCCCCGACTTTCGGCTGGTTTCTCCTGGAGCCCTAAACGGTCCCAGGGATAGATCGTGTCAAAGTAGACCAGCTTGCCACGAAAGGCTGCGGCTTCAATGTGAATCTTGTCGTTCGGGTGCGTCGCATCGATTCCCTCCCAGGCGGCACGCTCGTCGTATGCATAAAGCGGAACCCGCGTCGATGTGACTGTTTGAAAATTCTTGAGATCGAGGCCGGCAGCCTTAAATGGAATGGACCAATCGGCGTTTACACGTTCGCTGGTTTGTGGTTCAAGTTGCGGAGGAACGCCGAGGAACCAACGCAGACGACCACTGAGGTCGAGGTACAAACTAGCCATTCCGGATACATCGAGCGCGGGTCTATTCACCTCGATCGCCTCAATCGTTTCGAAATAGCGCGGACTCTGACGGTACCAATAACGGTAGGGACCTGGCGGAATATTGCGCATCTTCTCCCAACGTTGCGGTGACGGATCGTTGTTGGCAATGTAATCCAGATAATCACTTTTCAGGACGAAGCCGTCAGCGTAATCTGCCGGCGCGTCGCTGTAACCCAAATCCTTCACTACATCTCGAGCACGAGCGCGCAAAACTTCGGGAGAGTCACCCAGAGGTGTGAGCCGATAGAGTGCAGTATATTTAGTAAGCCAACTACCAAGACCAACCAACAGTACGAATGCTGCGAGGAGACTCCCGGCAACGAGTGGACTAAGAATTCCCTGTTTGGGAGCGGCGGCTACCATCTCCGGCGAAGGCGTTTCACCAGCGGCGAGTGCGGCGGCAATTGGATCACCACCAGGTAGTGCTGCAGCTACTTGTAACGCCGACGAAGGACGGAGCGATGGATCTGTTTGCAGACAACGTTCAACGACTCGCTCAATCAGTGGATCAAGATCTTTGACAAGTGAGGTTAGAGAGGTCGGCGCGGTGTTGTTACGCCGCATTTCAATTAGTTCACCAATCGTTCTTGCTTCGAAAGCTTTCTTGCTAGTAAACAATTCGTAGAGAACGAGGCCCAGCGAATAGAGGTCGGTCTTGACGGTTTGCTCTCGTCCTTCCAACTGTTCGGGCGCCATGTATGCAGGTGTGCCTGCGGCCAACTCATTTTCAGAAAACTCTTCCGACAAACCGGCTAAGCCAAAGTCGAGAATACGGGCGTTACCGTCGCCATCGATCATTACATTCGCGGGTTTTAGATCGCGATGCAGCACGCCGACGTCGTGAGCAGCGTTGAGACCGGCACAAATCTGACGCGCTAGTTGAATAGATTTATCAACCGGAAGACTGCCCACACGGCGCAGCAGAGACGAGAGCTCTTCACCCTTGATGTATTCCATCGAGAGAAAGTGACGTCCATCGGTTTCGCCGATGTCGTAAACTCGGCAAACGTTCTTGTGGCTCACCTGTCTGGCGACGCGTACTTCGCGATGAAACCTGGCGAGGGCAGCCCCGTCGCTTAAGAGATGATCGGGAAGAAACTTGAGCGCGACAGCCTGGCCCAACTTGAGATCGTCGGCTCGATATACCTCGCCCATGCCCCCTTTGCCCAGCAGGCCGACAATGCGATATCGGTGAAGCAGGATCGCGCCGGGCACAAACCGAGCGTTGTCGATGGAATCGTAAGATTGTGTGGGGGGTTGAACAGGAGACTGGTGCGCATCGAAGAGTTGCGTAACGCCGTCGAGCTGAGCTCCACAACCTGGGCAGGTCGCGGAATCGAGACTGACCTCTTTCGAACAAGTGGGACAGTTGAAGTGACGCGAGATCATCGGGCGCGCATTCTAACAGAGTCGCGAGGTTCGGGTGACTTAGCATTTACTGCTCAGGCCACGCCTATTCGATAAGAACTATCCGACAATGAGATCAAGACTCTCTGTGCAACCGTTGCGCCCTTTGTGCCTCTGTGGTGAGCAAAGTCCTAGGGAAGCCTGCACCACAGAGGCACAAAGGGCACAAAGGTTGCACAGAGAACGTTCAGGAAGCCAAAACACTTAAGTGCGCAAGAATGAGCAGACAATGTGAGGATGGGGTGAATGAGGGGCGGCTGTGGAGGGCCGCCCCGGGGGAATGAATCTCAATGAAGAATTCAATTCATATTCACTGCGACGAGGCGGCCGCCGTATTCGGTTACATAAAGAGTGTTGGTCTTCCTATTTAGTGTCATCGTGGTGGGACGCACCAGGCAATTCGCAATGACAGTGGGAGGATCGGCGGGCGACTCGAAACGCAGAACCACTCCAGGGCTACCAAAGAATGGTCCAATCGAAGCGTGTTGCAACACCAGGTAATCCAGGTCGAAATCATCCGACAGCGGCAGAACGTCGATTGCGGATTTTCGTCCAGTGATTAGTGCGCTCTGGGTCGCAGTCGCTGGATCGATCTCTTGCACCGTCGAAGTGCCCGGCGGGAATGGAACGCCGCGAAATAGCGTCACCAGAAGTTTACCGTTGAATGCGGCAATTCCCGTCGGAACTGCATCAAGAAATGGACCACCAGGAAGAGGATTGATACTACCAGGCGGAATGAACCCAAACAGAGGATTCGGTATCGCCGGAAATGTCACTAAAGTCAAGAGCGAGCCAGTCAGCAAGTCAACTTGCCAAACACGATTGCGACCACCATCAGTGACATAAAGAACGTCATCGACCGGCACCAGTCCAAAAGGATTCGACAATTGGATGTTACCCGCCAGCGCGGGCACCGGATTGGCTACGTAGTTTGGAAAATCTACAACTAAACGGATTCTCAGAGTCCCGTCCGCACCATCCGATAACACTACAGTTTCGCCATTAGCCAGGGACTGCTGATTCGCCGTAGTTAGTGTGAAGCCGGACGTTGTTTCCTCAGTCTTCGCGCTGAACTGTATTCCTATTACCGAGCTGAAGATGGGAGACGAAATCGGATTAGGATTGGGAACCGTCGTGCCGGGTGCTGGTCCAGCTCGGCCCGCGTCACCTGTTCCGATTGCAACATAGAGGGTGCGCCCGCGCATGAAAATTCCCGCTGGCCCTGAGGGCTCATTCACATCATTAATGGCAGAGGGCAATCCGTCGAGGAGCGTTCTGCGAACACCACTAGCATCTACTATCGAGATGCGTCCTGAGTGTAGTGCAACAGTACCAGTCTCAGAGACCAGTAAGTTGTCCTGGTTAGTTAATGTTGCGCCAAGTGGTTGACGCAGTCCCGAAGTGACGTCTGAGCACTGCGCCGAAGCCGTAACGTTGAGCACGAAAAGTGTGAGTGCGAGTGCCAGGGTGGAGGCAAACATTCTGAGCCTTTGCTTATTCATTTGCAGGTCCTTTCTGATATTCCGTTAGCGCTGACCTTCAGCGACGGAACAGTCTGTTGATTAGTTGACTAGCCCAACCTGCCAGCTTTTTCATTTCTAGGGAGGTTAGTCTTGCTTTTCGGTCCGGCTCGACGTCGATCACATGATCATCTGTGTCCGTGATGACGACCGGTGACACCGTCTGGTCCTGGGAGATGCTGACAACAGTGGTGCTGCGGTATCTAATGATCAGGATCTCGCTTCTGTTCATGACAGATCTCCTTCCCCAACTTCGTTATCACGTCTATAATGCGGACCAGTAATCGAACCAATTTGCTTCTAAACGAGGCCGCCACCTTACCCACAAACATCAACATCCGTAACGAACATTGGCGGAAAAGAAGACGAAAAGTGAGCGAAATCGCCGTCTGGCAACGTTTTTTTAGTCTTCATGGCTACTGCTAACGACACAATCAGTCTCTTTAACGGCTTCATCCTCGATCGGAGGCGCGGCTGTTTGGTCCA
>Ga0163162_10007001_pt1 | contig 10938 bp, 6 predicted proteins | sample S55metaG_FD_115310 | JGI IMG/M metagenome (GOLD analysis project Ga0163162, IMG submission 115310) | Switchgrass rhizosphere microbial communities from Kellogg Biological Station, Michigan, USA - S5-5 metaG | ecosystem: Host-associated > Plants > Roots > Rhizosphere > Soil | place: USA: Michigan...
GCACTATAATTCCATCAGAAAATGCATCTGGCGTCGCTGAAAGCGTGCCACGAATAAAGGACATCGATAGCGTTATGCAACAACAACATCATCCTCTATTAAGCGCCTCGCTGGGAACGCAACGCGAAATTGTTAGCTTCCACTTCGGTACGGATTCACAGCAACGCGTCTACATTCAGGCTGCGCTGCACGGCGATGAACTGCCGGGCATGGCGGTGGCATGGTACTTGAAACAGAAATTGCTGGCGCTGGAATCTGCCGGACAACTCAAATCTAAAATCACATTGGTGCCGGTGGCGAATCCTTTAGCCATGGGACAACACTGGCACGGTAGCCATCTCGGGCGTTTCCATACGTTATCAGGACAAGACTTTAACCGCCGCTTCCCGGCATTGGGTGAAGCCTTGGTTGAGGAACTCGCTGGCTCACTGACGCAAAGTGAATACGAAAACAAACGCCTGATCAGGGAAGCGATTGATCGCCATTATCGTGACCGCATTGCCCGCACCGAACTGGATGCCCAGCGCTTTACGCTGATGCGTATGGCGAGCCAGGCCGATTTGATGATTGATCTGCATTGTGACTGGGATGCGCTGCCACACCTCTACACCACGCCGCATGCCTGGCCGGACATTGAACCTTTGGCGCGTTGGTTAGGCAGTGAAGTGCAGTTGCTGGCGCAGATATCTGGCGGTGAACCGTTTGATGAGGCTTGCTGTGAGCCGTGGCTGACGCTGGCAGAACGCTTTGGCGATGAGTATCCGATGCCGCGCGGCTTGCTGCCGGTGACGCTGGAACTGCGCGGTGTGGCGGATGTATCGCCTGAGATGGCGGAGAAAGATGCCGACGCAATTATCAATGCGCTGATTGAGGGCGGATATATTGCCGGTGAAGTGGTTGAGTCCCCTGCCCTGATTCATCCGGCGACGGCGCTGGCGGGATGTGAGTATATTCATGCAGCTCAATCTGGATTAATGTTTTACAGACGTAATTTGGGTGAGTGGATTAAGGCGGGGGAAGTGGTGGCGGAGGTTGTTGATCCGATTACTGACCAGGTGATGCCGCTGGTGGCGGAGTTTGGTGGCGTGTTGTATGCGAGGAATTTGACCAAGTTTGTAACGGCGGGGATGTTGGTGGTGCGGTTGGCTGGGGAGAATGCTGGGAGACGTGGGGAGTTGTTAGTTGGGTAAGATTAATATGTGAAACAAACAATGAGAATAATGTTTAAAAATAATTTTTTGAGTAACCCTAATACTTGCTAAATTTATGAAAATACCTTACAAAACCCTTTCAATTTATTAGCATTTTCCTAGCATGATTTCTTGGGGTTTTATGAAACAAAGGTTACTCGAGCTTGATGGTTGTAGAGGGCTGCTTTGTCTAACTGTTGTTGCCGGGCACTGGATAGGCAGCAGAATGGGATGGGGGAATGTTAATTTTTCGCATTCATATATATCAGTAGACGGTTTTTTTATATTATCTGGTATTGTTTTATCATATATTTATAAAGAAAAGTTAGATATTGGCAGAAAGGAATTTATTAAATACGCCATTCATAGAATAGAGCGGTTATACCCATTGCATTTGTTAACGTTTCTATTAACTTATTTAATCTATAGAATTTATTTTAAAGAACTCCCTTTTCAAGAACCTGTGGCTACGGCCATATATAATATGTTATTAATACATGGTTTAGGATTTGCCTCATCGTGGAATTGGAATGATCCAAGTTGGTCAATTTCTGTAGAGTTTTTCACTTCTGTAATGTTACTACCTCTGTTAATAAGGTTAAAGAGTAGGATCAAGCTTATTTCAATATCTTTAATTTCATATATTATAGTTTATGCTAGACATCATAATCTTGAAGCTGCAACAGATGTTCACTTTATGATATTATCTTCAGGATTACTTAAATGTATAGCAGGTATGTCTCTTGGTGTACTAATAACAAATATATCAAAATTCACAGAAAAAAGAGATCCTCCAAAAATTCTGATGACAATTATGCAAACAGCTGCAGTAGGAATATGCTCATACTTCATCTATACAAAAGATGATGTTCACTCATACGATGGTATAGTAATCATGAGCTTTTGCTATCTCTTTTACACACTAATAAATTATAGTGGTTTTTGGAGTGCAATCGCAGCAAATCAAGTTTTAGTTTATTTTGGTAACATAAGTTTTTCAATCTACTTATTACACACGCCATTAATGATAGCCATGGATCATATAGGCTTTTTCAACTCGTCATCCAGGATAACCCAGACATACCTATTTGTATCAACACTTATTTTAATTTCTAGTATTACTTATAAGTATTTTGAGTTGCCAATATATAAAAAATCAAAAACAATAACTGATTATAAAATAGATCGTTTATAATGCATTAAATATAAGGCAGATATTAGCATCCAATAATATCTGCCAGCAAGAAATAAGTTTAATTTTTAGTTTGATATCTTATAAAAATCATTAATCAAATCACTCATTTCATTAAATTTTTTCAGGTCTGTATCTTTAACATCATTTTTATAAGTTACACCGTCATCGTTAGTTAAAAATTCAAAATCTCCAATAGCAGTTACATTAGCTGGTAATGAACATTTATATTCAAATACAGAACATCCAAGGAAAGAATTCTTAACTTTATTTATCCCTAAAATACTAAGAAGTGTAGGAGTGAAAGATAAAGAATTAAGGCCATGTGCATCTATCAGAACATGCTTAATTCTTGGTGAGTAAATCATAAGAGGAATTCTATCTACGAATACATTTTTTGTAACATTCTCAACCGAAATGACCTCCTCGCCGGGAAAGGTAGCGTGATCAGTTGTAAATATTATTATTGTGTTTTCGGATAATTTACTAGAATTAAACCACCTCATGAATCGACCGATGTTGTAGTCCCACTCATGAATACGGTTAAGTACAGGACTACTTCCGTCAGCGTACTTAACACTCACAGAATCCTGGAGCATGTGAGTACCAAAATTATAAGTTGCGATAAAAAAAGGTTGCTTTGTTTTTTCAGAAGTATCAATTAAACTATCAATTAATTGAAAATCAGTTAATGGTCCTTGAGCTCCAGGAATAAAATCATTAGCAGTTAATACTTTTGAAAATCCTTGCTTGGAAAGCATCTCATTTAGATTCATTTCACTAATATGTGGACTTATAAATATTGTAGAGTATGAATTTTCATTCAAAACTTCAGGTAATGTAATTATACTTTTATTAGAATAGATTTTATCAAGATCTTTCTTATCAATCACAGAGACTCCACCATCTCCATTTTCATCAGCTTTTTGATAACCAGAGATTAGTTGACCACGTATACCCCTAAATGTTGCGGCTGTGTGATTATAATAATTTTTAACTACGATCGACTGTTTGAAAAATCGATCTAAATTAGGTGTAAGGTCCCTTCGATTGCTCTCATCATAATTATCAATCCAACGAGATGAAAAACCTTCAGTAAAAAAAACTATAACATTAGGATCAACAGGTAAACCATTTAAATAAGATGAATCAATGTCGCCATATACATTTTGTTTCTCGAAATTAGGTCGGTCCGAGTCAAAGTTGGAAATATTTAAGTGTCTATCAATTTCTAGTGAAACCATCTTTTGAATAAAATCCAAAGCTGGAAACATGATCCCTCCCTTGATATCATCCGTTTTTTGGCTTTGATAACCTCCTACAATAAACAAAATAACAGTTGTAAAAAAAATGCTTCCCTTTATTTCTACTGTAATAAAAAAGAGTGGAATGCATAATAGTAATAGAAATATCAGAGGTAAGAAAATATCAAAATGTAAACCTAGCGCTTTTGAGGACTCACTATTAGCTAATGCTAATTTCGAGAAATATGTTAACGAAAACTTATAAAATATGAGTTGAGATATAATAATAATTAAAAAGATAATTTCAAAAAAACTAAAAACTTTAGATAATTTAAACTTAAAAAAATTAAAAATCACATATAAACAAATCAACTCAAAAGAAAAGCCAATAAAATAAAAATAGTTTTTATCTAGAAATAATAAGCTATAAAATGCATAACCTGACAAAAAAAAATACGGTAATAATCTTAATACGGTGACCATAATATCGTAACCAATAAAATTTAAATTTGAAAAAAGAATATTAACCTTTGAAATTAAAGTTAACCTCTACACTTTAAAATTAGGTGATTATTAATATTTTCATTTTGAACTTAAATATTGAAGAATTGAAAAACATGAAATACCAAGCCTGAGCCTATGCTCAGGCTTGGTATAATCAATACCTTTTCCAGAAACGTTTTCTATTAAGTCTTTTAAAAGCTTCTTTCCAATAACTTTTTTCAAGAGATTCTTGGTATACTTTTCCTGGGAATAATCTTTGTCTTAATGAAATACGATCAGCCAAGACTAATCTTTCTGAGTTAGTCCCTGCTGACTCAGAATGAGTCAGAGATGCCAAAATATTTAATTGAGTTGAAGAAGGTTCATTTATTAACTTGAAAAAAGGTTCAGCAAGTACTACGCTGCTAAATGTATTGTTTACATTAATTTTGAGTAACGGGGATACGTATTCAAAGAAAGACATTATTCCATCTTGCAATCTTCCAGCTTTGTCAAGATAGTCTTTTTCAGAATCACTTGACTCATCTCTTAGGGGCAAAATCCCTTCGTCTGTTTTGATATAGCCTATTGTAGAACCTGTATTATCTGCTAACGCAAACTCCATTAATTCAACTCCACCAGATAATAAATGGTTTTGCTTATCCAGGGGACTACCATAATCAGAGAGCCATCCAGACATAGAATTATAATATGATTTATTATCTAAAGCACCTTCAAAAGTTGCAAGATAAAATCCATAAATATCCTTAGATGCCCAATGTTCACCTAAAGATCGCGCAAAAACAGATTGAATATTCCCCATCCAGCCGACATCAATTAGTGCTACTTTTTCATAATCCTTACAAGCATCAACAAAGTATTGGGCGTAGTTGTTTCGTATTTGAGTATTTTTATTCATCACTTGGATGAATAATTTATTGATTAGCCAATGAACTTTGTGTTCTTCTCCAATTCTAGGAACATGATTTTCATCAGGGAAACCAACATGGTGTAAATCAGCCATATATAACTTTGCATCAAGGCCAAGCATAGAGAATATTTTTGATATGCTTTTTTTGTTTTTTCCACCAAATAGGTGCCAAATTCGATGCATTGGCCAATCAGTCATCCCCATTTTATATGTTGAGGCTCTTGAGAGATAAATATATTCACTATCAATGCTAGTATGATTGAAATACTTATTATATATTCTTTCTATTAAGTGAGCGTCACGAGCAAGAAATAATGCCTTTTGAATGCCTTTATTTTTGAGTTGCATCGATAACCAAGATATAAATCCAAGCAACAATGGTCCAAAAACTTTGAAACCAAGTTCTACAAATTCATCATTTTTATAGAATTGACTTGCTTGCTTTAAATCAAGCGAGCGATAAATTGACTCACCAACTACATCTTTTGCAGTCCAATGGTAGGAACGTTCATGTGAATACTCAGACCATTGGGCATGAAGGGTTTGTATTTTATGCTTTTTGGCATTATTGATATCGGCGTGTAAGTTGTCTCCGATATGTAACCATTCACTTGGTTGAATATCCAACTCATCTAATATACGCTTATAAATTTCCCCACTATGCTTAGATAGTTGCTCTTCTCCTGAGCTATAAATTCGTACGCCATTAACATCATACCCACATGCATTCAATAATTCTTTTAATACATTTGATGGGAAATACATATCGCTGATAACTATAACATTAGCGCCTGATTCAACAGCATTTTTAAAAAGCTTTTCACCCTCATGGCATTTATATAAAACAAGTTTTTCAATATTGATCTCAAGAGCTATTAACTTTGATATTAAATCATCATCAATATGATGTGAAAACAATTTAAATTCAGCATAGATGTCAGAAATGGTAACCTCTGGTTCACCACCTGTTTTTTTTACTTTTACCACTCTAGAATTAGATTCTGCCTGTATACGCCACTCAGTAAAATTATCTAAAATCTCTGGATACTTTATAAAACTGTCATCATGGATGATATAGGATTGGATTAAAGAAAATAAATCCTTTGGCCTATACAATCTTCGGCTCAATAAGGTATCAAAAATGTCAAAGCTAATTAGTTTGAATGAATTCAAGTCCACGAAGTCAGTTCCCATTAATTTTATTTTCTAAATATGTCAATCTATGATGTTTAGTTTTATTGACCAACATATTTAACAACATAGTTAAGAGTTGAGTGTTGCCTTTTCTTCTCATTAACCTATGAAGGTTTAATGTAAATTCAAATTCATTGTTCGCATCTTGAAGAATTGAATAATTTCCAACGTAAGAGTCATTAGCATCCCTAAAATGATAATATGACATTGATTCAGGAACGAGCCATAAATCATACGCTGAAATAAAATCAATCAAAAAGACCCAATAAAAGGCCGGATCAAAAACATCATGCTCTTTAGCAACAACTAAAAACTCATGTTTACTAAATATGATTGAAGATATTGGTATTGAATTTTTATAGTATAACGCGTCAAAATTAATTGGTCCCGTGGGTAAATAATGGTTAAAAGGTGATGTCGTGTTAATGATTATTCTATTACCTTCAGATACCTCGTTAACTTTGTTAACATGACAACATATTGCTTTCACAGTTTTATGGCATTGCAACCTATTTTCATAGACACTTATAAGCCTAGTTAGAAACTCAGGAGCCCAAGTATCATCATCATCAAGAAAAGCAATTTTATCTGCAGAAGAACTTTGCATTTCTGCAAAAAAAACAGCATGTTGATCTGAATATATTGTGTGCACATCAGGATGAAGCAAGGCTTTTTTTAAATTGTCATCAGTACTTGATGACATTGAGAGGATATAGACTTCATGATTTTTATAAGTCTGATTTTCTATGGACTGTAACGCACGCAATAATAACCGTTTGCGATTACCATAGTGCCTTATGATGACTAAAACTTTAGATTTCATTTGATTGTAAGATGATTAGATAATTTAGCTTTTTAAGAAAGCTCTCATTTTAATGAGCAGAAACTGATAATGCAAATAAATTATTCAAAAAATAAATAATCTGTACCATTACATGTTGATTTAAAACTTAGCCCTACAAGAATAAACATTATAGATACCCTCTCTATGAATGTTTGTGCTTGAATTTTTTGCAATCAAGAAGCCTCCAAGAGGCTTCTTGCATTTAGATATCTAATTTTACTCTAACCACTCTGTATGGAAAACACCGTCTTTATCGATACGTTTATAAGTATGTGCACCGAAATAGTCACGCTGAGCCTGAATCAAGTTGGCGGGCAGAACTTCTGAACGATAGCTATCGTAATAAGCAATTGCCGCAGAGAAGGTTGGAGTTGGGATACCATTCTGGATTGCGTAAGAAACAACATCACGCAGTGCCTGCTGGTATTCGTCAGCGATATTCTTGAAGTATGGATCCAGCAGCAGGTTCGCAATGTCTGTATCATTAGCATATGCATCAGTTATTTTCTGCAGGAACTGAGCACGGATGATGCAACCAGCACGAAAGATCTTAGCAATCTCACCGTAATGCAGATCCCAGTCGTTTTCTTCGGAAGCAGCACGCAGTTGAGAGAAGCCTTGAGCGTAAGACACGATCTTGCCCAAATACAATGCACGACGTACTTTTTCTACAAACTCAGCTTTATCGCCAGTAAAGGCTTTAGCCTGCGGGCCGCTGAGTACCTTGGAAGCTGCAACACGCTGAGTTTTCAGCGAAGATAAATAGCGGGCAAACACAGATTCAGTGATCAGTGACAGTGGCTCGCCCAGATCCAATGAGCTTTGGCTGGTCCATTTACCAGTACCTTTGTTAGCCGCTTCATCCAAAATCACATCAACCAGATATTTACCGTCTTCATCTTTCTTAGTGAAGATATCTTTAGTGATGTCGATCAGATAGCTGCTTAACTCACCATTGTTCCACTCTGTGAAGGTTTCAGCTAACTCTTCATTATTTAAGCCCAGCGCGCCTTTGAGCAGCGCATAAGCCTCAGCAATCAGTTGCATATCACCATATTCAATGCCGTTGTGAACCATCTTCACATAGTGACCGGCACCGTTCGGACCGATGTAAGCAACGCAAGCTTCACCATCTTCAGCGCGCGCAGCGATTTTATCGAGGATAGGCGCAACCAGCTCGTACGCTTCTTTTTGGCCACCAGGCATAATTGATGGGCCCTTCAATGCGCCCTCTTCACCACCAGAAACACCAGTACCGATGAAGTTAAAGCCTTGATCAGAAAGTTCTTTGTTACGACGGATGGTGTCTTTATAGAAGGTGTTACCACCATCAATCAAGATATCGCCCTTATCCAGATGCGGTGTCAGGGAAGCGATAGTCTTATCTGTCGCTTCACCTGCCTGCACCATCAATAGGATACGGCGTGGTTTTTCCAGCGATTCAACAAACTCTTCAACAGTATAAAAAGGTGCGAGTTTCTTACCTTGGTTCTCAGCGATAACTTCATCAGTTTTTTCGCGTGAACGGTTGAAGATAGAAACAGTGTAACCGCGACTCTCAATGTTAAGAGCCAAGTTACGGCCCATCACTGCCATACCTACAACACCGATTTGTTGCTTGGACATTTTATACTCCTATCTTAATGAGTGGACGAAAGTGTCTATTTCGGCCAACGAGTCACAAACATCTTACCTTATGTTACCCGTAACCTAACATTCAAGTGAAAATTAAGCACGTAAAGGAAACTTGAAACTCACATATAACATTTGTTTAAAGCTTAATTTTTAATCAGAGACAGAAACTTTTTTCCTGAGTTGCTCGAGTTCGTTTTCATATAAACGTACACGTTCAACATAATCACTAAATTGACTCAAAATTTGTTGATTTTCTTTCCTGAGAGCAGTGTTACTATCGATAGCAGCTCTTACATCTTTTAAGGCTTGTACCGAACGCCTACGCTCGAATTCTAAACGACCTTGAAGATCGAGAATTATTGGCATAAGTGCATCCGTTGGAGATACAGTTTCAACTGACACTCCATACTCAGGGTCAAACTCTTCAAATGCTTTATTAAGGAATAAGTCAAAATTTTCAGGTTTTTCTGGGTTAATCCAATATGTATTTAGTAGAAAAGCTAAATGCTTCTTTTGATAAGTATCCATTCCTGATGAAGACGATGAAAAAGCCTTTGTCAGGTCATTTTTTCCATTCAATGGGTGGCAGGCTGTTTGCCATTCGCATTTACCAGCACAGTAAACGGAAGCACCATCAATAAGAGCTTCAATACCAACACCTGAATTAATGGTAATAACAGACTTAGCTTTTCTAATAAGTTCATGGATATTACTATTACTTTTAACAACCCATTGATTTGTTGCAACTAATTTTTCAATTGCTTCCTCGACTGCAAATGACTCACAAAAAGGATGTCTCTTTACTACCAAAAAAGATTCACTTTTTTTTGCCAACTCAGCAGCATCATTTAATAATTGAATGCCATCATAATTACTGTGAATAGCAACGGGGTCATTTTGAACCTGCATTGGATAGAAAACATAATCTTTAATGTCATTTGGGAGAATATCTTCAGATTGTGGGTATTTTGAATATTTTGTTCTAAGAAAGAAATCATGCCAATGTGAGATTATTGATTCTGCATCAGATTCTGATATAGACTTTATATCTCCCTCATATTTATGCGGATTAACAACTATATCAGACCAACCTGAATAACCATGAGCATCAATTGAGAAAAGAGGAACTACTGGGGATTCTTTCATTTTATAAACATTTTTTTCATTACCCCATGAATGATATGAAAATATCATTGTCCCTTTTTCAGGCAATCGTGGTGCCTGATCCGCACCAAAAGGTACATCCCTAAAATAAAGTGGGATTTTCCTATCAGTTAATGCAAAAATTAAATTGCTAATAAAATTTTTATGTTTAAAACCATCGATAGGATTTTTAGTCCACGAAATAGGAATTTCAACTATTATCTTATGTATCATAAAATCTCCTTTATTAGCCCAGGCTTTTATATATGAGCAGTGTTTTTTCAATAACGCTTGTAGAGGAGAATAGATTCGTTACTCTTTCCCGCGCACGCAGTCCAAGTTCTTCTCTTAATCGAGCATTGATTAACAACTCCTCAATTTTTTGGGATAATTGTGCGATATCATTTTTTGGAACTATAAAGCCTGTTAGGTTATTTTCGATGATGCTGGTACATCCTCCCGTGTCATATGCTATTGATGCACGCCCGACCGCAGCAGCTTCGATCAAGATTCTGGGAACGCCTTCAGCATAAACTGAGGGAAGCGCGACAATATTAGACATCTCGATAAGTTCTTTAACGTTATTACTTTTACCAAGCCAATTTATTTTTTTTTCAGCAGACCATTGTTCAATAACATTATCAGGTATGCAATCAGGATCATTTTTTACAGATATTCCAGCAACATTCAATTCGAAAAAAATATTCTTAGCTTCAAGGTTTCTTTTAACTTCAATCAAATCTGCTAGACCTTTACTCCAAATCAAACGACTTGCAAAAAGAACAATTGGGGTTGGTTTAATTTCTTCTTTTACATAATTAAAATCTTTGACATCAATGCCAGCACCTTCAATGACAATGGTTTTATCTTGTCGAACACCAGTCATTTGAATTATTCTACTTCTATCATTTTCATGTTCAAAAATAAGAAATACATCTTTTTTTGCTGTGATCCAGCGATAAAGAGGCGCCACCATATTTTTTAGAAATAAATATTTTTTTTCGTCTGAAGAAAATACTCGACCTAACCCGACAAAACTTAAAACGAGATTCTTTTTACAAACTTTAGCGTAGCAACCGCCA
>Ga0163162_10007002_pt1 | contig 10937 bp, 5 predicted proteins | sample S55metaG_FD_115310 | JGI IMG/M metagenome (GOLD analysis project Ga0163162, IMG submission 115310) | Switchgrass rhizosphere microbial communities from Kellogg Biological Station, Michigan, USA - S5-5 metaG | ecosystem: Host-associated > Plants > Roots > Rhizosphere > Soil | place: USA: Michigan...
AGTCGACTGCGACCACTGCGGCTTAAACCCTTCCCATTCTTTGCGTAACCAGCCCCCCAGTTCTGCGGTCAGACCGTCGTAAGAAGAGAAAAGATCATCGACTTGCTGCGGTGTTACTTCGTCGTTGACGTGGATGCGATAGAACTTGCCCGCTTCCCCCGTGAAAGTCCCTTTGCCATTTTCATCGAGCTTGACCGGTGTGATCTTGCCGCCATCCATGGCAATTACATCGACCTGAATATTCCCCACGGGAACGTCATAAACCGATTCAAACTTGCTCTCGATTTCTAGCTTTCCGCCCTTCTGGCATTGCACGACGGTAGAGAAAAACTCGTCGTCGCCACTGCTCACCGTGGTGATGGTGTTGCCGAATCGGACGATCCGTTCCATACCCATCAGCGAAGGCAAATCAGCAATGTGACTGGCTTGGTCTGCCGCTTGGCCATACCAGCGTTTCAGCTGTTCACGGTAGAGAGACAAGGTGTCCGGAAAACGGTCGAGCTCCTGCTCGATGCGGGCGATGTGCGCCATCAACGCACCGAACGGTATGAAGTGGAGTGGAAAATCGGGTCGAACATCAGCAATCCCTCGCGCAGAAAATGGGCGCGCGAGACTTTGCCGGGGATCAAACCGGAAAGAAGTCAGGGAAGTAGGCAATGGCCGTAGGGCAAATCTCTAATTCGCCCTCACAAAACGCCAGACAGGCACAAACAAAAACGTGGCGTGAGGTTGCCCTCACGCCACGTTCATTTACTACCCCGGGAAGTCCGCGTCCAGCCAACTCCCGGTGGCCTCAACCTTCAGCCAATGCGTGTTCGCGAATGAGCTTCTTGTTGATTTTCCCCACACTGGTCTTGGGGATTTCAGCCACGAACTTGAACTGCTTGGGGATCGCCCATTTGTTGATGCGGCCACTCTCGACAAAGCCTTGAAGATGCGCTTCAAGGATTTTACGATCCAGATACTGCCCCGGTTCGCACACCACCAGCGCCATGGGCCGTTCGCCCCACTGTTCATCGACAATGCCGACGACCGCGACGGACATCACCGCCTCGTGTTCGCTGATCAGGCTCTCCAGCTCCAGGGAGCTGATCCACTCGCCCCCGGTCTTGATCACATCCTTGATTCGGTCTTTGATTTCCACCCCGCCCAACGGGTCGATGGAAGCCATGTCGCCGGTGTGCAGCCAACCGCCCTGCCACAGCTCGGCACCCTTTTCGGGCTCATGCAAATAGCCTTGGGTCAGCCAGGGCGCGCGGACCACGATTTCCCCAAGGGACTCGCCGTCATGGACAACGTCGTTGCCACTGGCATCGATGATTTTCAGGTCGACCATCGGCACCGGTGTCCCGGTCTTGATGCGGATGGCCAGTTGCTCCTCGGTGGATTGCGCAAGGTCGTCTTCACGTAGGTAAGTCAGGCACAGCAGTGGGCAGGTTTCCGACATGCCGTAACCGCAGTGCACCGCAATCCCTTTGGCGCTCGCCTCGCTGGCAATCCCCAGGGTCAACGCGCTGCCGCCCAGGAGCATTTTCCAACCGTCGAAACGGGTCTGTTTGGCCGCCTCGCAGTTCAGGATCATTTGCAAAATGGTCGGTACGCAGTGGGAGAACGTGACCTTTTCTTCGCGGAAGAGTTTGACCAGGCTGTTGGGTTCGTAGCGGCCGGGATAGACCTGCTTGATGCCCATCAGTGTCGCGACATACGGCACACCCCACGCATGCACGTGAAACATCGGTGTGATGGGCATGTACACGTCATCGGAACGCAGCAGCGGCTGGCCTTGATAAACGCCCAGCGTGGCGACGGCATTCAACGTGTGCAGGACCAATTGGCGGTGGGTGAAATACACCCCTTTCGGGTCGCCGGTGGTGCCGGTGGTGTAGAACAGCGTCGCCACCGAGTTCTCGTCGAAATCGGGGAAGTCGTACTGGTCTGAGGCCTGGGACAGCAGGTGCTCATACTCGCCCAACACCGGTAATGAGGTATCGGTCGCCGAATCGTCCGTCAATTGCACGTAGCGTTTGACGGTGGTGAGTTTGTCCTGGATCGGCTCCAGCAACGGCAGGAAATCATCATGCACCAGCACCACATCGTCTTCGGCGTGGTTCATGGTGAAGAGCACCTGGTCCGGCGAAAGACGGATGTTCACCGTGTGCAGCACCGCGCCGATCATCGGCACGGCGAAGAAGCACTCCAGGTAGCGATGGCTGTCCCAGTCGAGCAATGCCACGGTGTCGCCAGCCTTGACGCCGGCCGCCGTCAGGGCATTGGCCAGCCGGCGGATACGCTTGTTGAGCGTCTGGTAGCTGTAGCGCAGTTTGTCGGCATACACGATTTCCCGGCCCGGCTCGTAGCGCACACCGGACAGCAAGAGCTGTTTGATCAGCAAGGGATAGGCATAGGCGCCGTCGGCGGGCGGGATTATTTTTGTCGCCATCATGGTTGGGGGTTCCTGGTCCTTTTTAGCGTTGGCTCAATGCCCCGTGATGCACACGGTTGCATTCGACTTCCGGCGCTAGGCCGGAAGTCGCGGGGGCATGGCGATCAGAACTGCTCTGCATCCAGTTCGTAGAGGCATTCGCTGCCGGCCTGGGCCGACGCGCTCAACGAATGGATGCGCGGCAACAACCGGGCGAAGTAGAAACGCGCGGTGCCGAGCTTGCTCGCGTAGAAGTCGTCCTCGGAAGGCGCGCTCAGGGCGGCCTTGGCCATCAGCGCCCACATGTAGGCGTAGGCGGTGTAGCCGAACACATGCAGGTACTCGACCGAGGCTGCACCGATTTCGTTCGGGTTGTTTTTCGCCCGGTCCAGCAACCACTCGGTCAATTCGTCGAGGGTGTCCAGAGCCGCGTTCAACGGCTTGGTGAACTCGCCAAGGTCAGCACTGGCGTTGGCGGTGAAGTCGCGAATTTCCGAAGCGAACAGACGATAGAGCGCCCCGCCGCTGGCGACGATCTTGCGCCCGGCCAGGTCCAGCGACTGGATGCCGTTGGTGCCTTCGTAGATCTGCGTGATGCGCACGTCGCGCACCAGTTGCTCCTGGCCCCACTCGCGAATGTAGCCATGGCCGCCGAAGACTTGCTGACCGTGAATCGTGGTCTCCAGGCCCATGTCGGTGAGAAACGCCTTGGCCACCGGCGTCAGCAACGCCACCAATTCTTCAGCACGCTTGCGGGTCGTTTCGTCTTCGCTGTACTTGGCGGTGTCCAGTTGCATGGCCACGTACGTCGAGAACGCGCGACCGCCTTCGTTCAAGGCTTTCATGGTCAGCAGCATGCGGCGCACGTCCGGGTGGACGATGATCGGGTCGGCGGATTTGTCTTTGCATTGCGCGCCGGTCGGCGCACGACTTTGCAGGCGGTCACGGGCATAGGCGACGGCGTTCTGATACGAGCGCTCACCCTGTGCCAGGCCCTGGATACCCACACCCAGGCGTTCGTAATTCATCATGGTGAACATCGCCGCCAGGCCTTTGTTCGGCGCGTCGACGATCCAGCCTTTCGCACCGTCAAAGTTCATGACGCAGGTAGCGGAGGCCTTGATGCCCATCTTGTGCTCGATGGAGCCGCAGGACAGGGCGTTTTTTTCGCCCAGTGAACCGTCGGCATTGACCAATACTTGCGGCACCAGGAACAGGGAAATGCCTTTAGGCCCCGCCGGTGCATCCGGCAGGCGGGCCAGGACCAGATGGATGATGTTTTCCGTCAGGTCGTGGTCGCCGCCGGTGATGAAAATCTTGCTGCCGCTGATCGCATAGCTGCCGTCGGCCTGAGGTTCGGCCTTGGTGCGAATCAAGCCCAGATCGGTGCCGGCATGGGCCTCGGTCAGGCACATCGAACCGGTCCAGGTGCCGGCGTACATGTTCGGCAGGTACGTCGCTTTCAGTTCTTCACTGGCGTGGGCCTTGATCGACAGGCACGCGCCGGCGGTCAACATCGGGTACAGGCCGAACGACAGGCTGGCCGCGTTGACCATCTCTTCGACCTGCGCGGAAATGGCCTTGGGCATGCCCATGCCACCGTAGTGCGGATCACCGCCGACACCGACCCAACCGCCCTCGGCGAATGCCTGGTACGCCTGTGCAAAACCGTCCGGTGCGCTGACCGAGCCGTTGTTCCAGGTGCAACCCTGTTCGTCGCTGGCACGGTTCAAGGGTGCAATGACTTCGCCGCTGATTTTGCCGGCCTCTTCGAGGATCGCGGCGGCGGTTTCTTCATCGATCACTTCAGCCAGGCCAGGCAAACTGGCCCACAGCCGGGACACCTGAAAAACCTCGTTGAGTACGAAGCGCATGTCGCGCAGAGGAGCGTTGTAGTCAGACATCTTTAACTTACTCGGAAGTGGTCACGGCATGGGGCATGCCAGGACGTTGAGCGGTATCGCAGGTATCGGTTTGTGCTGGGGTTTCGTCGGTAACGTCACCCCGTTCCAGCGCCCGATTGCGCAACAGGAAGTACGACAGGGCCGGAATCAGGATCAGCGCGCCGAGCATGTTCCACAGGAACATGAAGGTCAGCAGGATGCCCATGTCAGCCTGGAACTTGATCGGCGACCAGACCCAGCACACCACGCCTGCCGCCAGGGTGATGCCGACCAGGCCGACCACCCGGCCCGTGAACGACACGGCGTTGCGGTAGGACTGGGACAGCGTCAGACCCTGGCGCTGGAAATGCAACTGCACACTGAGCAGATACAACGCGTAGTCCACGCCGATCCCCACCCCCAACGCGATCACGGGCAAAGTCGCCACTTTCACGCCGATGCCCATGGCCACCATCAAGGCTTCACAAAGAATCGAAGTCAGGACCAGAGGCAACAGCGCCACCAGCGTCGCGCGCCAGCTGCGGAAGGTGATCAGGCAGAACAACGTCACCGCTGCGTAGACGTAAAGCAGCATGGTGTGGTTGGCCTCGCGCACCACGATGTTGGTCGCCGCTTCGATACCGGCGCTGCCGGCAGCCAGCAGGAACTGACGATCATCGGTGCTGTTTTCCTTGGCAAACTTGTCCGCAATGGCGACCACGGCGTCCAGGGTTTCGGCCTTGTGGTCCTTGAGGTAAGCAATCACCGGCATCAGCGAGCAATCGGTGTTGAACAACTCAGGAGAGTTGACCGAGGCTTGTTGCGCGGCGTAGTTCAGAACGTCCTGGTTACGCTGGATGTTGTTGAGCTTGGGGTTGCCCTCGTAGGTCCCGGCCGTGATTTGACGCACGGCGTTGACCAGCGACGTGGTCGCCTGCACGCCCGGATTCTGTTGCAGTTCCCAGGCCAGGCGATCGGCAAGCACCAGCGTCTTGTAGTTCAGGCAGCCTTCCGGTGCAGTCTTGATCATCACCGCAAACAGGTCGCTGGACAGCGCGTAGTGCTGGGTGATGTAAGCGTTGTCACGGTTATAACGCGAGTCGGCACGCAACTCCGGCGCACCACTTTCCAGGTCGCCGATCTTCAGGTGCTGGCTGACCATGAAACCACCGACGCCCATCAGCAACGCGACCAGCACAGCACCTGTCGCCCACTTGGCGGTGGTGAAGCGGTCGAGCATATCCCACAAGCGACCGAAGCCTTTGTGGCGGTCGGCGCGGGTGTCGATTTTCAGGGCACGTTCGGCCGCCTTGGCGCCGACGCCGACATAGGACAGCGCAACCGGCATCAGCAGCAGCGAGGTAAAGATCAACACCGCAACACCAATACTCGCGGTAATGGCCAGGTCCTGGATCACCGGAATGTCGATCAGCATCAACACGGCAAAGCCCACGGCGTCGGCCAGCAGCGCGGTTACGCCGGCAATGAACAGACGGCGAAAGGTGTAGCGCGCGGCGATCAGCTTGTGGGTGCCGCGAGCGATGTCCTGCATGATGCCGTTCATCTTCTGCGCCGCGTGGGACACACCGATCGCAAAAATCAGGAACGGCACCAGCACCGAGTACGGGTCGATGGCGTAGCCCAGCCAGGCGACGATGCCCAGTTGCCAGACCACCGCGATCAACGAGCAGCCGACCACCAGCAGGGTGCTGCGTATGCAACGGGTGTAGGCGTAGATGATAATCAGCGAGGTCACGACAGCCAGGCCGAAGAACATCATCACCTGAATCAGGCCATCGATCAGGTCGCCCATCAATTTGGCGAAACCGATCACCCGAACCTTGTAGTGACCCTTGCCTTCAACGCCGGACTTGCGCGCTGCGCTGTCACCGGCGTATTCGATCTTGTCGCGCAACTGCTCTTCGAGCATCTGCGAGAACGCGTGATAGTTGATGCGCTGGCCGCCAGCCGCTGCCTTGTCCATCAGCGGCACAATCAGCATGCTCGATTTGAAGTCGCTGGCCACCAGGCTGCCGACGATACCGGCACGGGAAATGTTCTGGCGCAGTTGCTCGATTTCTTCAGGTTTGCCCTGGTAGGTATCGGGCATCACCGGGCCACCCTGGAAACCTTCCTCGGTGACTTCGGTCCAGCGTACCGCCGGGCTCCACAACGACTTCATCCAGGCCCGCTCGACGCCCTCGGTGAGGAACAATTGATCGTTGACCTGCTTGAGCACGTCCAGGTAACCGGGATCGAAAATATCGCCCTGGGTGTTTTCCACCACCACACGCACCGAGTTACCCAGGCCACGCAGCGACTGGCGGTTTTCCAGGAAATTCTGGATGTACGGCTGGCTTTGCGGAATCATTTTTTCGAAGCTGGGACGCAGCTCCAGGCGTGTCGCGGCCATGTAGCCCAGCACCACGGTGGCCAGCGCCATCATCAGCATGAACAGCGGGCGGTAGTTGAACACCAGCCGTTCGAGCAGATTGCCGGATTTACGGTCGAAATCGCGCACGTCGCGGATCACCGGCATGGCGTCTTGTTTGATATTGCCCATGTCTGGGTTCTCGCTTTAAAGGTTCAAGGTCTTATTCGACGAACAGTGCCCGGGCACCACGGCTACCCGCGACCACCAGTGAGCCGTCGTTGGCCTGGGTGGCGCCGGCTATCGGCGTCGGTACGGGGCGCTGAACCAGATGCAATTGCGCGCCAGTGCCCTGGCTGACCAGCATCTGCCCGCCCAAGGTGAACAGGCGGTAATCGCCATGGAGATCGATGAGGCCGGCGGTGACGCTGATGTGCAGGCCGCTGTCCAGCGCGGTCCAACTCTGGCCGCCATCGGTGCTGCGCAACACGTTGCCGCGCAATCCGTAGACGACCACTTCCCCCGGCTTGCCAATCACGCCGAAGAAACTGCCTTGATAAGGGGTTTGTACGGCGGCGAAACGCTGGCCGACGTCATCCCATTTGAGCAACAGACCTTGCTCGCCGGCGATATACAAAGCGTCGCCAGTCGAAGCGATGGCATTGAGGTGAAAGCCTTGCGGGTTGTCGGTGCGATCCTGGAACGGGGTCCAGGTCTGGCCACCGTCTTCGGTACGCAGAATCAGGTTGAACACGCCGACCACATAGCCGACCTGTTCGTTGGCAAACCAGACGTCGAGCAAAGGTTTGTCGGCGCCCTGCTCTGCCAGTCGCTGGCCTTCGGCAGCCAGCCGCGACCATTCTTCGTTACCCGGTTCGGCGCTGGCCAATGCATCGTAATGCTTGACCAGCAACTCACCGATCTGGCGTCCATCCAGTTGTTTGGTCCAGGTCACGCCAGCATCACTGCTGTGCAACACCACGCCGTCATTTCCGACCGCCCAGCCTTCCCTGGCAGATGGAAAATTGACCGCACTGAGATCGGCACTCACTGGCACGGCTGCTTGCTGCCAGTGTTTACCGCTGTCATCGGAATAGAGAATGTGTCCACGCTGCCCGACGGCAACCAAACGGTCGCCCGCACGGGTCATGCCGGACAACGGACTGCTGACCGCCAAGGCACTGACTCTGGCAGGCAGGTCCAGCACATCGATATAGCCGGCCGCCTGGGTGGCGCCCTGTGACAAGACAAGCAGGGCGCCGAACGCCAGCTGCAGGTACTTTTTCGAACACATACCGCGTCCTCTTGGGAAAACCGCGTCAGGGCCTGCAACCATGCAGCCCGACGTTAAGAACTGGCGCCGCGCTGATCAGCGAGCACCAACCGTCGCGCGGTCACACGGCTTTGTGAGCCGTGGACCGCATGAACGTTTTGTCGCGGTTTGCTTAGCGAATGCCGGCGCCCGCCAGGGATTCCGACGACCACTGAGCCTTGGAGAGCGGTTCGATGTACTTGATGCCGCCGTAAGGGCCGACCACACCGTTGATGTTGTAGGAACCGCCCACCAGGTCATAGATCATGAACGGGGTGGAGTCTGGAACCTGCTTGTCATAGCTTTGGCTGAGGAAGGCAAACGAACCACGGTAGAGCTGACCACGGGCGTCATATTGGTCCGAGGCCAGAGCTGTCCAGCTGTCTTCGTCGAGGTAGAAGCGACGCTTCTGGTAGATGTGACGGGCACCGGCCTTGAGGTTGCCTTCCACGACCCATACGCGGTGTTTTTCCCAGCGCACAAAATCAGGTGCCAGGTGATTCGGGGTGGTCAGCGACTTCGGATCCTGGACGTAGGTCAGCTTGTAGGTGTTGTAAGGCACGATCATTTCCTGCTTGCCCACCAACTTCCAGTCGTAGCGGTCCAGCGCGCCGTTGAACACAAACACGTCGTCGTAGGTGCCTGCGCCTGCGGTGCCTGGGTTAGGCGTGTCGTAAGCCAGGTTCGGCGCGAGCTTGACCCGACGCTGGCCAGGCAAGTACTGCCAGGCGCGACGCGGTTGTTGCAACGGGTTGGCGGCGTCCTTGAGCATCACTGCTTCGCCGGCACGACGCGCCGGGCCGGTGTACTGCAGCTTCATCTGGTAGTACACGTCAGCGCTGCTGATCGGCTGCGAGAGGTTTTCATAGATCGGGTAGGAGATGTTCGCTTGCCCGGTGGTCGCCAGGCTCGCCACGCCAGCCGAGTCGACGTTCCAGGAGTCGTACTTGGAGCTGATGCTGACGCCTTGGTAGCGCAACAGGAAGTTCCACATCGCTTCGTTGCCCGACTGCGGAATCGGGAACGGAATGCCCGGCAACACGTTGTCGATGGCCAGGCCACCTTCAAGGGACTTGGCGCCAGTGGCGTTTTTCACGCCGTTGTCCAGGATGGCCTGAGGCAACGAGACGGTACGGTGAGTCGGGTACACGTCAACATGGAAGGTAGGGAAACGCTTGGCCAGTTCCGCCGTGGTTGCGGTGAGCATGCCCTTGTACTGATCGACGTTCTTGCCGTCGATGACCAGCAGCGGCTTTTCGCTGGCAAAAGGATCCGGACGCATGCTGTCACCGGATTTGAAGCTGGCCGGCGGCGTGGTCAGACCACCGTTGTAGGCGGGGATGGAACCATCGGCATTACCGGCTTTTTCAGCACCGACCAGGGTCAGGTTGCTGCCCAGTTTGGCGGCGTCCTGGGCCGATACGGCGGCGTGTGCCTGAGCAGCGATGACCATCGCCAGCGAGGCAGCCAATACGGTTTGTACAAATTTCATATTGTTATTCTCCTGCTTGCATTGAGCAAATCAGTGGTGAATCAAAAGGTGGTTTTCATCGTCAGGTAAACAGCACCACGGTCTTCAGTCGTGGCACCGCCACCCGAGAAGGACGAGTAGCCACCGGCGTAGCACGCATAGTTTTCGTTACCGCTAAAAGCGTTTGGAGTAGAGCCATCGCCACCCGTCGGGCCGGTGCTCACGCCACTTTTATTGCACTTCTCGGTCTGGCCGAAGGAGTCCACGTATTTCAGGTCGACAAAGTATTTGTTGTACACAACGGCACCCACGCCGACGGCATAGTTGCCGGTGTCCTTGGCACCGCCACCGGACACCGGTGACACGCCGTCAAGACCCACGTTGACGGACATCGGAGCGTTGAGGTCGACGCCTGGGAACACTTGGTACCAGGTCGGGGTGAAGTTGACGGCCAGGCCCCAGTTGTCACGGGTCGGCGCGTCGATGCCGCGATAGGTGCCCTTGCCCTTGTAGAGTGCTTCGTTCTTGTCATCGAGGCTCAACAGGTTGCTGTAATACAGTTCAGCAAGCACTGTTGCCTGATCGAACACCGGTGTTTTCGGCAGGGTCATCAGACCGTTGAGCGTCCAGTGCAAGGTGTCGCCGGTGGCGCTCATGCTGTCGCCGCGGCTCGGGGTGTCATAAACCACACCCGTGGCATCCGTACGCGCCGGCAACAGGCCCAGGCCTTTGCCCAGACCCAGCGGGCTGGCGGTGCTGACAATCGCCGGGATACTGGCCAACGGCATGTTGTGACGGATGTTCAGGTCCGAACCCACGCTCACCCCGCCCACGTCCTTGGACAGGCTCAGGCCGGCGATCTTGATGTTGTCGGCATAGGCCAGTTGATAGGTGGCAGTGTTCAGCGAGTTGAGGGTGTTGACCACCGCAGGCACTTGCCCGGTCGGGCGGGTGCCGTTGGGGTTGGCCGAGGTAATGCCTCTGGCATCCAGCCACGCTTGCGGCAGGATTTCCGACGTTTCGCGGTAGTAAACGCCGAGCGTGCCATCCAGCCAGGCTGGCGACCACTTGGCCATTACGCCCCAGTCGCCGCTGTCGTGCGGTGTCAGGTCATGACCGCGACGCACGTTGGTCAAGCCGTTGCACGGCGCCAGGCCGCAACCCAATGGGCTGCCAGGTACCACGGCGTTGGTGTTGCCGAGCAGGAACGACTGCGCACCGAAGCCGACCAAGTCGGAACCACCGTAATAGGTGCCCGCTTCCGGCAGACGCGCAGCATCCCAATTCAGGAAATACTGGGCGCCCACGGTCAACTCGGGATTGACGGTGAACGACATCGACAACTGGTTACGCGGCACGAACAGCTCTTTGGCTTCAGTACCCGGCGATGCGGCCAGCTTGGCCAGATCGAGGCCGGACTGGCCGTAGCTGACCGAATGCACCGGGTTGAGAATGGTCTCGCCCCAGAACACGTTGTG
>Ga0163162_10007005_pt1 | contig 10935 bp, 7 predicted proteins | sample S55metaG_FD_115310 | JGI IMG/M metagenome (GOLD analysis project Ga0163162, IMG submission 115310) | Switchgrass rhizosphere microbial communities from Kellogg Biological Station, Michigan, USA - S5-5 metaG | ecosystem: Host-associated > Plants > Roots > Rhizosphere > Soil | place: USA: Michigan...
ATGCCCGCGTACCAGCAGGTTGAGGAAGAGGAAGACGAACACCTCTACCACACGCAGGGTTGGACACGAGAGCTCTGGATCGAGGCGCTAGGTATGCTGGCAGTGTTGCCGCCGCCCGAAGAAGAGCGCGACGTAACGACTGCGGAAGACGCCGCGAAGGCCAAGAAAGCGCGCACCAAGAAAGCGGCCGCGAGATAACTCGAAATCTTCTCTGCGCAACCTCAGCGTCCTCTGCGCCTCTGCGGTTAACTTTCACCGCAGAGGCGCAGAGGACGCAGAGGTTGCGCAGAGGGTTTAGAACGAGAAAGGGATAGGTAAAATGAGTCAGCCCAGAAATAAGTCAAAAGCAAATTCAAAGAACAACAAATCAAATTCCACGGAGAACCCGGTTGAGCCTACTAATGGAGCCGGTTTGGGCGCGAACAATCAGAAGCTCGACGATCTCGCGCCGAATGTCGAAGACTCCGCCGGAGAGTTTCTATCAACCAATCAAGGCATTCGCGTCAACGATAATCAAAACTCACTCAAAGCAGGCGATCGTGGACCAACCTTGATCGAGGATTTCATCTTTCGCGAAAAGATGACCCATTTCGATCACGAGCGAATTCCGGAGCGCGTGGTTCACGCTCGCGGCACCGCCGCACACGGCTACTTTCAGGTTTATGAATCGATGGCCGAATATACCAGGGCCCACTTTCTCCAGGATCCGTCACTGCAAACGCCTGTCTTCGTTCGCTTCTCTACAGTCGTGGGCTCTCGCGGCTCGACCGACCTCGCACGCGACGTGCGCGGCTTCGCAGTGAAGTTTTATACGCAGGAAGGAAACTACGATCTGGTTGGTAACAACATACCCGTTTTCTTTATCCAGGACGCGACCAAATTTCCTGACTTGATCCATGCGGCCAAGCCTGAGCCTCATAATGAAATGCCGCAGGCAGCCACTGCTCACGACACCTTCTGGGACTTCATCTCGCTCATGCCCGAATCGATGCACATGATCATGTGGGCGATGTCTGACCGCGCCATCCCGCGCAGCTTGCGCATGATGGAAGGCTTTGGCGTGCACACGTTTCGTTTTATCAACGCCAGGGGCAAAGCGCGCTTCGTGAAGTTTCACTGGAAACCGCTGCTCGGCTTGCACCAGGTTGTTTGGGACGAGGCGCAGAAGATTTCCGGCAAGGATCCTGACTTTCATCGACGTGATCTCTGGGAGGCGATCGAAGAGGGCAACTTTCCCGAGTGGGAGCTCGGCGTTCAAATTGTCGAAGAGAAAGACGAACACAGCTTCCCATTTGATCTGCTCGATGCGACGAAGATCATCCCGGAAGAGTTAGTGCCGGTGCGGCGCATCGGCAGGTTAACACTGAATCGTAATGTGGAAAACTTCTTCGCCGAAACAGAGCAGGTCGCTTTTCACACCGGTAACATCGTCCCCGGAATCGACTTCACTAACGACCCATTGCTGCAAGGGCGATTATTTTCTTACCTCGATACGCAACTGTTGCGTCTTGGTGGTCCAAACTTTCACGAAATTCCGATCAACCGCCCCGTCGCACCGGTGCATAACAACCAGCGCGACGGCTTTATGCGCCAAACGATCAATAGAGGACAGACGAGCTACGATCCCAATAGCCTGCGCGGCGGATGTCCATTCCAGGCGGGCATGGATATGAGTGGGTTCGTCAGTTATGCGGAAAAGATTGACGCTCAGAAGGTGAGGCAGCGCAGCGCCAGTTTCTTCGATCATTTCAGTCAGGCTACGCTCTTCTACAGAAGCCAGTCAGAGGCGGAGCAGAATCACATCGTGCGGGCGTTGCGGTTCGAGTTGGGCAAAGTCGGCACGCCGCCGATTCGCGAGCGGATGCTGGGTCTGTTGGCCCAGGTCGATACGGATCTGGCGAACAGGGTTGCGACAGGACTTGGGTTGAACGTGCCGAAGAAACTCGAGAAGCCAATGAACATGAGCGTTCCGGCTGACGCCGATCCACGGAAGTTTCAACCGAAGCGAAACGGCGAGGAGCTGGAGCCTTCGCCGGCTTTGCGAATGGTTGATAATCCGAACTTTCCTTTAAAGTCGATCAAGACGCGCAAGATCGCTTTCCTGGTGGCGGACGGATTCAATGAAGCTTCGGTCATGGATATGAAGATGGCGTTGATGAAAGCGGGAGCGAAAGCGATGACTGTCGCGCCGCACTTAGGCGTGCTGACTGGAGCGGGTGGTGAGACGTTGAATGCAGATTTTAGTTTACTTACGGCTGCGTCTGTTTTGTTCGATGCGGTCTACGTTCCGGATGGTCAAGCTAGTGTATCGGCGCTGCAAGGCGGACCAGAAGCAGTGGACTTCCTCCGCGAGGCTTACCAGCACTGCAAGACTATTGCGGCGCACGGCATGGGAGTGCAGTTGTTGGAGAACGCCGGCCTTGGTGAATCAATGGCGGATGCCGGTCTGATCGCGGCACGTGATGGTGATGCCCGGGCCCTCGCGGAAGACTTCATCGTCGGTATCGCACGCCACCGGCATTGGGAACGCGAAGTGATTTTGTAGAAAGCCATCCACAGATTACGCAGATGTCATAAACAATCTGGGTAATCTGTGGATAAAGATTTGTTTATCAACCCGCCAACAATTCGCGTTCAACGACGGCGACCTGAGCGTCGACCATTCCATAAAGATTCAGCTCACCGCAGCGGGTGAAGGCAGAGTGCATGGCAGCATGTGCAAGTGCCTCGGGTTCTGTCGAATTTTCCAGCGTTCCCATCAGCACAAACAGTGCGCCCGCGGCTTTAGCACCACCAGTCCCACAGATTATGTCGACTAGTGCTTCAAGCTTTTCTCGGTCTGAATGATCCTCGTTGCTTTCAGGTGTTCGCGAGAAGTCGGTTGTATCGATGATCCTTTCGCCCGCACCGGCGCGCCGTACGAGATCGGGCAGCAACGGATCGTTGATCTCTAACGCGTAACGAACAATGTTTCGCCACTGCGGATCGATTGATGTGTCGTTTTTCACCGACTGCGCGCGACGTCTAAGAGCATCGCTGATTGTGATTTGAGTTGTTTCGGTTTCGTGAGGTGTTTCTACGCGCAAGGGTGCGCTACTATGAGTGACCATAGTGTCATTCCTTTCGTTACAAGGTTTGATACTTAGGGTCGGCTTTGTGTGTCATCACAAGTCGGCCCGCTTCTTTGTTTGAGGGGTCCCGCCACCATAGCACAAAATTTTTCGCTTGTGTCGAAAAAATGAGATTCGATTATCCGCGGCCCACATGGGCCAGGTACTCTACAACTGAGTAGTTTAGATCCGAATCACGAAAGACTTTGCTTGGCCTTAAAATCGCGGATCTGCTTTGCCACTCGCTTATCTACCTTCACATTTTTTAGATTTGTTTCTGCTAAATTAGCGTCTGTGAGGTCGGCACCTGTAAGGTTGGCTCCTGTAAGGTTGGCTCCTGTAAGGTCAGCTCCTGCGAGGTTGGCTCCGATGAGGTTCGCATCTTCAAGGTTGGCTCCTTGAAGGTTGGCTCTTTCGAAGTTGGTTCCTATAAGATTGGCCATCCTTAGATCGACTCTAATGAGGGTGGCTTCTTCAAAGTGGGCTCCTTCGAAGTCCCCCATTTGCATGTAAGCATCTCTCAGCATTGCTCTCTCAAAATTGGTATTCGATGACCTGGAGCTGTTAAAACATGCTTTTATCATAACGGCGTCCTTGAAGTTCACACTCGATAGGTCGGCAAATATTGCGCAAAGGAAATTGGCTTGAATTCCCTCGAGGTCTGAGGATTCTAGCTTTGCCTCAACCAAGTCATTTGAAAATAGATGCACACCAGGCATCGTAAGAAATGAAAGACTTCGCCGAGCCAGTGTGGCAGCGATATCACGCTGGCCTTCAATCCGCATCAGCCATGTCCCGAAGGTGGTAGGCTCTGGTTGTTCGATGACTGAGCGCCGTCGAGTCGTTTGAGCGCAAACATTAAGGGCTACGAGTAGTGCCTCTTCAGCATTCCGTGACTGGAACATCGCTTCCCGGAACGTTGCAATGTTGAGTTGTTCCATTGGCATCGCATGACGTAGGACAAAATTAAATAATCGAGTGAGCTGCTCCTGCCACCGTCCAAGTTCCGCATGTGATCGCAAGCGCACTTCATTTAGTAGAAAAGTATGCAGGTACTCCGACATAGCGCTCGGTCCGCAGATTTGAGCCCAGTGTTTCAGTGCGTCCCGTTCGTCCCAACCTTCATCAGGGCTGGAGGCCCGCCGCTCTAAGTCACGGCTCACTCTTTCTATAGCGCGCACTACACGGCGAGCAGCAAGATACTCACCAAAGCTTTTGTGTGTGAAAACAAAAGTAGGGTCGCCGCTAATCCGCTGCCCGTACTGACGGAAGAAAAAAGCAGCCAGCAACCGGGTGACACCTGCTTTCGCGCCCTCCTGAAAAGCATCGAGCATCCTTCCGACACCGCTGGCCTTGCAGTGTTCCTCGATCTCGCGGACGGTCGTCGTTCTGCCATCTCCATGCCAGGCAGCCAGACCGATTTCTTCCAGCACTCGTGAAAACTGCTCCAGCGTCATGTGCCTGATTGGACCGAAGGCACGACCCTTCTCATAGCCTCGTTCATGAACCGCCGTTACCAGATCGGAGTAGATAGAATTCAAATTGATATCTTTGCTGAAATCCAGCTTATCGCGCGTGAAGCTCAGGGCTACGAGATAGTTGAGTAAAGGTTGAGCCGTGATCTCGTCAAGATCCTTCCGGGTTAACTCTTTCGGCAAGCCCTCGAAATTCTTTCCCGTAAGCTCTCCATAGTTTTTCCACCACTCCTGCCGCGCGTCCCTTTGCAGCAGTTTCGCGGGATCCTCATATTCGATTCCGTCGTGAACGATGACGTCCTCCTCTTCATCGGCTGAGAGAGGAGTGAAGTAAGGCAATAAGTTGAGAATTTGACGTGGCCGTCGAAACTCGGATTCATTTTCCTGAACCACCAATTCACGCCCGCTAAGCAGCACTCGCAATCTAACTACTTGTTGATTCCTTCGTTCCACCGTCTTTTCAACTTCGCGCACAAATGCTTTCGCAATGTCGGCCGCCGCCTTACCCTGACTGGCGAGTTCGTCAAGGCCGTCGAAGACAACTAGCAAATTCGGTTCGCGCGATTCAGGATCCAGTGGATTATTCAGCAACACTCCTTCGTCACGTACAAAGCGGCCAACCTCTTCAACCAGATCTTTCGAGGCGTCGATCAAATGAAGGGGAACAAATAGAACCTTGAGTTTGGAATGACTCTGAGCAACGCTCGATGCGAAGACGCGAGCAAATGATGACTTTCCGCTGCCAGGACCGCCGCTGATGACACGTATGGCGTCTTGAGGGTCGGCGCTGTCCACCCAATCTGTTAATTCCTTTTTCAAATCGATTACAACGTGTCGGCGCTTTTGCTTTTCATCTCGGAGGGCGTCCACATCCATTTCAGTGCGAGGTGTTTCCTTCGAATAGTAAGCGCTTAGCGGAACAAATATTTGGCTCAGGCTGAACGGCTCATCGAACACCGGCTCCTGGATTCGCCGGTCAAGCATTGCGGAGTATTCGGCCCAAGCCCATTCTCGATCGCCAGCTTTTGTAAACGGAGTGTTGAGCGCATCAAGCAAAGGCCCATACAATTTTGAGTTCCGCCGCCACTCCTGATTGAGTGCATAAACAAAATAGGTCGGAAGCCGGTCTGCAATGGCATCTGCGGCCGGCCCATCGATTCCAAGTTCCTTGAGCCAGGCTGACAGCAGTGTCTTGAAACTATCGAGGATTGGTAAATCGCCAGGTCGCTCCAAAAATTTCTGATCGACGCTCATCTCAATCGATAGATCCAAATTGTCAACCAATGCGTCAGCATCCGTCGCTGCTGTGTCTGACAACTGACTGGCGCTGTTATCAAGCAATTCGAAAGCTGCCGTGATTAACGACCGGCGTATTAGCAGAAACGCCAATTCGCCGGGGTCTGTTTCCAATCCCAGGGCTGCAAGAGCTTCAACCGCATCGGCGCCTAGTTCTACCCACTTTCCCGTCGCGGTGTGACCGACGCCTTTCGCTAAGGCTTTAAAAAGATCCTTAAAGTCAGCCTTCACCGGTTTGAAGAAAACCGAAACAGGTTTCTTCGTCTTCAACTTGGGAGAGAGTTTTGATTTCGATTTGCTCATGGTTTGGTTCCTTCGCGGAAGGTATCGGTAAGGCGTTGAGAAGACCAGCGAAAGAATGGTGAATAGTAAGATCGATGCGGTGAATAGTAAATGCAAAATGCAAAGATCGACGCCCGGGAAATGCTGGCTTTGCCAAAGCGAAAGTGGTATAACCAACGCATCCGACAGTCCCCTAATTAGTCATTCGGTCGACTCCCCCAACCACCGAATCGCCCCATCATCCGTGCGGGTTTTGCGTTAACTCCTTTTCAAGGGGGTCTTGATGTCCAAATCACTCGCTTTCGCTGCCGTCTCGCTGCTGTTCTTGTCGTGTGCCAGCCTCGTTGTCGCTCAGAATTACGCTGATAACCCACGGGCCGGCGGCACTGCGGAGCGAACAGTCACACCTGAAGCAAGAGCCGAAGCTAAACGACTGTACAAAGAAGGTGTGAAGTACGGTCTCGCCGGCCTCTTCCCGCAAGCCGTCCAGGTCTTGCAGCGCTCGGTGAAATTGGATCCCGCCAACGCAGACGCGCACTTCGCGTTGGGCCACGCTTATTACGACCTGAAGCAGTATCGCAATGCCATTGAGAGTTTGAAGATGGCCGTAGCGCTCGATCCGAAAGACTCAGAGGCGCGCGATCGTCTCGGCCTTGCGCGCGCGATGCTTTGGGAAGAAGACAATGCCAAGCTGTCAGCGCAGCGCCAGAGAACGGCGCCGAAACCTCAGCCAGTGTCCGAGCAGGTTTCGATGACAGCCAAAGTTCCGGCCCCGGCGCCAGCTAAGACGCCGGACAAAGCTCCGGAGAAAGTCGCCGAGAAAGCGCCGGAAAAACCACCTGAAAAAGTTACCGAACAAGCCGTAGATACTTCTGACGATGTAAACGCCGCCGCCACTGAATTACCCCTCACAAAGATCTATCGCGTTGGACCAAACGACGTGCTCGATATCCGCATCAACGATAGCGCCGCGCAATCAACTCTGTTCACGATCACAGCTTCCGGGTTGCTGGAACATCCGATGCTCTCCGAGCCGCTTGCTGCCGGTGGCCTCACGACTGATGAGATCAGCAGCCGGCTTGAAAGCGAGATCAAGCGACGCGCGTTGATGGAAAATCCGAAAGTGTCTATCGGCGTTCGCGATTACGCGAGTCACACGATTCTCGTGAGCGGTCTCGTAAAAGACTCAGGCACAAAGATTCTCCGGCGAGAAGCGATTCCACTCTACGTTGTCGTCGCCGATGCGCAACCGATGCCCGAAGCTGCGCGCGTGACGGTGCTGCGAAACGAAACGAATCAGACGTTCGACGTCGAGCTCGCAGAGTCGAGCGCGATGAACCTGCTCGTGCGGCCGGGCGATGTGATCACGCTGCATCCGAATGTGACGCAGTTTCTTTACATCGGCGGTGAAGTCAAGGCGCCTGGTGAGAAGACTTACCGGCGCGGTCTGACTTTGACGCAGGCGATCATCGCCGCCGGCGGAGTTACGCCGAAAGCGAAGGAGGCCCGGCTCGGGCGTGACGATGGCAAAGGCTTCTTAGTGGTGACGCGTTACAAGTTGAAAGAGATCGAGTCGGGCAAAGTGCAAGATCCGGCGGTTAAGCCTGGTGATCGGATCACGATCAAGGAGTGATCATGTCTGCGACGTTGAGACAAGTGAATCTGCCCACGGTGACGGCAGAGTTGCTGCGTGTGGCTGAGAGCGGCGATGTCGATGAGCTGTCGCGTTTGTTGCCGCGTGTGGTTGACATTAATGCGCGTAACCGGCACGGCATGACGGCGTTGATGAAGGCGGCTTTCTTTGGCCACGAGCCGGTGGTCCGCGTGCTGCTCGAACACGGCGCCGATCCGAATTTAACGCGCAACGACAGTTTTACGGCGCTCGCACTCGCAGCGTTCTTTGGTCACGGCGAGATAGTGAAAACTCTTATTGAGTTTGGTGCGCGGACTGAGGTGGTGACGCGCGCCGGTGCGTCCGCCCGTGCATGGGCCAGGGCACGAACATATGAAGACGTTGCGCAGTGTTTAGAGAAGTACGCGCCGCCGAAGAAGCCGGTCATTGCTATTGCGCCAACACCTGTCCCTGTTGATGAACCCATGCGGGTTGAATCAACGCCGGTGGCTGTTACGCCGACCGTGAAGACGCTGTCGGATCCGCCCGAGATCTGGGATCTGGTGCACGAAGCGCCACGCGATTTCAATCCGAGATCCGCGTTTGTTTCTCGTCTCGTGTCGATGAGGAAGACGTTTGCTTTGGGTGCGTGTGCGCTGGCGTTGCTGATCGTTGGTTCTGTGGTTGGCTTGTGGATGTTGCGGAGCTCGCACGCGCGTGGATTACCACCAGCGAAGGTAGCACCGCCGCCAGTCGCAGCAGAAACTGCGGTGAGTCAGCCAGTGCTGCCGGAAGCTGTCGTCGAGAATCCGCCAGTTGAAATTGTGAATGATAATCACACTCGTGCCGTTCCTAACAACAAAGCACGCTTGCAGACCCGCCAGCCACGAACGTCTCAAGTTGTGACTGAAGCGCCACCGGAAAACGTTGCAAGCAGGGAAGCACCGGCAGTCGTGATGCCACAACCGGAGTTACCAAAACCATCGCCGCCTGTAGTCAAGACAAACCCCAGCACTGCGCTCAGCCCACACCTGATCACGCCGGCGAAAAATGCGCCACCAAAAGGCAAAGTGATCCAGTGGCCTTAAAAACTTAGCCACGGATTACACGGATTTCATACACAGATTTTGAATGAATCCGTGAATGAAATCCGTGTTAATCCGTGGCTAATACTCGGCAAACGCATCGTCAGGATAGCAGTACAACCAGCGCTCTCCCGGTTCCGCAGACGCAATAACCGGATGACCACTCGCACGCGCATGCTTCGACGCGTGCTTGTTTGGTGAGCTGTCGCAACAACCTGTCTTGCCGCACGTCTGACAAGTACGCAGGTGAAGCCACTGCGCACCGATCTTCACACACTCTTCGCAAACCCTGTGCTGCGGTTGCTTGACTTCGTCAACCGCATCGATATGAACACATACTTCGGATGCCATCCACCTAGTATACAGGCTGGGTGCGATATTCTGTGCGTTGACGGCGGTCGTAAAAATCGCGATCAGAGCTGTTTACTGGCAGATCTTCCTTCGTCGCCGGCCTGCCGACTTTATCACCCCCGCGAATCACGCCAGTCTCGTCAACGTAAAACGATCTGATGCCGGTTGCTTCGACGCCGCCGTAAGTCATCGGTACGCCAACCACAGCGAACCCAGGGTAGTTCATCTCGTTGGTAGTCACTTCCACCGTGAATTTGTAACCACTCTTCGTGCCCGTCGCGAGCTTCTGATCGATCAAGCCCTCGGCTGCAAGCTCACTCAGTGTTCCGAAACTGCCTGCGCCCTTGGTAGCTTGATAGGTCGCTTCTGCCGCATGAAGTGTTCGCAGGGATGACTGAGCTGCGCCTTCGTTGGCAGCTCGACGGGATGCGAGCAGGTTGGGGATCGCAATCGCGGCAACCATGCTCATCGGGACAAAGGAGACGAGAGCTACGATATTCAACACGAGAGCGGCGACTGCCATGCCATGTCCACCGTATTGCCACGGATCGCGTTTGGCCCGGCTCATCGCAATGCACGCCAGGATAATGCCGGTGATGGCGCCGGCAAAGAGAATGCCCGCGGTGAAGAAACCGATGATACCGAGAACGAGGGCGGCGATCGCAAGGCCTTTTTTCGGGCCTTCCTCATAGTTCGGCTCGTCGTAGCTGGAGTTGTGAACAGGCGTGGGAGTTGGGAGGTCGTGCGAACGCTGGCCGAGCGGGGCGCCACAGGCTTTGCAGTGCTCGACGTCTGACCAGCCGACAAAGCCGCATTCGACACATTTTGTACTCTTCATGATTGTTAGTCCTCAGTGATTGGGGTGAAAGAGGCGGGTTACGGACCCTTCAGAGAGGAAGGGTGTTGGGAAATATAGTACTGACGTGAGGTTCAGGAGGTCAACAAATTATTTGTAACGCCGGAGGCGTTGCGTACTGGTTCAGTTTGAAATACGCCGAAGGCGTTGGCTAATGTCAGCCCAGGGTTCGAGGAACGAGAACCCTGGGTAGCCAAGAGATAAAAATTTAACCCTGAAAGGGTTAGTTGGTTGGCGAACCCTTTCAGGGTAGGGCGTGTATTTCAACTTTTTACCCAGGGTTCTCGCAAGCTCGAACCCTGGGCTGAAATTAGCGAACGCCTTCGGCGTTAACCCCTGGGCTAAAATTAGCGAACGCCTTCGGCGTTAACAGCTGGGCTTGAATTAGCGAACGCCCTCGGCTTTGACAGCTGGGCTGAAATTAGCCAACGCCTTCGGCGTTAACAACTTACGACGCGGCGGCGGCGCTCTTCTTTTTCGCAATTTCCTGCTGCATATACTCCCTCATCGCTGCGATATGGCCGGGAGCCCGCTGGTCGGACCACTGCTCAAACTTCTGGGCTGCAGTTTCGAGGTTTTTCAGCATGTTCGGGTCCTTATAGGCCTCCCGAAACTGTCCTGTTACCGGTTTCAGCAGTTCCCACACAAAGAAAAACTCCCCGCTTGTCTCAAAGAACAGATCCTCATTGAGCAATCCGTAATTGAGCAGTGCGCACGCCTGCTCCCAGTATCCAATCACCATTCCGACGTTAATGCCGGCTTCGGTTCCCATCGGTGCGATTTTCATCGCTTCTTCCATCGTTTCAGCGCGGTAATTCTGCTGAAACCAGTCGCGCGCCTGTCGCAAGCGGGCCTCGCGCCGCAAGTC
>Ga0163162_10007007_pt1 | contig 10934 bp, 13 predicted proteins | sample S55metaG_FD_115310 | JGI IMG/M metagenome (GOLD analysis project Ga0163162, IMG submission 115310) | Switchgrass rhizosphere microbial communities from Kellogg Biological Station, Michigan, USA - S5-5 metaG | ecosystem: Host-associated > Plants > Roots > Rhizosphere > Soil | place: USA...
AGGGTGACGGGTCCTTTGCCGTGGGCCTCGCGGGCGGCGCCCGCGATGGCGATGGCTTCGGCGAAGCGTTCGGCGGTGATGGCCGGGACGCGTTCCGGTTCCAGGCTGAGGGCGTGTTTGACGAGTTCGCGCGAGTGCTGCTCGGTATCCCCGCCCGGTTCCAGGTGCAGGCCGTTGCTTTCCAGATGTGCTGAGGCTGCGTCGAAGCCGCGGTCCGCATGGGGGCCGAAACCCTCGTCCATGTAGTGGATAACCATTCTGATCCTCTCCTCAATGCCGTGCGCCTAACCCGGTAGGGGGCCGGTCCCGGGCTAGGGCTGGCTGCCGTAGATGAATTCCTTCGCGTGGCTGACGGCCTTCCTGAAGGCGTCGTTGCGCAGGGTGATCTGTTTGTCCGTGTCCGTCGTGCCCGGTTCGATGTAGGCGGTCAGGCCGGGGTGGAGCACCCAGATGTCCCCGGCGGGTGGGAGGTAGAAGACGCCGAAGGACCGGTGCCGGGGGTCCTCGGCCCAGATGGGGACCACGGCGACCGCCGCGCCGGTGTCGGGGTTGATCCACTGGGCCCGGGGCAGGGGCTGTTGGTGGACTTCGGGGTCCAGGAACGGTGCCGTTCCCTTGCCCCAGCGTTGCTCGAAGCGTTCGTAGAACGCCGGCAGCAACTGGGCATCGTACGGGCGCCAGGCGCTCATGGCGGGTTACCTTTCCAGGTCGGTGATCTCAACGGTGATCAGCGGGCGGAGCGGGGTCCGGGGGCGGGTCAGAAGCGGATCCACCACAGGACCTCCCGTCCCGGGGCCGGTGTGCCTGGTCTGGTGGGGCTTTCCCACCGCACCGGGCCGATGATCAGGGCGGGTCCGGAAGGCCCGGGGTCCCGGTGTGGTGGCGCGGGCTCCGGCGGGGGCGTCTTTGGCCGTTGCCGGTCGTTTTCTGTCCGGATGCGCGGGTCACCGAGAACGGCGTAGGCGTCCATGATCTCCTGCAGTTCCTGCCGCTCCCGCTGGTCCTGGGCTGTGGAGTCCGGGCCGGCTGGCGCGGCGCCGGCGTGTCTGGTGTCGGGATGACGGGTCCGGACCAGGGCCCGGTAGGCGCGGCCGATATCGCGGGCCGACGCCGTGCGGTCCAGGTGCAGGACCTTGTATGGGTCCGGGTTGTGCTCTTTCATGGTCCGGGCTATCGTCTGCTGCTCTGTTCCGGTCCGCGCCCCCAGCACCGGAGGGCCCGGCACGGGCGTGCGGATGGTCCCCGGCCTGGGGGCCGGGGACCATCGGTGCGGGAGGCACCGTCGGGGGCCGCTTTTCGCTGCGCAACTGGCGCGTTGGCGTGGCTGCTCTGCATCGCCCTTACTTACCGGCGGCCGGTCCCAGTGCTCCCGGTCCTGCGGGCCTGACCTCCCAGGGGGTGGATCAGGAGGCGTTGATGGCCTGTTGCTCGTTCTTCTCGGAGGTGATCTCGATGCGGCGCGGCTTGGCCTTTTCGGCCATTGGGATCCGCAGCGTCAGGACCCCGGCGTCATAGCTGGCCTTCACCGCGTCCGTCTCCAGGGCGTCGCCGAGGATGACCTGGCGGCTGAAGACACCGCGGGGACGTTCAGCGGCGATCAGCTCGGTGTTTTCGCCTGCCGGGTCCTTGCGCTCGGCCTTCACCGTCAGGACGTTGCGTTCGACGTCGATGTCCACCGAATCAACGGCGACGCCGGGCAGGTCGAACGCGACGACGAACTCTTCCCCCTCCTGCCAGGCGTCCATGGGCATGGCAGCCGGACGGGCCGTGGTGCCAAGGACCTGCTGGGCGAGCCGGTCAAGCTCGCGGAACGGGTCGGTACGCATCAGCATGGTCTTCTCACTCCTTGAAGTTGGTTCCTGTCATTCCGTCCCAGCCACTGATCTGTTGTGGCTGGTATAGATTTTTTATAGCACCGGTGCGAAACTGGTGCAAGGGGTTTTTGGGTCTTTTGAGGAGGACTGGGATGGAGAGGAAGAACGGGAGAGGTGTGCCGCTGTACGCGATTTCCGTGGCCGCGGAGCTGGTGGGGACCGGGCAGCAGAACCTGCGGCTGTATGAACGGCGGGGCCTGCTGGAACCGGGGCGGACGGGCGGCGGAACACGACGGTACAGCGAGCAGGACCTCGATACCCTGCGCAGGATCAGTGCCCTGCTTGAGGACGGCCTGAATCTGGCCGGCATCCGCCTCGTCCTCGAACTGGAAGCAGCCAACAGGCGCCTCGAACGCGAACTCGCGGCGGCCCGCTCCCGGCGGCGCTGAGCCGGAGAGACTTCGGCCCTCGCGGCCGCCAGTCCCGGCGCACGCTGGCCACGGTCACGACGGCGATTACCGCCGCGATGACGTATGGCGCATATTCGACGCCGGCGTCCTTCGCTTCCTTAGTTTCTCCGGTCCCCGGGTCAACCGGATTGCTGGGCGACGGTGACGTTGAGGACGAGCACGTGGTGGAATGCAGGCCAGCCGGACGTCCCCGAGCGCCGAGCTAGTGGCCTCCGGGGGCGTTGCGTTACTGGCATCCGCCTGGGCCGGCATGAAAGCCATGCCGCCACTAAAGAGGAATAAGACCGCGGTGGCCCGCAAGAGTTTCGCCATAGCATTTTGTCTCTGTTGCCTGATGTCTTTCTTTTGAGATTGAGAGAATATTCAGTCTTAGCCGGTGGGTCCGGGGGCGGCGTCGGGCTGCGTGGACCGTTACCGCGGCGCGAGCGGGGGCGAAGTCTTCCGGCCTTTGCCGGACCCCAAGCCGTCCAGCATTTCGGTCAATGACTCGAGCGAGGACCGTCGTGGCGTCCATGCCAGGAGGTCGTGCGCCCGTGCGGTGTCCATGATGGGTGCGCCGGACGCCATGTCGATCCACCCGCCGTCGGTCGCTTGCAGCCGCAAGCGCCAACTAACTTCGACGAGGGCGCGCAGTACCGGAAGAGGTATCGGCATCACCCGGCGAGCATTGAAAACCCACCCCAGCGCATTTGGATCGAGGAGGGGTTCGGCCGCGATGTTGAAGGCACCGTGAGCCCGCCTTTGCAGCACGCGCCAGTAGGCGTCCGCGACGTCGGCGGCGTGGACTGCCTGGAAAACCAGCTCCTGCGGAATGGGCACCACTGGCAACAGCGGCTTACGGGGGACGAGCCGCGCCAGGACATTGCCAAGAAAATAGCGGCCCACCTCGCTCCCGGCCTCGGCGCTGAACGTCAGCGCGGGTCGGAGCCGTGCCACGACGATGTCGGGGTTCTCTTTTGCGAAGCCGTCCAAGAGCTTCTCCTGCGCAGCCTTGTCCTCGCTGTAATGGGAGCCCTGAATGCCGCCGGCCGGCCAGCTCTCCTTGGTCCTCGGGTATTTGGGCGCGGGGGAGTAGGCGCCCACTGACGATGCGCACACGACCTGCCCGGTGCCGGCGGTACGGGCCGCAGCAAGAACCTGGGCAGTTCCCGCCACGTTGGTACGGCGAAGGAGCTCTCGGTCATGATTGGGCTGGATCAGCCACGCCAAATGGACCAAGGCGTCAGCCCCGGCAAGGGCCGTCTCCAAGGCGGACTGGGCCCTGGGAGTCCCGAGATCAATCGAATGCCATTCCACATCGCGGTACGGGGCCGCGTCCTTCTCGGGTTCACGGCGGGCAACACCAACCAGCTCGAGACTGGCGGCCTCCTCGGCGCGGGCTTCCTGTAGGCGCTTCAAGAGTGCCGTACCGACGTGTCCGGTGGCTCCGGTTATGACGATGCGCATTGGCTCTCCTCAGCGTGATTTGAGGGGGATGGCTTACCCTTGCTCTGGAGCTCAGGGCCTGAGTACAGTCGCCTGTTCTTCCGGAGGAGCCGGCCTCAGCCGCGGCCCATGCCTTTGGTCGCATCCTCGTCAGCCTCGGAGGGGTCGGCACGCAGCTCGTCCGGGTCAGGAGATGGCAGGCCTGCCGGCCCTGGCGCATCGAGCGGAGCGCCACTGCCCGCACTGTGGGCTTGCGGGCCCGCGCTGTCCTCGGTAGATAACGGGTCCGTGTCCTCTGGTTTGTCTGCCGGCGACGGTTGCCTGCTCCCGTTACCAGGCCGGGACTGCTGGCCATTTGCGCCAGCGGCGTTGGATCCTTCGCTGATGGATGAATGGACCCTGATGTCCTCGTCGGGTGCACCCGGTTCGGGTACGTGTGCGGCGTCCGGTGGGCGGGCCGTTCCCGCCAGGTCCTCCATGGCATTTTTCGCTGCTTTTTCAATGCTGTCACCGATGCCCATCGGTTTTCTCCCTTACTCCATGCCCCTGGGGTTGCGGCCTTGACGATTCCAGAATTATCAGCATGCTTACAAATAGTCCAGAGAAGTCAACGAAAGAAGGAGAAAGGAAGCAGGCATGAGTACCAGCCATAATGACCCGGCAAATTCAGATGCTCGGCGGGGGACGGCCCCTGCCGAGCGTTCCACGCGGCCGGAGACCAGCGGTGGGCCTGCCGCCGACCCCGCGGCATCGGCCAACCCGGATCCGCTCCAGAGTGGGATCACCGGTCTTGAGCCAGGCGGGGGAGTGCCGCCGGGAGAGACCCCTCCGGCCGAGGACCAGATGAGCCGAGACCAGGGCCGCGACGAGTAGACGGCCCGCCCCCGCTGTCGCGAGGGCCGGGACTCCCCGTCGGCGCTGTTCACGAGGGGCCGGGGGCGTAGTGTCGGAGAAGGCTACCCGGGCAGTTGCAGTCCGCTCGAGGGGTCACATCTGGCTGCCTTACCCAATCCGGCTGTCTTCTACCGAAGCCCGGGCCTTCGAGCGAAGTGGGCAGCAGCATGACCAGTACATCCGGCCGATCCAGTGCGGGCAACACACAGTCACGGACGAGGACGTCCACCGCCCCTGAGCCTGGCGCTTAGGGGCGTCCATTTGCATGAAGTGCACGAAAATCTCAACGCAGCCATGGGGTCGCGTACCATCATCGACATAGCGATCGGTGCGGTCGCGGCACACAACCGGTGGAGCCGGGACGCGGCGTTCCGGATATTGTCCAACGCCTCCAGGCCTTATCGACTTCGACAATGCGTGCGCGGCAGACCCTGCCATCGATGTTGTTCCCCATGACGCCGCTCATCCGCCCTGCCACCGTGCCATGGCTGCGGAAGTCCAGGTCATCGGCGAGTATTCCTGGCAGCCTGATGCAGACGTGTGCCGTTCAGGGGTCAGTCAGTCTGTAGTTGCCGGTTTAGTGCCAAAGCATATTCAGTCCCCAGCCCGCGGCGGTGATGAGGAGGACGGCCCCGGCCATGGACAGCAGCTGCAGGGGGCTCGTCAGGATGCCGAGGCTGACGATGAGCGTTGTCGCGCCGGCAGGAGGGTGCGGTTTCCGAAGCCAGGTCAGCACCAGCGTGGTGCGCGCCACGGAAAGGGCCCCGGCGGCAACGTAGGGGACGGTAAGCCCGCCGACGGAGGCCGGCGGGCTGTCCTGGAGGCCGAAAGCTTAAAGGCAAAGGACACCCGTCACCAGCCCGGTGAAGTGTCCGGCCACGGTGTTGACCGGCCGGGAGGAGGGCTGTTCCGGGGACTCGAAGAACAGCATCACGGTCGGGGCCACGCTGGGAAAGAGCCAGGGGAGGGCAGTGCCAGCCCGACCGCGCCGGCCAGCGGGAGGACTACGAGCGAGAGCACGGCGGCGTATACCGCAGGCGCCAGTGCGTTGCGGCGAGAGTTGAGCCTCGTCAGCAGGGACGGCGTCAGCATGGGGGCTGCCTTTCGGTGTGAGACGCTCAGTGCACGCCAAGGGCCTGCGGGGCTGCCTGGTTCATCCGGGTCTGCAGCCACCGCAGCTGAATGTCGGTCTCTCAGTCACTCCGGGGCGCGACGTTCAGGGGTTCCCGCTGGCGGAGGGCCGAGCCGGGCTGTTTGACCATGTCCCCGGTACCGTCTACGAGGCGTGCCAGGAGATAGAGGTCCTGGCACGCCTGCAGTATCCCACCGGCCCCTGGCGCGTGGCGGACAGCCCTTCGGCGTGGAGTCGTTCGGGTTCGTTATCTGAGCGGGCTTCGCAGCGCTCAACGACGGGGAATTGGACCTCATTCAGCCATTGACGTGAGTGCCCGTGTTGCGCTCGGAACGGCGGTGGAACATGGTCAGGCCATAGCGGGGTAGCTTGCCAGGATGTAGTCGGTTGCGGCCTGTCCCGTCATCCGTCGACGGCTGTTGCGCAGATCGATGCCGCAACGCCGCATGGCTGACCGGAAGGTGATGTCCTCCACCGGGGTGATGTTGTGGAGCCGGCACCAGCTTGTGTACAGGCCGTAGAGACAATCCGGTCCCAAGGGCCGGTGCGTTTCATCGGGGACGGTGGCTTCCAGGAGGAATCGTTCGAAGTGCGAGGTGGCCATGAGGGGCTCTTCTCCGCGGGTGCATCCTTATGCCGCCGTTCGGCTTCAGCGGCTCTCTTTGCCGTCGTGCACCCGACGGCAAAGGGTCCCCAACCCGGACGGGTCACCGGGGACTGATCCGAATCTACAAATTTCCGGCGGCCCTGTCCAGAGCACCGGCCAAACCCGTTTCGACGAAAACCTGTACATCGGCGAATGGACAGGAATGGGACTTTGAGGGAGTGATCGCCGACATCATCAGGGAAAGAGCCCGCACCAAATGTGCGGGCACGTACGCCTTAAACCGCGTGACCGCCACAGCCAAAAAGCAGCGCCATCGAACCGCCGTGAGTGAGATCGCCAGTCGCTGGCCTGTCGATGGCCGTTAGGGCTGGACTCCGGCACGTCTTGGTCATCATCGACGACATAAGGGGGAGGGTGGAGCAGGCATCGTGTCCCTCGACCTAAGGACTCGACACGGCCAGGCCCAGGTGAACCGCAGTGCCCGCGATCATGGCCGCATTCGCTCAGGTGGAGCGCGACACGATGATCGAACGCACCCGAGCAGGACTCGCCGCGGCCGCGCCAACAAACCGCCACGGCGGAAGGCCCCGCAACATCGACGACGCTGCCGGGCCGAAACACGCGAGACGGCTGCAGCGTACGGAATCCATTGTCTCCGACGGCCGGTTCCTTGTCAGGGCCCGGGCCGGGAGTTAGCCTGATCCACGGGGGAACGGTGAGGGGAGCGGGTCCGGAGGATGCGGGCCAGCTTCACGGACAAAGGAGTCTGTCACGTCTACTGTTTCCCATCCGCGTAAACCCGGGCCGCCCAGCGGATCCCAGGGGAGGCGGCTCTGGTGCACTCAATGCCGGACGGATGAGCACCTGATCATCGAATCCATTGACCCCCCTCGGCCACCGTGTAGCGGGCTGCTCGACGTCGCGTACACCTGCGTTGAATGCGACTTCTTCTACGCCCGCACCGCCTCGGTGGTGAGTGTTGCTGTGGTCCCGAACCGGCCAGGACAACGATCCGGGGTACTTCAGGACCACAGCAACTACCTGCATGGCGATGCCCCAGCAGACGCTATCTCAGTAAGTTCTCAGCACAGGGCACCGTCAGAGTGAGGCTGCGGTGTCCGCCCGGCTCGGGCCGCGGTTAGTGCTGTCCCGGGCTGCCTCCGGTCGGCGGGACAAGGCCGGCGCCGCCGTCCGGGCCTGTTTCCCGCTCAGCCGCGCTGGTGGTATCGCTCACGGCCGTCCCGTCCGAATGGCCTTCGGTGTCAACGAGGCCATTGGTCTGGTCGAAAGGCTTCGCTTCTCATCCGCCGGGGGATCGTTCTACAGGCCGGACCGGTCGCGGGATGTGGACTCGCCGGTGGGGCGTTGGGCGTGGGAATCTTCGGTGGCCGTGTCCGTCCGGCCCGGTTCCTTGCCTTCTTCCTTAATGACGTCCTCGCCTCTGCGCGTCGCGCTGACTCCGGTGCCTGCCGGCGGCAGGTCCGCGGTGCTTTGTTCGCTCGGGGCCTCTGCGGACTCCGGGCGGTCGGGGTCTGCGGCGGGTTCTACGCTGCCGAAGGCCCGTGCGGTGCCCTCGTAGTCGTCCGGGTTCCCGACGTTTCGATCCTCATAAGGCGGCACAGCACTGTCTCCGGTGTCAATGTCGCCCCCGGGGGCCGGGTTGGGACCGCGCTGGTAGTCGCTACCGGCGCGGTCGTCCTTGGGCTGGGTTGCAGGTGCCATTTGATTGTCCTTGAACTGTCGGCGGGGTGCTGCCGGGTCTGGCTGAGGGCGTGGCCGCTCAGCGGCCGGCAGCGTCTTTATTGGTCGGGTGTTGTTCCCGCGCTGGGTGGCGGGCGTGTTCGAGATGGTGTGCGAGCTTTTCTTCAGCATCTACGCGTCGTTTCCCAATGATGCACATCTGCTGCGTGGTCAGGTTCTCGCCGGGCACGTAGTGCCCGGTGCCGCGTGGCCGTCCGGCGCCGCCGGCGGCAGGACCAGGACCGGAATGTTCGCTCATATACGCATGTTCCCACGGCACATCCCCCAGTAAGAGAGCCAATGTCTGCTCTGGTTAACCCCCTTTTACGATGAACTCCATGTGCCCCCAGGGAGCGCCGGGTTTGTCGGAGCCGTCCCCAACGGCGTTTCGTCCGACGCCGAAGGCTCTTCTGCTCCCACGGCCGCCGGCCGGGGCGGGAGCTGCCCTACCCGACGGGGAGTCTGGCTGCACGGTCCGTATCCAGCGCCCTACTTTCGAGGCCTGTCACTGCGGCACCCAACTCCAGGACCGCACGGGCGGGACTTGGTCCGGACCGCGCGGTCGCGGTTTCCTTGGGATGCTCGTTGTTGGGCGGCAGCTATGTAGTGGAGGGTGATTGTGGGATGTTGGAAACGAGGAACCGGCGGCGGGATCGGGGAGAGGCAGATGAGCGACACGGGTCACCACGCCATTCCGGCGGAGGTCAGGAGGCAGGGCACAGAGGCGGGAACCAACAGCCGGCTGACTGCGTGGTTGCTGGAGGACCGGGTTGAGCCCGTCGTGGGACCGGGCGCCCGTGAGGACCAGGGCCACCCCCACGCCTGGTGGAAGGTCATGTGTCTGACAGGGGTGGACTACTTCTCCACCCTGTCCTATCTTCCGGCGATAGCTGTCCTGGCGGCCGGAGCGTTGTCTCCGTTCGCCACGCTGCTGATTGTGGCCCTCACTCTTCTGGGGATGCTGCCGATGTACCGCAGGGTCGCCGAAGAGAGCCCTCACGGCCAGGGCTCGGTGGCGATGCTCGAACACCTCTTGCCGTTCTGGCGGGGAAAAATCTTCGTTCTGATCCTGCTCGGGTTCGTGGCCACCTCATGGATCATCACCGTCACCCTTTCCTCGGCGGATGCCACCGTGCACATGCTGGAAAACCCGTACCTGCCCGGTTTTCTGCACGGTCAGGCAGTGCCAATTACCGTGGCGCTGCTCTTAATACTGGGCGGTGTGTTCCTCCTCGGCTTCAGCGAGGCCGTCGTAGTCGCGGTCCCGCTGGTAGCCGTTTTCCTGCTCCTGAACGCGGTCGTCATCGGCGCCGGAATGATCGAGGTGGTCAATAACCCTGCCTCCATGGCGGCCTGGACCGGTGCCCTGCCCGCACGGGATGGCCCCGGAGCCATCCTGGGACCGGCGCTGATCGCCTTCCCGTTGCTGGTCCTGGGGCTTTCAGGCTTCGAGACCGGAGTGAGCATGATGCCGCTGGTCGCAGCCCCGGGCAAGACCCCGGAGGAACGCCTCGCCTCCCGGATCCGGAACACCCGGAAGCTTCTGACGGTAGCGGCGGCCATCATGAGCGTGTACCTGCTGGCCAGCAGTTTCGTCACCACGGTGCTGATCCCGGCTCAGGAGTTCGAGCCCGGCGGCCAGGCCAACGGGCGCGCCCTGGCGTACCTGGCCCATGAGCTGCTGGGCAGCACCTTCGGTACCGTTTATGACATCAGCAGCATCCTGATCCTCTGGTTCGCGGGTGCCTCTGCAATGGCGGGGCTGATCAACATTGTTCCGCGTTACCTTCCCTCCTACGGCATGGCTCCGGAATGGGGCCGGGCCATCCGGCCCGTGGTACTCGTCTACACGGCCGTGTGCATCCTGATCACCCTTGCCTTCCACGCCGACGTCAACGCCCAGGCCGGTGCGTACGCCACAGGGGTCCTGGCCATGATGGTCTCCGGTTCGGTCGCGGTGACCATCTCCGCCCACCGGCGGCGGCAGCGTCGGGCAACCCTGGCCTTCGCTCTGCTCTGCCTGATCCTGCTCTACGCACTGGTCGCCAACATCATCGAAAAGCCCGACGGTCTGACCATCTCCGCCTTCTTCGTCCTCGGTATTGTGGCCATTTCCCTGGTCTCCCGCGTCGCCCGGACGACCGAGCTCCGGGCCGACGTGATCCGGTTCGATGACAACGCCCGCCGCTTCATCAAGGACTCCCTGGACTACGACGGCGAGCTGAACCTGATTGCCAACCGGCGCCAGGCCGGGGACGCCCAGGAATATGCGGAGAAGGAACGGGACCAGCGCGGCCTGAACGCAGTTCCCGGAGCCGCGGACGTCATCTTCGTCGAGATCGACATCATCGATCCGTCGGAGTTTGGCAGTGTGCTCGAGGTTAAGGGTGTCGAAGTGAACGGATACCGGGTACTGCGGGCCGAAAGCCCGGCAGCTCCCAACGCCCTAGCCGCGATTCTTCTGGCACTCCGGGACACCACGGGGGTCATTCCGCACGCCTTTTTCGAGTGGTCCGAGGGCAGCCCTTTGGCGCACCTGATGCGCTACCTCCTGCTGGGCCGTGGCGACACACCTCCCGTGGTGCGCGAGATCCTGCGGAAACACGAATCCGATCCCGCCCGAAGACCACGCATACACGTCGGCTGACTCGTCTTCGCTGCCCCCGCCACGGACCGGCCTCAATCAGTTGTGCGGCGTTTGGGTGGACTTCTGCACGGTTACCGGCACGTGGGAGTCGCAGCGCATCTGGCTGGGTCATGTGTTGCCGTTGTCGTTCAGGGCGGGGCTGTATGCGGTGAATCCTTCCCGGAGGCGGACGGTGTCCGTCCCGATCGTGTCGATGTCGGCCCAG
>Ga0163162_10007014_pt1 | contig 10932 bp, 7 predicted proteins | sample S55metaG_FD_115310 | JGI IMG/M metagenome (GOLD analysis project Ga0163162, IMG submission 115310) | Switchgrass rhizosphere microbial communities from Kellogg Biological Station, Michigan, USA - S5-5 metaG | ecosystem: Host-associated > Plants > Roots > Rhizosphere > Soil | place: USA: Michigan...
AAATAAGTCTAGTTTTATAATATTTAGCCCAATGAGCATTCGTTCCTAGCTCAAGTAATTGCTCCGAATTTTTTCCTTGCAGCATTTTACAAGCCGCATCGGCTGCATAGCCTTTTTTATTAACCAAATGACCTAAAATATCGGCGTGTAAATTATCAAACGTATTCTTGTCTTCTTGATGTTGGTTGGTTCTCTGAAAGCACTCAATTAAATGAATTCGACGCAAGCCTTTACCGTATAACTCAAATAAAATAAATTTTTCGCAGCTCGTTAATTCTTGGGTTTCTTGCATCACCGTGACGATATCGCAAGAATGTTTTTGTTTAAATTTTTCAAAAAACGCGATCATTCTAAGAGTCTGGCCATCTAATTCAACAGTATCGTTTTGGTAATAGTAATCGAATTTTCCTAGGCTTGGATCACGAAGAAGATGAATTTTACGCAGGCCTAAGTGATAAAATTTCCTAAGTGTACTAGCTTCTCCCCAAGAAAGCCCTCTGCATTCAGTTAGAGCTTGTTGGAAATTTAATTGTTCGTCGCGAACGAGAGCGGTAAATAATTCTGCATGTGTCGGTGATTCTATCGGATTGCGACGTAAATCTATGCGCCTCAAGCCCGCACGATATTGTTGATGTAGAATACCAGCTTCAACTGAAGAAAGTTCTGCGCACTCTTGCATGGCTTGTTGATGACTGAATGCTTCGGTGCTCACTAACATTCTAAATAAGTTACCATGAGTATGATGATTCCAAGTGCCATCAAAAAATCCAAAATGGTGGCCACGTAAGCCGATGGGATACATAGAGTGCAAAGAAGCTGCTTCTTCTGTTTGTAATTGATCTAGTTCCAACATAGCTTCAGTAAAAGTAAGCGGAGGTTGTTGGTCGCGCATGAGATAAATAAGTGCCTCAGCATGTTTCTGGCTGAAGGTAATAGCATAGCAGTCCCATTCTCTTAACTGATTGCCACGTACGCCTAGGTTGAATAGAGTGCGTAATGCATGAACCTCATGTTCATTTAAAAGGTTGATTTCTTGAAGAGCTGCAAGTTTATCAAAATCATTTTCAACGATCAGAAATTGTAGTGCTGAAACATGTTCTTGTGAAAAATCATTTGATGCATTTTGCCGAGCCCAGTTTTGACTTAACATCTCTAACGTTAAACCGCGATTTCCAAGTAATTCGACGGCTTGGTCTAGATATTTTTTACTGTTATTCCGCAAAGAACCCCATAAAAAAGTCCCCACGGAACTAAATGCAAAAGCTACGATATTTGTTTTTTTGAAAATGGGTAGCCTAATGTTCATTTGACGTAACGTTTTCTTGAAATGCTTGATATCGAGAGGATGAATTTCGCCCTGGTGTGAGGTTGTGTGTAGGGCTTTTCCTAAGAGAAGCTCTTCTAGCAATTGATCTTGATCAGATAATTGCGCACCGGGTCTTTGCTCATGAAAAGCGAGTAAAGATTGCACGTCATATTGACGCCCTGTTGAAAATACTATTCTTCGTTCAGCAGGTATATCATCTAATGTTGCTTCGTCGCGATCATTGACAGGTTTAATTTCAGCTAAGGCAATTAAAGCAGCGTGGGACGCTGTGGCGAGTTCAATGGATTGCTCGGTATGTTGAGCATCAATTGGAAGCAAAAATAAGTGGTTAAAGTCTGTTCTTAATTCTTGAATAAGTTTTTCTTCGAGAGCTTGTGCAGGATCGAAACTTTCTAATTGTCTTAATTTATCGATTAGACTTTTAAGAGGTTTTTCTGGGTTATCACTAACGCCTTTTTCCCTGTTTGCTTCAGCACAAAGCTCAAGCTTAACAAGTGCTTCGGATATATTTCGACGAATTTGCATGTTTGCCCCATTGTTTGGATTGTGCTGATCTTATATCAGCAAGCTTAAAGAATTATTATGAAATGTAGCCCGGAAGAACCACGTTCTTTGTGGTTCTTCCGGGGTAATAAAATTTCAACTGAAACTTGTGCCTAATTTTGATAACGTGATAACTAGAAAACCGGTCAATTGACCGGTTTTTTTAAAGGAGGTTATATGTCGTATCGCTTAATAATATCGGTTGTTTCACTGTTTTTTCTAATGAGTAATATGTTGAACGCAGCGCCATCTACCACGCGCACCCCGCAGTTTTCTAATGAAAAAGTTTCTGTATGGGAAACGGTAATTTATCCGAGTAAAGACCAAGTATTAAAAATGCATAGACATGAGCATGATAGAGTGGTGGTAGCTTTTACTGATGGGGTATTAAAAATCACAAATGATAAAGGCAAAGTGCATTACTTAAAACTTCAGCAAAACAAAGCCTATTACCTAACTAAAGATGTTCCTAACGAATTGCATAGCGATCTGAATGTCTCGTCGCATCCTATTAAGGTGCTGGTGGTTGAGTTGCAATCTTAATTGGATGGGTTAAGTTATGTTAAACCCGGATGAAATAAGAAGCATTTCATCCGGGCTACGATACGGCTTCCTTAATATTGCCTTAATAATGCATTGCTTATAATACTGTCACTAAAATGATAAAACCCCAATTCACGAGGATAGTATGTACAGCCGAGTCATTATTTCTTTCATCTGCTTTTTTACCAGCTTATTCCTAGCCAATCATGCCGTTGCTTTTTCTTTGTTTGGCAGCAAGTCACAGCACGCTGATCCTTCCGGCCGTGTTGCGCGCCTTAGCTACATTAAAGGTGATGTTAGTTTTTCCCCGGCGGCTGCAAAAAATAATGTTTGGTTAAGTGGTCGCGTTAATCGGCCGCTTGTCACTGGCGATCGCATCTGGGTAGATAGTAATGCTCGTGCGGAATTACAACTCGGTAACGCCGTATTACGTTTAAAAGAAAAAACGACGGCACGCATTATTAATTTGAACGATCAGCTTGCACAAGTTGAGCTGTCGCAAGGCTCGATAATGTTGCATGTGCGTCAAGTTCCTGCCGGCCAAACTTATGAAATCGACACACCACAATTAGCATTTCGTGTTACACAAAAAGGTTACTATCGAATTGATGTTTCTGATAATGGTGATGCCACCATAGTTAGAGTACGAAAAGGCGATGGTTTTGTTTACGCTAAAAATGCCGCCTATAAAGTGAATGCATTACAAACATATCGGTTTAGCGGCAAAAATCTACAAATGCAAATTATTGCACTCAATATTTCAGATGGTTTTGATAAATGGACGCAAGAAAGAGAAACGCGTACCAGCAAATCTAATTCTATTAAATATGTTTCAGCTTCCATGATTGGTTATGAAGACTTGGATAATTATGGTAACTGGCGTTATACACCAGAGTATGGTTACGTCTGGGCTCCGCGCCATGTTGCAGCTGATTGGGCGCCTTATCGTTATGGCCATTGGAGTTGGATTGATCCTTGGGGTTGGACGTGGATTGATGATCAGCCTTGGGGTTTTGCACCTTCACATTATGGCCGATGGGCGCATTACAAACACGTTTGGGTTTGGGTACCAGGCCCGCGTGTTGCAGAAGTAAGTTATGCACCAGCTTTAGTGGTATTCGTTGGCGGCAGCAAACATAGCATCATGGTAAATTCAAAACCAGCAGTTGCATGGTTTCCACTTGGACCACAAGATGTATACGTTCCACCTTACACCGTTAGCGAAACCTATTTTACTAACATTAATGTGACTAACACGACAGTCAATAAAGTCTATGTTACCAAGGTTTATCAAAATCACATCGTGCAAACCAATTACACGAATTATCAAATAAACAATGCGATTACTGCTGTACCAAGTAAATCATTTGCAGAATCTCAACCAGTAGCAAGATCAGCTGTTCCAGTGCCAACGTTTGTGACGGGACAAGCTGCGCCTATCAGTAGCGCGCCAATTATTGCGCCAGCAGAAACGGCAGTTGCGACTGGTTATGAAGTGTCATCAAGTAAGCCTTCTGAAAGTACCTTAGAGCGAGTATCAGTTGTAGTAACAGCGCCACCAACTTCAACCGTACCTGTTGTGCAAGTGAGCGCACCTGCTGAAGCGAGCACGCCTGTTGTGACTACTGGCAAAGAGACTGGCTCGTATGTGGAAGGTACTTATAATGGTGAAGTGCAACCTAACATCGAAAAACCAGCAGAAGCTACTAAAGTACAAGCTGACAACGAAGCTGCGGAAAAAATTGAACAAGATAAAAAATCAGTAGAAGTAACGACAGCAAAAGTTGAGGTAGCAGCAAAGGATGAGGCATTAAAACCAGAGGTAGTTAAAGCAAAAGCAGATCAAGTAGCAGCAGATGCAAGCAAAGAAGCAGCGCAAGCAGCCGCTAAACAGCAAGCAGCTCTGCAAGCGGAAGCGGAAAAAGTTGCTGCAGAAAAATCAGAAGCAGAACAAAAAGCTGCAGCTCTGCGCAGCAACGCTGAGGCAAAAGCTGAGGCAGAGAAAGTTGCTAGTGAAAGAGCAGAATCAGATAGACAAACAGCAGAAGCAGCGCAAAAAGCTACAGCCGAACGTGCTGCGGCTAAAGCTGAAGCCGAACAACAAGCTACTCAGCACGTTGAAGCAGAAAAAGCTGCTGCAGAACGAGCAGAGTCAGACCGACAAACATCAGCAGCTGCCAAGGCTGAAGCTGAGCAAAAAGCCGCGGAACGAGCAGAAGCTGAAAAAGCTAATGCCGAGCAAGCAGAATCACAACGACAAGCAGCAGAAGCAGCAGCTAAAGCTGAGGCTGGGCAAAAAGCTGCAGAACGAGCAGAGGCAGAAAAAGCTGCTGCCGTACGCGCTGAGGCTGAACTAGCCGCTGCTGCCAAAGCACAAGCAGAACGGCAAGCTGCCGAACAAGCAGCAGCAAACGCTGCCGCTGCTGCAAGTGCTGCCGCTGCCGCAAACGCACAACAGCAAGTAGCAGCCCCACAGCAGCCACCAGCAGCCCCAACATCATAACCCCGCACCCGTAGCCCTGTTTGTCATGCTAGCTTTCGCTGGCATGACAAAAGCCAAGGCACCAGCCTAGCCTGTCTTAGGCAAGACTTGACCCCTACTGCAATGAAATTTACGATACGCCAACTTATGATTCCACTTGGTCAGGAGTGATATGCAAAACAATATCAACCTAATATTTGATTTTGACGGCACTTTAGTCGATAGCTTTGACGCGGTTATCAAGAAATTTAATTTTCTCGCCGAAGAATTTAATTTTCGTTATATACAGGATAACGAGATAAGTGGTTTAAAAGACTTAACGTCAAAAGAATTAATTAAATATTTAAAAATTCCAATTTATAAAATCCCGCAAGTTCTTATTAGGGCTAGAGCATTACTACGAAGCGAAATAGCCAGCTTACCCGCTTTTGTCAATTTACAAGAAGTAATAAAACAACTTCATGCAATGGATATTAATTTAGGAATTTTAACCTCCAACTCATCTGAAAACGTTGCTGCCTGGTTAAAGAGTAACAACATGCAACATCTTTTTCACTTTACCCATAATGAATCAAATTATTTTGGTAAAAAGTATATATTAAGAAAAATAATTAAAACTTATAAAATGAAAAAATCTTCAACATTTTATATTGGTGATGAAACACGCGATATTGAAGCGGCTAAAGCTTGCGACATAAACGCAATAGCCGTGACCTGGGGTTTTAACTCAGAAAAAATACTCGCTCAGCATCAGCCAAATTTTATGGCAAGAAAACCAGCAGATATATTAAATATTTGCGCAAACACGCTGGGAGCCAGTTAATTAAAAAAGTAGCCCGGAGTAAATGCGCAAGCGCATTTACTCCGGGGTTAGCCCTAGATGAAATTATTACCGTCTTTTATTAATGAGTTATTATGTTCCCCTTCACAACTAACTTAACCCTCCCTAAGCTAATAGAAGCATCTAAGCGTTTATCAACAAAAGGCGATACACAAGTTTCCGAAAATAATTTATTTTATTTAAATATAGACGATGCCTACATCCATCAATTATTTCCCTTATTAGAAGATAAGCGCATACAGAAACCTGCTTATTTTGGCGCAAAATCAGCGGGAGCGCATATTACGATTATGTATCCGGAAGAATATAAGAAAATTCAGCGCCAAGATTTGCAACAAGAGCATAAATTTTTAATTAAAAAATTAGTGTCTGCCGAAATTGGCGCAAAGACATATTATGTTTTATTGATAGAATCACCTAGCTTGCTGAGTCTGCGACGAAAATATAATTTGCCAGATTTGTTGAATTTTAAAGGCTATTCCATAGGATTTCATATTACCTTGGGTGTGAAAACTTAAGTTGGGTATATCACATAAAAAAGGCGCTCAATTGAGCGCCTAAATAGTTTCATTCTGATGTTTTAATCAGGCTGGTACATTTTAGATTGTTCTTGTTCTGGTGTGATGGCTGGTACAGATCCCTTCACTGCTAACGCTGCAAAAAATACAGTTGCTGCAGCTGCACTTGGTGATATAGCGGCGGCTTGTGGCGCTGGATTTTGTGCTGGCGCAGCTGCTTTTGGTGCAATAGCTAACGGAACAGCAATAGCGGGAATTTCTAGTTCAGCGACGGCAGCGCGTTTTGCCTTGATTGCACTGATTCCAACGCTAATGCCTTTGGCTACTGCGATTACAGTGTCCGTAACAAATAAAACAGCACTACTGATTATCCCAACGCTGGCTAAACCTGCATTCAGCACGGAAAGACCACTAAATAATCCAGTCAACCCGAAAAATTTTGCAGCACCTAATAAGATACCGGCAGCAAATGGAGCTGCAGGGGGGAAGAAAGCGCAAAGTGCGATAAATCCAAGCGTAATTAATCCAATCGAGCTACTGCCAATAATGAAAGCTGAAAGAAAGGGATTATTTTTGATTTTATTTCCTAAGCGAGCGAAAAAACCTGGTTGAGCAATAGGTTCGGCTTCCGGAACTTTATCTTCTGGGGCTTTAGGCCTGTTTTCTTGAGTCGATTTACTGACTTTGTTAGGTTCGGCTTCCGGAGCTTTATTTTCTGGGGCTTTAGGCCTGTTTTCTTGAGTCGATTTACTGACTTTGTATGGTATTGGGTTTGCTAATGGTCTTAATAATATACTTCTAGCAGCTAGGGAGCGCAGCATAATAACCTCGTTTTATGATTTTAAGTTGAGCAAATTATATCTATTTAAGCTTAAAGCAACATTAAAACAGATAAAAATGCAGCAATAATGCTGTTGTTGAGGTTTATTTGTCAGGCAGGAGGCCATCTCATTGCGCGGGGCATAAAAAAGGCGCTCAATTGAGCGCCTTTTTGGTGTATTTCTGCTTCATTTAGTCTGGGCTAAAGCCAGGGGTGTAACTCGCAGTAGGTTGTTTCACTTGCGGTGTAGCGCTTGGGTCAGGTTGGTTTGCATTTTGCGCTTGTTGTTGAGATATAGCAGCCATAGTCGTTGCTGCAACAAACACTCTTGTTGCCGTGTTGGGTGTTAATGTAAAGGCAGGCTGAACCGGGCGTGTTGGCGGAGCCAATGGCAGCTGAGGGGCAGAGGCGGAGCTCAGCTCTTCATAAGCAAGCGATTGCTTAGCGGAGCGTTTTGCTTGAATTGCATGCGCGGCTAAGCTAATACCTTTAGCAACTCCAACTAACGTATCCCATATCAACATAGAAGCACCACCAACCACGCCAGCGCCTAAGAAGCTAAGTTGTAAAGCAGACAAGCCGGCTAGCAGTTCAAGAAAACCTACGGATTCTGCTGTGACTAATACAGTACCTGCTGTCAGTAAACCTGCTGGTGGAAGGAAAACGCAAAGCGCGATCAAACCAAGACTAGCTAAGGTAATGAGACTGCTGCCAATAATAGCGGTGGCACGATAAGGATTATTTTTAATGCTCTTTCCTAATTTAGCGAAAAAACCAGGTTTAGGTCGTATCGCACCCTTAACTGGTTCGGTAACTGGTTCGGTAGCGTCTAGTATCGATAGCGCGGCAGCTAATTCTGCTTCGGAAAGAGGTTGCCTTGAGGCAGTAGGCTTCGCTGGAGTTTTAGGGCTGGCTTTTTTTTCTGCTGCGATAGGAGCTTTCGCAGTAACTAATTTCGCCTGTGTTAAAGGAGCTGTTGCAGTAACTAATTTTGGTTGCGTTGAAGAAGCTGCGGCGACGCTGCTAGCAGTAGCGGCAGGCTTCCAGGCAGTAGGCTGCCAGGATGCATAGTCTGGGGCTCGCGTTTTAACAACTGGGGCTGGGGCTGCAACTTGTTGTGCGCGTTCAGCAGCTTTTGGCGGTAGCGGCGGAGCTGGAGCCTTAACAGCAACAGCTGGAGCTTGTGGTGCGGTAACTTCAGCTTTTGAAGATAGTGGCAGAGGAGCTTGCGCTATAGGGGTAGCGGGAACTTGAGTTACAAGTGTAGCAACAGGTGGTACGTACGGCGGCGGCGCAGATGCTTGCGTTGCAGGTGGAGCAGAAGCTAGGGCACCAGTTCCGGCAACAGGTAACGGCTCTGTAGGTGCTTTAGATTTTTTAGCATTTTTGTTAGCGGCTTTGTTTTTTTTGCCCGTTTTTTTTTCGGATTGCGGTACCAAATGTTCATAAAAGGAAGTTGTTGAGGCTTCAGAGTTTTCGCCACGTGGTTGTTTATAAGGGGTAAAGAGAGAAGGAGCTTGAGCTTTGCGACCGAGTACTGAGGATGTTCCTTGTCTGAGTGCTGAATATCTTGAATTCATAATTCACTACCTTGTTATGTGTTTTTAGAATAAGAGCATTATATTTTCGCAATATTAAGGTAATCTTAAGAGGTACTGCTAATTGTTTATTTATTCTTCTTTCTATATATTGATTAAAATTAACGCTATCACAGGAGGTGATCTATGCTGAGTTGGGCTCTTACTTTTTTAATTGTTGCCATTATTGCAGGTTTGCTAGGTTTTAGCGGCATTGCAGCGACGGCAACTGGAATCGCAAAAATTATTTTTATCATTTTTCTCATTTTATTTGGCATTTCATTCATCATGCATTTGCTTGGAAAACTGAAAAAATAAGCTAAAGAAACGTAGCTGCATTATTTGCAGCTACGTAATGTTGAATCGCGGCAATCAAATGTGTGAACTAACTCACCAAGTTGGTCTGAACTTGTAAATAATTCTTTTATATTTTTTTTCTGATCAATAAAATCAATTAATGCAGGTTGGTCTGCCCACGTAACAATCAGGTCAGCAAGCGCTAGTGTTTTTTTAACGGCATCTTTTGTGCCGTTCATTGATGTGTAGTAATAAGCCAGAAGATCAAATAAAATTAATAAAAGCGTGGCACCTGGCGGTAATTTTAGCGGATCTTCAAGCGGTCTCTTTGTCATTTTTAAAAAATTGCCACGTTCCATCGTGAATACAGAATAAGCATACGCATCATAATGATTAAGTTTCACTTGCGAAAGCAGTGTAATTTTTTCCGAGCTGCAAGTGGTAAATATTTGTTGCAACAGATAATCAGCGTGATCGAAAGGATAGATAGAAAATAAAAAATAAAACAAAGAGAAATTGCTTGCTGTATCAAACAATTTTAAAATTTCAGCAGAGCTTTGGAATGATTTTTTACTGTCCGCTGTTTTACAGGTAATTACAATCTCATCAAAAATAACGCGTGGCAATCTTAATAATAAACTTAACATGGAACCAATGCGTACTGAATCCAGTTGCGAGGGCAACTGATTTAAAGACATCACCAATTGCTCACCTAATATCTGTATGCGCTCAAATGCTTCAGATTTTTGTGTAACTTGCCATAAAAGATAAGGATCAATATTGCCAAACTCCCCCTGCAAAGAAACAGCAGAATGTATGAGAGCGCTGCGCATACTAGAAGATAAAGTCCATATTGTGCTGTCAGGCGGCAGAATTTTAAGGGCAAGTAGCTTGCTACGTTCTTCAAATTCACCAGTATAATTACCAAGCAAAAATTCATTACTGATACAGCCAACCAAATTGGCTGGCAGCTTTTTTGCTTTTTCTTTTGCTTGGTGTTCTAGTAAGGCTACTTCTTTGAAAGTGATTAATTCATCAGGCGTTAATCGATTAAATTTAAAAGTGGTCCAATAATAATTATTTAATAAGCTTAATAGCAAACGAAGTAAGGCTTGAGTTTCATGTCCATGCGGTAGTTGTTTAACTAGAAACAGGAAATTTTTTTCATGTAAACGCTTAATCATATCTTCAATTTGAGATAGGGCTTTGTAGTTTTCACTGTCATTAATCATGACGCTTTTAATAGTGTGTAGCTGGGACGCTGAAACATCATCTTTTGAGCCAGTTTCTTCGCTAGATTTTAGTGTGAAATTATCAAGCACAAAAATATTTTTTAACAATTCTTCTGTGTTTTTTGCATCGTAAGATAAGCGTGTTCTAATCAGCTCATAGTCAGACGCAGCAAGAGTAGATAACACACTACTTACCCATTTAGCCGCGCGTAAATTTGTTTGATAAAGCGTTTCCAATGTTCTGACTACATTTGGGTGATAACGTTCATTCGCTTGACCATAAATGCTTTCCTCTTCATCAGGACAATAGCCAAGATCAAGCAATAATTGACGTTTAGAAATGGGCGGCGACACAGTCGTTAATTCTTCACAAGATGGGCCTAGCATCTTAGTAATTTCTTTCAGTTCATCAGCAGTGAATAGTGATTGTGTCGAGGAATTAAGTCTTTTCGCATGTCTAGTAAAGAGTTGTTTAAAATAATCAAGGTTGCTTGTTGTCACTAAGGTTCGATAATCAGTAGGCAGAGTTATATCAATATTATTCATGGCAAAATAGCGAAACAAGAGAACACGCCAAAAAGTTAAATTTGTTGAAGTTTCTATCCCTTTGCCACCTTCACCAGAGCCAAATATCATCGCTAAGGCATTTCTTTCTGTTATTAAGCTACAAGGAAATAGATTTATCCATAACAAGCATATTGCTTCTGCATCATTAAGTTCCGAAAGTTTAAAAATTTCCGGAACTGGAAGTA
>Ga0163162_10007015_pt1 | contig 10932 bp, 11 predicted proteins | sample S55metaG_FD_115310 | JGI IMG/M metagenome (GOLD analysis project Ga0163162, IMG submission 115310) | Switchgrass rhizosphere microbial communities from Kellogg Biological Station, Michigan, USA - S5-5 metaG | ecosystem: Host-associated > Plants > Roots > Rhizosphere > Soil | place: USA...
ACGGATAGCCCAGGCAGACGAGGCCTCGTGCGCCCACCTCGTCGGCGACCATGCTCGCGATTCTCCCGCCCATCGACTTGCCGCCGATGACCAGGCGGCCGCCTCCCCCCAGCTTCTCGACCGCCTCCTTCCATGAGTTTCGGAGAATCGGCTCCCGGTCCGGAGCGCCGCCCTTCCGCCCGGTGTCGCGCCGCGCCCGCATGTACGGGAACTCGAACCGCGCGACCCGATACCCGCCGGCCGCGAGACCGCGCGAGACCGAACTCAGGAAGGGAGTGTTCATCGGGGCGCCCGCGCCGTGGGCGAGAACCAACGTCAAGGCGGCATCCGCCGGTCCGTCGAAGAGGAATTCCGCGTCTGCCGTCGCCGCCACGGGCGGATCTTACGTGCGGAATGGCATTTGCAGTGGAGAGGGTCATGGTCACGTTGGAAGACTTCACCACCCTCTCCCGGGGAAGCGAGGTGCCGCTCGAAGGACGCGTCGACCGCTGTCCGCAGTGCGGAAGGAACGGCATCGAGCACGCCGAGCCGGAGAGGCTCCTTTTCGTCCACGTCCAGGAGACCGACCTCTTGAGCGACGGGATGCGGACGGAGCCCCGGGATTGCTGCCGTGTGACAAAGGTCGCGGTCGCCTAGCGGGTAACCTCTTCCCGGCTCCTTCGTCTACTCCTCCGGAGGAGCCGCTATGTCCAAAGCCTTCGCGGGTCTCGTCCTCGTCTTCAGTCTCGCCGCCGTCCCCGCCGCCGCCCGGGGAGCCGAGTCCCGCGAAATCCACCGCGAGGTCGCACTGGACGGCCACGGGACCGTGGCGGTCCGCACCTTCAAGGGGTCGATCGTCGTCGAGCCGTGGGACAGCTCCCGGGCCGAGGTCTTCGCCCGGATCGAGGCGGATACGACCTGCGGGAGTGATGCCCATCAGTCCGAACGCGTCCGGCTGACCGAGGTGGATTTCGAGTCTTCCGGCTCCCGGCTCGAGGTGCAGACCAACTACGAGAAGCTCGACGCACTTCCAGTCATCCCCTACCACGCGCCCGGGTTCGACGCCGCGTGCAGCGCTCACCCGTTCGTCCACTACCGGCTCCGGGTGCCGCGCACGGCCAGGCTCGACATCGATGACCACAAGTCGAGGATCGCGATCGACGGCATGCGCGCGGACGCGCGGATCTCCACCCACAAGGGACACGTGGAGGTGAAGGCGCACGACGGCGCGCTCGACCTGACGACCCACAAGGGGGACGTTCACGTCGAGTTCGCGCGGCTCGGAGGTCCGAGCCGGCTGGAGACGTACAAGGGGGACATCGAGATCTCGATGCCGAAGTCGGCGGGCTACGACCTGGACGCACACGTGGAGCGCGCCGGAATGCTCGAGGCCGGGTTCCCGCTGGACGAGACGGTCGTCAACCGGCGCGAGCGCGTCTACGAGCAGAAGGTGAACGGCGGCGGGCCCCGCCTCGAGCTCACGACCCGAAGCGGCTCGATCCGGATCCGCTAGAGAGAGGCGGGGGAACGATCCCCTTCCGGAAAGCGGAGGGGGTCGCGCCCGTCACCCGCTTGAACACACGGGTCAAGTGGCTCTGGTCCGCGAAACCGGCGGCGGTGGCGACGTCCGCCAGGCGCGCGCCGGGCCGGCACAGCTCCGCGACCGCCCACCGAACGCGGAGCCGCTGCACGTAGTCGCCGATCGGCAGGCCCATGCGTTCGCGGAAGACCCGCGACAGGTGGGTCGGGTGCGTTCCGACCTCGGCGGCGACCTGCGTGATCCGCAGGCCCCGGCGGAACTCGGAGTTCAGGAGGTCCACGGCCCGGGGGAGCCATGGGGGACGCTCCGGGGCGCGGCGCGGCGCCAGGCCGCCCGCGAGGAACACCATCTCGCAGACGAGCGCCTCGACTGCGAGCGGAGGACCGGCGAGGCCCTCGCGATACTCGCGGAGGACGCGCGCCGCGAGCCACGTCAGCTCCCCGCCCGTCAAGTCCGCGACCGGCCCCGTGCACGCGGCGCCGGAGCCGTCGAGCCAGCCCGACGGGATCTCGACGTTGAAGACGCGCGCGCCGTGCGGCCCCATCACGGAGCGGTGCGGTTCGCCGGCCGGATGGAACGCCACGGTGAAGGGGGCGTAGGCGCTCGCGCCCGAGCCGGAGTCCTCCCGATAGTCCCCCTCGACCAGGAGACAGAAGAACGCGAGCTCGTGCGAGTGCCGGGGCAGCTCCCGGCGCGGCTCGATCCGCGCCTCCGTCATCCGCACGCCGGACGCGCCGCGGGCGCCCAGGATGCGCCCGTGGAAACTCCCCGGCGGCAGAAGCGACGTGGCCATGGCTCTCTGGATCGTACGGAGCCGCGGACTTCCGGGTTTTGCCGGGTAAGTCAGTTCCGTTCAAGACAGGGCGGCGGCACGTAACCGATCCTCCGCGCGAGGAGATCTCACGATGACCAACACCTTTCGCCGACATAATCGCGCCGCCGTCCTCGCGCTCTCCATCGCGGCGTCCGCGGTTCCGATGGCCGCCGCAGAACACACCACCGCGCGCCCGCGCAACCTCGCGATCTTCGTCTTCGAAGGGGTGCAGATCATCGACTACACCGGGCCGTGGGAAGTGTTCGGCCACGCGATGGCCGGCGAGCACCAGCGGGCTTTCGAGATCTACACGGTCGCGCCGAAGGCCGGCCCGATCACGACCGCGATGGGAATGAGCGTCAACCCGAAATACACGTTCGCAAACGCGCCGAAGGCCGACGTCCTCGTTCTCCCGGGCGGCGACGTCGACCCCCACATGGATGACCCGAAGGTACAGGCGTGGATCCGGGAGTCCGCAAAGAACGCGGAGATCGTTCTTTCGGTCTGCAACGGGGCGTTCTTCCTGGGACGCGCGGGCCTGCTCGACGGGCTGGAGGCCACGACGTTCGCGGGATTGATCGACGAGCTCCAGAAGGCAGCGCCGAAGGCCCGGGTCGTGCGCGACAGACGATTCGTGGACAACGGCAGGATCATCACGTCGGCGGGACTCTCGTCCGGGATCGACGGCGCGCTGCACGTCATCGAACGGCTCTTCGGCAAGGGCGATGCGCAGGTCGCTGCGACGTCACTCGAGTACGACTGGCGCCCGGAGGGCGGCTACGTCCGTGCGATGCTGGCGGACCGCCACCTTCGCGGAGCGTACGACGCGATCCGGCAGTTCGATCGGAGGGTCGTTTCGCACGAGGGCGACCGGGATCGCTGGGAGACGCGGTGGCTTCTCAAGACGGACCTCTCTCCGGCAGAGGCGCTTGCGCGCTTCGAGAAATCGATCCCGGCTGCGAACGGCTGGGCGCGCGATTCTTCCGCGGGCGCGCCGGCGGCGACGCCCGGACCCGCGCGGTCGGTCTGGCGATACCGGGACGAGAAGGGTCAGGCCTGGGTCGCGACCGCGACCGCGGCACCGGCGCCGGACGGAAAAGGCGTCCTGATGACGGTCGGGATCGTGAGGGGCGCGACGGCCGTCAGCTCGAAGTAGCGATCACCAGACCCGGCAGGGCTTCGCGCGGACCATCGCCGCGTTCGGCTGACACGAGAACGCCTTCTGGAACTCGGGCAGGTTCGCCACGATGCCGTTCACGCGGTACCGGCCGGGTGAGTGGGGGTTCGTGATCGCATTGACCCGCAGGTTCTCGGGCCGCTGGTCGTTGCACGCCCACTGCGCGAAGCCGATGAAGAACCGCTGGTCCGGGGTGAACCCGTCCTTCGACTCTAATTTCATCGCGGACGTGGCGTCCTTCCACGCGATGTAGGCAAGCAGCGTTCCGCCGAGGTCGGCGACGTCCTCGCCCGACGTCAGCTTCGAGTTGATCTTGATGTCGTCCACGATCGTGTACTGCGCGTACTGGTCGCGGATGCAGTTGACCCGATCCTCGAACTTCTTCGCGTCCTCCGCGGTCCACCAGTCCTTCAAGTTCCCCTGCGCGTCGAACTGCCGCCCCTCGTCGTCGAAGGCGTGCGTCAACTCGTGGCCGATGGTGCTTCCGGTGTTGCCGTAGTTCGGCGCGTCGTCCAGCTTCGGATCGTAGAGAGGGGGCTGGAGTACGCCGGCCGGGAAGTTGATGTCGTTCATCTGCGGGTTGTAATAAGCGTTGACCGTGGGCGGCGTCATCCCCCACTCGCCGCGGTCGAGCGGCTTGCCGATCTTCGCGAGCTGCCGATTCGACTCGAACGTCGTAGCGTTGGCCACGTTGCCGAAGAAGTCGTCCCGCCGGATCGCCACGCTCGAGTAGTCCCGCCAGCGGTCGGGATATCCGACCTTGTTGGCGATGGCGTGCAGCTTCTCGAGGGCACGGGTCTTGGTGGCGTCGGTCATCCAGTCGAGCGACTGGATCTCGTTCTCCATCGCCTTCTCGATGCGCTTCGTCATGTCGACCGTCTTCTGCTTGGTTTCCGCGGTGAAAGTGCGTCGGACGAACTCCTGCCCGAGCGCCTCGCCCAGGTCACGGTCCACCAGCCGCACGCACCGCTTCCAGCGCGCGGGCTGCTCGGTCACGCCCCGGAGGTACTTCCGGTAGAAGTTGAAGTCTTCCGTGACGAACGCGCTCGACAGGTAGTCCGCGCGCACGTTCACGGCGTGCCACCGGAGGTATCCCTTCCAGTCGGAGAGCGGGACCTTCTGGATCTGCACGTTCATGGCCTTGAAGAATGCGGGCTCCGTGACGTTGACGGTCGCGATGTTCGTGAGGTCGTAGTCGGCGAGATAGCGCGTCCAGTTGAAGGCGGGCGCGAGCGCCTTCAGCTGCGCCGGAGTCATCTTGTGGAAGAGCTTGTACGGGTCGCGCTGCTCGACGCGCGTCAGCGAAGCCTTCGCGAGCGCGGTCTCGATCGCCATGACGGCCTTCGCGTGCCGCGCGGCGTCCGCCTTCGACTCGCCCGTGAGCTCCAGCATCTTCGCGACATGGGTCTGGTAGGTCGCCCGGATCTCCTTCGACTTGGCGTCGGTCTTCGTGTAGTAGTCGCGGTCCGGCAGCCCGAGCCCGCCGGCTCCGGCCGAGGCGATGACCTGGGTCGCGTCGGCGAAATCCTGCTGCGATCCAAACCCGAAGAGGAACTCGTTGCCCGAAGCGCGCAGGTGCTCCTTCGAGAGATACGCCGCCAGGTCGCCTTTACTCTTCAGCGCCGCGATCTCGTCCAGCACCGGCCGGAGCGGCGCCGCGCCGAGCTTCTCGATCCCGGCCTCGTCCATGCACGAGGCGAAGTAGTCCCCGATCTTCTGCTGGGTCGGGTTTCGATCCGCGGAGGGCTTGCCCGCGTCTTCCAGGACTCCCCAGAGGAACTGCTCGTTCTCCTGGGCGAGCTTCCCGTAGACGCTCCAGGACGCCTGGTCCCCCGGGATCGGATTGTTCTTGATCCACCCGCCGCAGACGTACTGGTAGAAGTCGGTGCACGCGTCCGCGGACGTGTCCATCGCGGCGGTGTCCAGGCTCGGCGTGTACGGAAGCTCCGAGAGCGGCGCATCCTTTTTCGCGACCGCCTTCGCCGGCTCCTCCGAGACCTTCGGCGGCGGGGCGACCTGCGTCCCCGGAACCGCGGGCTTGGGCTTCTCGGGCTGCGCCTGCGGCGGCGCGGTCGAGGTGCTCTGCGCGAGGAGCGTGGACGAGAAGAACAGCATCGTCGCGAGAGTCCGCCGAATGGTCCGGTTCATGAGATTCCTCCGCTTTTCGACGTTGTTTCGGCGGCTCACCGCTGGCGCCGCGAGAGCTCCGCCCAGGCGTAGACCAGGGCAAGGCCTCTCCAGGGCTTCCAACGCTCCGCGTGGGCGCGCATTTCCACCTCGGTCCCTCTACGGCCGTGCTCGAAAAGAGTTTCGGCGAGGTATTTCACGACCGACAGGTCTCCCGCGGGGTAGGCGTCGGGACGCCCGAGGCCCCGCATCAGCGCGGTCTCGGCGGTCCACGTACCGACCCCTTTGACGGACGTGAGCCGGTCGATCGCGGCCTCGTCCGGCAGGGCCGCGACTTCGTCCTCCGAGAGGTCTCCCCCGGCGAACGCCGCGGCCAGCCGCGCGATCGTTCCGATCTTGCTGCCCGACATCCGGAATCCCCGGAGCCCCGCCTCTCCGGCGTCCGCCACCCGCTCCGCCGTAGGGAAAGCGTAGAACGTCTCGCCGTGGTGCCGCGCCTTGCGCCCGAACGCGGTGGCGAGGTGCGCGCGGATTCCGAACGCGAAGGCGAGGTTCACCTGCTGGGCGAGGACCGCGGTGACGAGCGCCTCCCAGAGGGACGGGTAGCCGGCGATCCGGAGCCCTCGGAAGCGGCGGACGAGCGGCGCGAGGATCGGATCGAGCCGCGCCGCGCGGTAGAACGGCCGGACGTCGGCGGCGGCGCCGAGCGCCCCCTCGACCAGGCGGCGCGCCGCGGCTTCCGCCGCTTTCGAAGCGGCACCGCGCCCCTCGATCGTGACGGAGAGCTTCGGCGCGTCGACGCCGCCGGCGGCCTGCTCGACCGTCACCAGCACGGTGCCGCGGCCCGCGACGAAGAGTCGCCGGTAGGCGCGTCCGTCGAACCGGTCGACGGGGTCCGGGAAGCGCGCGTATCTCTGCCCCGTGCGGGCGAGGGAGTAGGGCGCGGGCGGCCGGATCCAGAACCGGCGCTTCACCCCGAGCCTTCGCGCCCGGCTACGATTCCCCGGAGGAGAGCGGCCTCGTCGGTCAGGATCCCGTCGACGTTCCACGAGACCAGCTCCTTCAGGCGCTTCTCGTCGTTGACGTTCCAGACGATCACCGAGTCGATCCGGCCGGCGTCGCGCGCGGCGAGAACCTTCGAGAGCTCCCGGCGGAACTCGGCCCGGAGCCGGCGCCGCACGCCGAAGCTCACGTTGTCCGCGCCGTACCGCTTCGCGAAGTCGAGCGCTCCCGGAAACTCGAAGTCCGCGAAGATGCGCGTCTCCCGGCCGAGCGGCTCGCGCCGCGTCTCCGTCAGGAGGGCTTGGAGGAGCTCTGCCTGCGGGCAGAGAAGCGCGATCCGGACTCTCTCCGGAATCCTCCCCTCCCGCCGCGCCTCCCGTAAGAACTGCGCCAGCTGACGGGCGCCCGCCGTGTTCTCGTCGTCGAGCTTGACGTCCAGGCAGGCGAGCGAGAGACGCGGCTCGCTGCGCATCCAGGCGAAGAGATCCTCGAGGAGCGCAATCGAAACGCGAGGCTTGCGCCGCTTCTTCTCGTCACACGGAAGGTATCCGTAGTGCCGTCGGAGATCCTCGAGGTCGAGCTCCCGGACCGGCCGTCTCCACGGGGAGCCGATCGCCGGAACGTCCGGCTCGTAGAGGTAGCCCTCTTCGCCGGTCTGCCGCAACAGGGCGACCTTCTCGTCGGGCATGCAGTCGTGCCACAGCACGAAGCGTCCATCGCGGGTGAGGCAGACGTCGGTCTCGATCGCGTCGGCGCCGAGCTCGATCGCCCGCTGGAACGACGGGATCGTGTTCTCCGCCTCCTCCCGCGCAGCACCGCGGTGCCCGACGACCGCGACGGAACGCCGCTCCGAGCTGCCGCGGGGACGGCTGGCGAGGCCCCGCGCCTCTCCCACGAGGCGGCGGGCGGGATTGCGATAGCCGAGAAGCGTCAAGGTGCAGGACGAAGAATAGTGCAGCGGACGGGGGTGTTTCGGATGGGCGTAAACGGTATCGACGGATGGATCGTCAGATGGAGTGCAAAGGAGACTGAAGAAATGAAGAGAGTCACAGTTCGAAACTTCGCCGGCGCGATGGCGCTGCTGTTCACGCTGGGTGTCGCAGTGGCCTCCGCGCAGGACGCTCGCCACGAGCACGGCAAGAGAGGTGGTTTCGGTTTCGGGATGATGCGCGGTCTTTCGCGGCTCGACCTGACCGAGTCACAGAAGGCGGACGTGCAGAAGATCATGGATTCGCGCAAGGCGACGCTCGAGTCGCTGCATGGTCGGATGCAGACCGACTGGGAGGCGCTGCGTCAGGTTTCCGAGGGTTCGAATCCGAACGCCTCGGCGGTCGGAACCGCGTTCCTGAAGCTTCGGGCGGACCGCGAGGCGATGCGCGCCGAGCGGGAGAGCACGATGCAGGAGATCCGGTCCATCCTCACGACCGAGCAGAAAGAGAAGCTCGACACGATGAAGCAGGAGCGCCAGGAGCGCTTCGGCCACCGCGGAATGCAGGGAGCGCCCGGCCGCTAAACCCTTTTCCCGCTTCGATTCGAAGGCCAGGAGTCCGAACGGCTCCTGGCCTTTCCTTTTCCCGCCTCCCCGTGGATAGAATCGCCGACCGGAACTCCCAAATCTTCGTGTCCCCCGACCGGGGGAAAGGAGGCATCAGCATGAAGTCCAAGTCCAAGGGGATCCTGGCGGGCCTCGCTCTTCTCGTCGTCGTGGCCGCCCTCGCGATCGGCGCCGACGAGAAGTCGAAGTCGGCCAAGCCGGCGGCGGGTCAGATGGACGAGAAGCAGATGATGGAGATGATGGCCAAGTACTCGACGCCGGGCGCCGAGCACAAGGCGCTGGAGCAGTTCGTCGGCACGTGGGACACGTCCGTCAAGATGTGGATGGCCCCGGGCGCGCAGCCCCAGGAGAGCACGGGAACCGCGGAGAACAAGATGACCCTCGGAGGTCGCTTCCTCGAGCAGCACTACGAGGGCACGATGATGGGCCAGCCCTTCACCGGGATGGGCTACACCGGCTACGACCTCTACAAGAAGGAGTACGTCGGCAACTGGATGGACAGCATGGGCACGAGCATCATGCGCTCGACCGGGAAAGGCGATGCCTCGGGCAAGATGATCACGATGAGCGGCACGATGGACGACCCGATGCAGAAGAAGAGCATGCCGTTCAAGGAGACCATCAAGGTCGTGGACAACGACCACCACGTGTTCGAGATGTGGTCGCCGGGCCCGAACGGAAAGATGTTCAAGATGATGGAGATTACGTACACACGGAAGCAGTAACCGTTCGCTCTCTGAAAGCACCGAGGCCGGGCGTGGAAACGCCCGGCTTTTTGGTTTATTGCGACAGCGTATCGAGCTTCTTCTTCAGCGAGGCGATCGACTTCTCCGACCGCTGACCTTCCGGCAGGGACTCGGCCAGCTCCACGGCCTGTTGCATCGCCTTCCGAGCCTCCGGCAGGTTACCCATCTCCTTGTAGATGTCGGAGCGCGTCTGCAGGATGCCCAGCTTGCGGGGACCGTAGGCCTTCGCGAGCGCGCGGTCCGACGCCGCGATTGCGTCGTCGTATTTCTTCATCGCCCTGTAGGCGACGGCCAGCCGCGCGGATGGATTGTAGTCGCCGGGCAGATCCCGTTCCGAGGCCTGGAGCATGGGGATCGCGCGCTCCGGCTCTCCGAGATCCAGATAAGTCCCGAGGCGGTGGGAGTCGTACACGGCGCGCGCGTCCGGCGTCTTCGCGCGGGCTGCGGCGGCCTCGAGGAAGCGGGCGCGGTCCTGGAGAATCGTCTTGCGGCCGGCCTCGTCCTTCGCTTCCTCCCGCTCGGAGGCGAGCGTCTCGTAGACCGAGGAGATGTCGTCGGGCGCGATGTCCCGGCGCGGAGCCGCCAGGACCGATCGGGAATCCTTCACCAGAGACTCGACGAGGCCCGCGCGCGACGCGTCTTCCTTCGGAAGCTCCAGAGCGCACGAGAGGCCGCTCGCCGCGACGTTTGCGGCGGAAGGCGTCTTCGCCAGGCGCGGGAACGCGTCGGCCGCCGTCTTCGCGCAGCCCGCGTAGTCCCTGGTCTCGTAGAGCGAATAGAGAAGAGACTCGACGGAGCGCCCGTACCGGGGGGAGGTCGGGGGCGCCTGCGCGATCGCCTCGCGATATGCGGCCGCGGCCCGGTCGTAGGCCCCCTCGCCGTAGAAGCGGTCGGCGCGGGCGAGGGCGGTCTCGACCTTGCCTCGGGTTCCCTTCACCGCCGCGGCGCCGTCCGCCAGGATCTTCTGGAGCTGCGGCACCGTGGCGCCGCCGACCCAGCGGAGCGCGGCCTTCTCGGTCTTCGGATCCAGCACGAAGAACATCGGGAGCGCGTCCGCCGCGTACTTCTTCTTGTAGGGGGCGTTCTCGGCCTTTTCGACGTCCAGGGAGAGCCAGACGATCTGTCCGGCGTACCGCCCGAGAGCCTTATCCGTGAAGACGTTGGCCCTCATCGAGCGGCACGTGTGTCACCAGGGCGCCCAGGCCTCCACGAAGACCGGCAGGTTCTTCGCGCGGGCCTCCGCGACCGCCTTCGAGTAGTCGTCCACCCACGGCAGGACCTCGCGGGCCGCCGCGGAGGGCGAGGCGAGGGCAAGAGCGCCCGCCAGCGCGAGACCTGCTGCACGGATCGTTTTCATGGCGAAGATCGTAGCAGACCGGATGCCAGCATCCGGACGCCGAGCGCTGCCACGAGCAGGTTTCCGATCGCGCTCACGACCGTCTGGACTCTCGCCGGAAGGAGCCGGTGCGTGGCGGCTCCGAACGCGGCGAGGAGCGTCTGCCAGGAGAAGGAGGCGAGTGCAAATCCGGCCACGAACGCGGCCCGCGCGTCCCAGCGCGAGAGCTCGTCCGCGCTGCGCCCGAGGACGAAGGCCGCGAAGTAGGCGACCGTGAGCGGATTGATGATCGTGAGCCCGATGAACTGGAGGTACGTCCGCAGATCGCCGCCCCGGGGCGGCTCCCCGATCTCCGCCGGCCGCGCCGCGCGGCGGCTGCGGAAGAATCCCCAGATCCCCATCGCGACGAGGCCGAGGCCGCTCGCGATCCGGAGGATCCCGGCGATCGGCGCGAGGAGGTCCGCGATGATCCCGCCGGCGGCCGCAACGGCGAGAGCGCCCAGGAGGTCCGCCGTCGAGGCGCCGGCTCCCGCGAAGAACCCACGCCGGAACCCGTGCCGCAGCGACGTGTCCAGGATGAGAAGAGAAATCCCCCCGACGGGGATCGCGATCCCGTATCCCGCGAGGAGTCCCTCCAGAAAGGGCTTCAACAAGAT
>Ga0163162_10007017_pt1 | contig 10927 bp, 8 predicted proteins | sample S55metaG_FD_115310 | JGI IMG/M metagenome (GOLD analysis project Ga0163162, IMG submission 115310) | Switchgrass rhizosphere microbial communities from Kellogg Biological Station, Michigan, USA - S5-5 metaG | ecosystem: Host-associated > Plants > Roots > Rhizosphere > Soil | place: USA: Michigan...
GATCGCCACCGCCGAGGTGATCGAATATTGGCTTGGCCAGCTGATGCCGCGCCTCACCACCGCGCTGGCCGGGGCGGGCCTTGGCGCGCGGCTGGTCGAGCTGGTGGCGGAGCGTATCGACGGCGTGCCGCAGCGCTTGCGCATCGGCCTCGCCCGGCCGAGCCGCGACCCCGCGCACCTGCTCCGGCTGATCGTGCGGCGGATCGAGGAGATCGCGCCGGGCTTCGGCATCGACGCGCTGGCGCTGCACGTCCGCCGCGCCGATCCGCTAGGCGCGCAGCCCTTTGCCGAGCAGCTGGGGGAACGATCGAGCGATCTCGCGCCGCTGGTCGATGCGCTGGCCAATCGCATCGGCGACCGGCGATTGTGGCGCAGCCAGCCGGTCGAGAGCGACGTGCCGGAACGATCGGTCGCGTGCCTGCCGCCGCTCGATCCGCCTGTGCAGGACATGCTCAAGCTCAAGGCCGACGATGTTCGCCGGCTCGATCGCTCAGCCGAACTCCACCCCTGGCATCATCGCTGGCCGCGCCCGGTGCGGCTGCTGCGCCGGCCCGAACAACTCGACCATGTCATCGCCGAACTGCCCGACCAGCCGCCGCGCCGCTTCAGCTGGCGCGGCGAGATGCACAAGGTGGTGCGCGCCGATGGCCCGGAGCGCGTGCAGGGCGAATGGTGGCGGCGCGCGTCGGAGCAGCACGGCGTACGCGATTATTTCCAGGTCGAGGACGAGGCCGGCCAGCGCTTCTGGCTGTTCCGGCGCGGCGATGGCGAGCGCGCCGAAACCGGCGACCTCGCCTGGTTCATGCATGGGGCGTTCGGGTGATGTCAGCATGTCGCGTCAAGCGCCTCGACATGGCCGAGTGCGGCGTAATCGAGGATCGCATGATCCGAGGTGAGAATCGGACAGCCGAGCGAACGCGCCGACGCAATAATGATACGGTCACAAGGGTCGCCATGGATATTCCCCGGCAGCGATCCAGCGTCGGCAGCGATGGCGGGATCCACGACGACCGTCCTGAAGCCACCGGTGTCGAACAAACGTCGCATCCAGTCCTGAAGCGGCATGGCAAGCGCGAGACGGCGCTTGTCAATGAGCATCGCGATTTCCCAGAACGATATCGCCGACAGGTGGATGTTGCCGGTATTGGCGTCGATTCGACGGCGCGCCTGTACACCCAACCGCCGATCTTCAGTCAACCAGAGCAGGGTCTGCGTATCGAGCAGAATCATCGTGGCGAGGGTGCCCGGCCAGAATTATATAGTTCGGGCGTATTATTGGCATCCCATTTGGCTTCCCAATCGGGGTCGATCGGACCGGTGATATCCTCCAAGATTTTGACCGAGCCCTTCAGGCAACCGATCAGGCTAGCGGGCCGCTCCACGCCAGCCTTGCGCGCGCTCAACGTCAGCGAAGCCTTGCCGCGACGCGTGATGGTCAACGGTTCTCCGCTGCGTTCCATCTCGTCGATCAGCTTGAGACTTTTGGCCTTGAATTCGGTCGCGCTCACCATCTTGCCCATGGCAAACAATCCTTCACAAATGTACATCTCATATAGTCATTTCGGGCCAGGCCAGCAATGACCTATGCCGAACTGCAGGTCACCACGCATTTCAGCTTCCTGCGCGGGGCTTCGTCGCCAAAGGACCTGTTCCTCACCGCCGTCGCCCTTGGTCTGCCCGCGCTGGGTATCACCGACCGCAATTCGGTCGGCGGGGTGGTGCGGTCGCTGGTCGCGGCGGAGGAACTGACCGCCGCCGGCATGCCGATCCGCATGATCGCCGGCTGCCGGCTCGATCTGATCGATGGCGCATCGCTGCTCGTCTGGCCCGAGGATCGCCCGGCATGGAGCCGGCTCACCCGGCTGCTGACATTGGGCAAGGGGCGGGCCGATGCGCAGAAGGGCGAGAAGGGCAAATGCTTTCTGCATTGGGAAGATGTCTCACAGCATGCCGCGGGGATGGTCGGCGCGCTGGTGCCGGGCCTGGCCGATCATGGCGACCCGGTCGCGATGCGCTGGATGGCGGATGCCTTCGCGGATCGCGGCCATGTCTGCCTGACGCATCATCGCCGGCCGGGCGACGCGGTGCGGCTGCACGATCTCGAAGACATGGCGCAACGTTTCGGGCTGACGCCGCTCGCCACCGGCGACGTGCTCTATGATCGGCCCGAGCGACGCATGCTGCAGGATGTCGTCACCGCGATCCGCAACAAATGCACCATTGACGATCTCGGTTTTCGCCGCGAGCGCAGCGCCGACCGGCATCTCAAGGGGCCGGAGGAGATGGCGCGGCGCTTTCGCCACCATCCCGAAGCATTGCGGGCGGTCGAGACGATCGTCGAGCGCTGCACCTTCTCGCTACGCGCGCTGAAGGAGCAATATCGCTATCCCGACGAGGTGGTGATCAGCGGCAGGACGCCGCAGGACGCGCTGGAGAAGATGACGCGCGAAGCCCTGGCGGCGATGCACCCGCAGGGCGTTCCCCTGCCCTATGCCGCACAGCTGGAGCATGAGCTCCAGCTGGTCGGGAAGATGGGCTACGCGCCGTATTTCCTGACCGTGAACTCGATCGTCCGCTTCGCGCGCAGCCAGGGCATTTTGTGCCAGGGGCGGGGCTCCGCCGCCAATTCGATCATCTGCTTCGTGCTCGGCGTCACCTCGATCGATCCGGTCAAGCACACCCTGTTGTTCGAGCGCTTCATTTCCGAGGATCGCCACGAACCGCCCGATATCGACGTCGATTTCGAGCATGAGCGGCGCGAGGAAGTGATCCAGTGGATCTACGAGACCTATGGCCAGCGCCACGCCGCGCTGACCGCCGTGGTCAGCCGCTATCGCACGCGCGGGGCGTTGCGCGAGGTCGGCAAGGTGATGGGCCTGTCCGAGGACATGACCGCGGCGCTCGCCGGGCAGGTCTGGGGCGTGTCGAGCGGCGGGCTCGACAATGAGCATGTCGACCAGCTGAACCTCGACCGCGCCGATCCGCGCCTCGCGCTGACGCTGGAGCTGGTCGGGCAGCTGGTCGATACGCCGCGCCATCTGTCGCAGCACCCCGGCGGCTTCGTGCTGTCGCATGACCGGCTCGACGAACTGGTTCCGGTCGAGCCAGCGGCGATGGTCGATCGCCGCGTGGTGGAATGGGAAAAGCTCGACGTCGAGGAACTCGGCCTGATGAAGGTCGATATCCTCGGTCTCGGCATGCTGGGCTGCATGCGGCGCGCGTTCGAACTGCTCGAAACGCGCAAGGGCGTGCAGCTGACCATGGCGTCACCGGAACTGCAGGATGATGATCCGGCGACCTATGCCATGATCCAGCAGGCCGACACGCTCGGCGTGTTCCAGATCGAGAGCCGGGCGCAGATGTCGATGCTGCCGCGGATGAAGCCGAAGGAATTTTACGACCTGGTCATCGAGGTGGCGATCGTGCGCCCGGGGCCGATCCAGGGCGACATGGTCCATCCCTATCTCCGACGTCGTGAAGGCAAGGATCCGGTCACTTATCCCAACGCCGCGCTGGAAAAGATCCTCGAAAAGACGCTCGGCGTGCCGCTGTTCCAGGAACAGGCGATGCAGGTCGCCATGGTCGGTGCCGGCTTCAGCGCCAATGAGGCGGATCGTCTGCGGCGCAAGATGGCGACATTCAAGGCGACCGGCGGGGTCGGCGAATTTCATGACAGGCTGGTGGGCGGCATGCTGGCAAACGGTATCACGCTCGAATTCGCCGAGCGCATGGTCAAGCAGATCGAGGGCTTCGGCAGCTATGGTTTCCCCGAGAGCCACGCCGCCAGCTTCGCCAAGATCGCCTATGCCTCGTGCTGGGTGAAGTGCCATCATCCCGATCTGTACTGCGCGGCCTTGCTCAACGCGCAGCCAATGGGTTTCTACGCCCCGGCACAGATCGTCCGCGATGCGCGCGAGCATGGCGTCGAGATACGGCCGGTGTGCATCAACCGCAGCGACTGGGACACCGGCGTGCTCGACGAGACGCCGACATCACGGGACCGGCCGCGGATCTTCCGCGGCAATGATGCGGACTGGGCGGCGTTGCGCCCGCTCAGACTGGGCATGCGGATCGTCCAGGGGCTGAGCGAAAAGGAGGTCGAGGCGATCCTCGCGGCGCGCGCCGGCGCACCCTTCAGCTCGATCGAGGACGTCTGGCGGCGCTCGGGGATCAAGCCGGCGGCCCTCGAACGGCTGGCGCGGGCTGATGCGTTTCAATGCTTCGGGCTGGACCGGCGCCAGGCATTGTGGGCGATCAAGGGACTTGGGCAAGCGCCGCTGTCGCTGTTCGCCGCCGCCGACCAACGTGCCGGTGTCATCAACGCCGAGGCGAAAGAAGCGCCGGTGGTGCTGACGCCGCTCACCGCCGGACGCGAGGTGGTCGAGGATTACCGCGCCACCCAGCTGTCACTGCGCCAGCACCCCCTCACCTTCCTGCGCGCCGAGCTGCAGCGCCGCGGCATCCGGCCATGCGGCGACCTCCGGGGGATGAAGGATGGCGCGCCGGTCACGGTCGCCGGCATCATCCTCGTCCGGCAACGCCCGGGCAGCGCCAAGGGCATATTGTTCCTCACGCTGGAGGACGAGACCGGCATCGCCAATGGCGTGCTGTGGAAAGACCGGTTCGAGGCGCATCGGCGGATCGTGATGTCGTCGGCGATGGTCGCCATCACCGGGCATGTGCAACGCGAGGGGATCGTCATCCATGTCGTGACCGAGCGCGTCATCGACCTGACGCCGCTGCTGCGCCAGGTCGGCGAGATCGACCTGCCGCGCATGGTGTCACGCGGCGATGGCGCGATACATGGCAGCTCACCCGATCGCGGCGACCCGGAGTGGCGGCCGAAATTGCGGACGGATTATCATTATCGGGAGAAGGACCGGGAGGACGTCATCCCGATCAAGAGCCACGACTTCCACTGACCTTTATTCCTCCCCGGAACGGGGAGGGGGGCCGCGACGCGAAGCGGCGTGGTGGAGGGGGCGTGCCGCGAACGCAGCGCCTGCGGCACGCCCCCTCCACCATGCTTTGCATGGTTCCCCTCCCCGTTCCGGGGAGGATTTGTCGCTATTCCACCGTCTGTTCGATCACCCCGAAGACCGGATGGTGCCTGTCGTCCTCGACCCAGATGCGGACCGTGTCGCCCTTTTTGAGGAACGGCGTCACCGGCTTGCCACCGTTGATCGTCTCGACGGTGCGCAGTTCGGCGAGGCAGGAATAGCCGACGCCGCCTTCCGCGATCGGCCTGCCCGGCCCGCCATCGGCGTCGCGATTGGAAACCGTGCCCGAACCGATGATCGTGCCGGCACCCAGCGCGCGGGTCTTCGCCGCATGCGCGACCAGCGTGCCGAAGTCGAAGGTCATGTCCTCCCCCGCCTCGGCACGGCCAAAGGGCTTGCCGTTGAGGTCGACCATCAGCTTGCGGTGCAGCTTGCCGTCCTTCCACCAGTCGCCGAGCGCGTCGGGGGTGACGAACACCGGTGAGAAGGCGCTGGCGGGCTTGGACTGGAAGAAACCGAACCCCTTGGCGAGTTCACCGGGGATCAGGTTGCGCAAGGATATGTCGTTGGTCAGGCCGACCAGCAGGATCGCCGCCAGCGCTTCGTCACGGCTGGCGCCGAGCGGCACGTCGCCGGTCACGACCACCACTTCGCCTTCGAGATCGCAGCCCCACGCCTCGTCGGCGAGCGGGATCGGGTCGCGGGCCCCGAGAAAGCCGTCCGAGCCGCCCTGGTACATCAAGGGATCATGCCAGAAGCTCTCGGGCATTTCGGCGCCGCGCGCCTGCCGCACCAGCACGACATGGTTCACATAGGCCGAGCCGTCGGCCCATTGATAGGCGCGCGGCAGCGGCGCCGCCGCGTCATGTTCATGGAAGCGATCACGCGGGATCATCTCATGTTCGAGATCGGTGGCGAGATTGCGCAGATCGGGCAGCAGCCGGTCCCAGTCGTCGAGCGCCGCCTGCAATGTCGGGGCGATGTGGCCCGCATCGGCGCACCAGGCGAGATCGTTCGAGACGATGACGAGCTTGCCGTCGCGGCCATGCTTGAGGCTGGCAAGTTTCATGCGGCTCTCTCCTGTTTCGATCACCCTTACCCGCCATCGTCACGACAAGTCGAGGCGCACCGCAGCTTGACGTTAGCGTCAATCGCCCGCAAAGCGGAAAAAGGTTTCAGGAGAGGACTGATATGACCCCTGACATAATTCCCGGCCGCTTCGCCTATAATGCCGACCATGAGGCGTTTCGTGAAACCGTGCGCAACTTCCTGCAAAAGGAGGGAATTCCCCATGCCGGTGAGTGGGAGGCCAATCGCCTGGTGCCCAAGGAATTTTGGCACAAGGCCGGCGAGATCGGCATGCTGTGCCCGACCGTGCCGGAGGAATATGGCGGTCTCGGTCTCGACTTCGGGTATAACTCGATCGTCAACGAGGAACTGAACTATAACGGCGTGCCGGCCGGCTTCACGCTGCATTCCGACATCGTGTGCGACTATATCGTCGCTTATGGCTCGGAAGAGCAGAAGAAGCAGTGGCTGCCGCGCCTCGTCTCGGGCGAGACGATCACCGCGATCGCGATGACCGAGCCGGGTACCGGATCCGACCTGCAGGCAATCCGCACCACGGCGAAGAAGGACGGCAACCATTATGTCGTCAACGGTTCCAAGACCTATATCACCAACGGCCAGAATGCCGATCTGATCCTGGTCGTCGCCAAGACCGACCCCGACGCCAAGCCTGCTTATAAGGGCATGTCGATCATCCTGGTCGAGAGCGACCGCGAGGGTTTCAAGCGCGGGCGGAAACTCGACAAGATCGGCCTGGACGCCTCCGACACGTCGGAGCTGTTCTTCGAGGACGTGCGCGTGCCGATGACCAATTGCCTCGGCGAGGAGGGCAAGGGCTTCATCTATCTGATGAGCCAGTTGCCGCAGGAGCGCCTGTCGATCGCGGTGGGCGCGCAAGCCAGTGCGCAAAAGGCGTTCGACGAAACGGTGGCTTTTACCAAGGAACGCAAGGCGTTCGCCGGCATGGTGTTCGACTTCCAGAACACCCGATTCGTGCTCGCCGACCTGCAATCCAAGCTGCAAGTCGGCTGGGCGCATCTCGACTGGGCGATCCAGCGCCACCTCAAAAGCGAGCTGACCCCGACCGAAGGCGCGGCAACCAAATTATGGCACACCGAGCTGCAATGGGAGGTGATGGACAAATGCCTTCAACTGCATGGCGGCGCGGGTTACATGAACGAATATCCCATCGCGCGGATGTGGCGCGGGGCGCGTGTCACCCGAATCTTTGGTGGTACCAACGAGATCATGAAGGAACTGATCGGTCGCAGCCTGTGAGAAAATTTTGAGCCATTATAAGGCACAATGAGGATATGGTGTTGGCCAGGATGTCACAGCCTGTCCCGAATCCGATCGTCGATGCGCCGAATACCTTGCGTGATTTGATCCAGATTGGCATCATGACGATCCGATGACAATTCAACCGCCCGACGCTTCCCGAGACAGGCGGATAGAAGATCCCACCAATCTCTGGCTGATCCATCCGGCGGCTCGGCGATTGCTGCCGATGGCGCTTGCCTGGCGGATATCGGCAAATGCCGTGTCGCTAACCGGCCTCGCTTTGGGCATCGGGGCGGCCATCGCCTATTGGAACTGGGCCAGCCCGATGGCGGCGGTCCTGGGCCTGTTACTGTCGATCGCCTGGCTGATCGCCGATGGTCTCGACGGCATGGTGGCGCGCGCGACCAACACCGCCAGCCCGTTCGGACGCCTGCTCGACGGCATTTGCGACCATGGCGTGTTCGTTCTGATCTACGTTCTGATCGCGACGCGTATCGGCACCGGGGAAGGCTGGGCGCTGGCGCTGACGGCAGGCGCGGCACATGTCGTGCAATCGAGCCTCTACGAGGCCGAGCGCGCGCGCTTCCACCGCCGCGTGCGCGGCGATGCCGGAACGGCGCGACCGCCGCGCGCCGGCGGCGCCGTGGAATGGCTCTACGACAATATATCCCGCGGCATCGATCGACTCGCCGAGCCGTTCGATCGGCTGCTGCGCGACAGCGACGACCCGCGGCGAATCGGTACCGTTTACGGCGCCCAGGCCGCGCCGGCGATGCGGCTGATGGCGATCGAAAGCGCCAATGTCCGCGTCTATGCGATCTTCCTGGCGTGCCTGCTGGGCAATCCGCGCTGGTTCTGGTGGTTCGAAATCCTGCCGCTGACCCTCATCTTGATCATCGCTCTTACCTGGCACCGCCGGGTCGAGGGGTCCTTCACGGGCCCCGACCGCACTTCACCGATACCTACCTGATCCGCCGGCCACGCCGGCAAAATCCCCATATTCAGACAAATCGAAAGGTCGTCACACATGAATTCCATCAACATCGCGATCATCGGGATCGGCAATTGCGCGAGCTCGCTGGTGCAGGGCCTGGCCCATTACCGCGAAGGCTCGAACGATCATATCGGCCTGATGCATTGGGAAATGGGCGGCTACAAACCAAGCGATATCCGCATCGTCGCGGCGTGGGACGTCGATGCGCGCAAGGTCGGTCATGACGTTGCCGAGGCGATCTTCGCCAAGCCGAACTGCACGGCGATCTTCTGCGCCGACGTGCCGGCGAGCGGCGTCGAGGTCGCGATGGGCAACATCCTGGACGGTGTCGCCGAGCATATGGCGGACTATGGCGACGACCGCACCTTCATCGTTGCCGACCTGCCGCAGCCGAGCAAGGCCGAGGTGGTCGCCGCGTTGCGCGAGAGCGGCGCCGACGTGCTGATGAACTACCTGCCGGTCGGCAGCCAGAAGGCGACCGAATTCTACGCCGAATGCGCGATCGAGGCGGGCGTCGCCTTCGTCAACAACATCCCCGTCTTCATCGCCAGCGACGAGACCTGGGCCAAAAGGTTCGAGGATGCCGGCGTGCCGATCGTCGGCGACGATATCAAGGCGCAGCTCGGCGCGACCATCGTCCACCGCGTGCTGACCGACCTGTTCAAGAAGCGCGGCGTGAAGCTCGACCGCACCTATCAGCTCAACACCGGCGGCAATACCGACTTCCTCAACATGTCGAACCGCAAGCGACTCGCCTCGAAGAAGGTGTCCAAGACCGAGGCGGTGCAATCCGTCGCGGCCGAACGGATGGACGATGAGAACATCCATATCGGCCCGAGCGATTATGTCGCGTGGCAGAACGACAACAAGGTCTGCTTCCTGCGCATGGAAGGCCAGATGTTCGGCGGCGTGCCGATGAACCTCGAACTGCGCCTGTCGGTCGAGGACAGCCCCAATTCGGCCGGCGTCGCGATCGACATGATCCGCTGCGCCAAGATCGCCCGCGACCGCGGCCTTGGCGGGCCGATCCACCCGGCATCGGCCTATTTCTGCAAGCACCCGCCGATCCAGATGACCGACGATCTCGCACAGCAGGCGGTCGAGCAGTTCATCGCGGCGTGAGCCTGATCGATACGGCGGTATTGCTGGCAGCCGGCGCGGGCACACGCCTGCGCACCGCCGCCGAATCGAAGCCCTTGTGCGTGGTCGCGGGCAAGACCTTGCTCGACCACGCGCTGGAGCGGCTGGCGGTGGTCGGGATCGTGCGTGCGATCGTGGTGACGGGCTATCGCGCCGAGGCGATCGAGGGGCATATCGCCGGAAGGACCTGGCCGCTGGCGGTCGAGACGGTGCGCACGCCTGACTGGCGATTGCCCAATGGCGTGTCCGCGCTGGCGGCTGCCGGGCCGCTGGCCGGCGCACCAACCGTGCTGGCAATGTGCGACCATCTGGTCGAGCCGGCGCTCTATGCGCGGATGGCGGCGGCCGGCGCGGGTAACGGTCTGCGGCTCGGCGTCGATCGTCGGCTGGGGCATCCGTGGGTCGACCCCGAGGACGTCACGTTCGTGGCCACCGACGGCGCACGGATCGTCGCGATCGGCAAGGGCATGGAGCCACACGATTGCTATGACACGGGGGTGTTCGCCGTCGGTCGACCCTTCTTCGAAGCGCTCGCGCAGCTCGAAGCGCCATCGATCACGGAGGCGGTCCGCGCCTTGGCGGCGCGCGGCGCGGCCGAGGTCGTCGAATGCAGCGACCTGAGCTGGATCGATGTCGACGACCCCAAGGCGCTGGCCGCTGCCGAGGCATGGGCATCGCACTGAGGCGTTCGTCGACGGGCGGTTGACATCAACAACACACTACCGGACACCTCGCCGCTCGACGTTTGAGGGGGCGACATCGTGCACGTGACGCGGAGTCTGGGGCTGGCGCTGGCCGGTGCGATGATGCTGGCGGGCTGCGCCGGCGACGGTGCGAAACCGCAAAGCGCGAGCACGACAGCGGCCAAGGCGCCGGGCGCCGGCAAGGGGTACGATCACGACCCCTATCCTTCGACCTACCACGCCTATCCCGGCGTGCCGACGCTCGTCACCAACGTCACGATCTTCGACGGCGAGGGCGGGCGGATCGATCGCGGCTCGGCGCTGTTCGCCGACGGCAAGATCGTCGCGATCGGCCCGTCGCTGACCGCCCCCGCCGGGGCCACCGTGATCGACGGCACCGGCAAGGTGCTGACCCCCGGCGTGATCGACATCCATAGCCATCTCGGCGTCTATCCCTCGCCCGGCGTGCCGGCCAACAGCGACGGCAACGAGGCGACCTCGCCGACCACGCCCGATGTCTGGGCCGAGCATAGCGTCTGGCCGCAGGACCCGGGCTTCAGTCGCGCCTTGGTCAATGGTGGCGTGACGACGCTGGAGATATTGCCCGGCTCGGCCAATCTGATGGGCGGCCGCTCGGTGGTGGTGAAGAATGTCTATGCCCGCACCGAACAGGGCATGAAGTTCCCCGGTGCGCCCTATGGCCTCAAGATGGCGTGCGGCGAGAACCCCAAGCGCGTCTATGGCAGCAAGGGGCGCGAGCC
>Ga0163162_10007018_pt1 | contig 10927 bp, 9 predicted proteins | sample S55metaG_FD_115310 | JGI IMG/M metagenome (GOLD analysis project Ga0163162, IMG submission 115310) | Switchgrass rhizosphere microbial communities from Kellogg Biological Station, Michigan, USA - S5-5 metaG | ecosystem: Host-associated > Plants > Roots > Rhizosphere > Soil | place: USA: Michigan...
ATCTCCGCCGAAGAGACCATCGACCATCTCAAGCGCGACGTCGCCATCTCCAACGCCAAGGCAATCAAGTTCAAACTCGGCGGCCGCATGAGCCACGAAGAGACCCCCAAAGGCCGCAGCGAAAAACTCATCCCGCTCGTCCGCAAGACCTTCGGCGACCAGATGATCATCTCAGCCGACGCCAACGGCTCCTACACCGCCGCCCAGGCCATCCCCATCGGAAAGCTCATGCAGGAGTACAAGTACGCCTTCTTCGAAGAGCCCGTCCCCTTCGACTGGTATGAAGAGACCCGCCAGGTCGCCGACGCACTCGAGATCCCCATCGCCGGCGGCGAGCAGGAGCCCAGCACCCACAACTTCCGTTGGCTCATCGCCAACGGCGCGCTCTCCATCGTCCAGCAGGACATGTTCTACTTCGGCGGCATGATCCGCTGCATGCAGGTCGCGCGCATGGCCCACGCCTTCGGCAAGCAGTGCATTCCGCACATCTCATCCACCGGACTCGGTTACGTCTACATGATGCACTTCGTCTCCGCCATCCCCAACTCTGGTCCCTTCCACGAGTTCAAGGAGTTCAATAACGACCTCCCCTACCACTGCCCCACTTCCTCGCTCCGCAGCGACGCGAACGGAGTCATCCAGGTCCCCACCGGCCCCGGCTTCGGCGTCGACATCGACCCCGACTTCATCAGGAAAGCTACCGTCGTCACGGCCTCATCGGCGCTCTAGCTCCAGATCACCGATCGATCGACTTCACTTACTTTGGTCCTGCCCGTCAGCGCCATCCCCATCTGAAGTTCCCGCTGCAGAATCTTGATGACCTGAGTGACACCAGCCTCCCCGGCCGCACCCAGCCCATACAGATACGGCCTGCCGACCAGCACCGCGCTCGCGCCAAATGCCAGTGCCTTCAGTATGTCTGTTCCCCTCCGAATGCCGCCGTCCACCAGCACCGGCACCCGCCCAGCGACCCGCTGTGTCACCTGCGGCAAAGCGTCGATGGTCGCAGGCAGAGTGTCGAGATTACGTCCGCCATGGTTCGAGACCATAATCCCCGCAACCCCCGACTTCACCGCCCGGTCGGCATCATCGGGATTCAACACGCCTTTTACCAGCAGTGGAGTTTTGGCGAAAGAGCTCAGCCACTCGACGTCCTTCCAGGTCAACGCCGCGTCCAGCATGCTGCTGTACACCTCCAGCGATCCCGTCTTTTGGCCCCCCCGGATGACCCCCTTGAACCCTTCAAGGTTCGGCATCGCGGGCAGCGTAACATTGGCGCGCGTCTCCCGGTTGCGTGCGCCGGTGATCGGAGTATCGACGGTAAGGCAGAGCGCCTGGTATCCGCCGGCCTCGGCGCGCTGCACCAGATCGCGCGTAAAGCCATGGTCCGCCTGTGCGTACAGTTGAAACCACAACGGACTCGTGGCTGCCGCAGCCACCTCTTCCAGGCTCTTGCCTGAAAACGAGCTGACCACGAACGCCGTCTGCGCCAACCCTGCGCCCCGCGCCGTTGCCAACTCGCCCTCGGGATGAATCAGCGTCTGCGCCGCTGCAGGCGCTAGAAGAATAGGGAACGCATGCTCAACCCCAAACAGGTTCACCCGCGTATCCAGTTGCGAAACATCCATCAGGATCTGCGGACGCAAACAGATCCGCTGATACGCCTCCGCGTTCCAACGCAGAGTAAGCTCATCTCCGGCGCCGGCACAGATGTACTCCCAGCTCGTCGCCGTCATCTTCGCTTTTGCCAGCGGCTCAAAGTCTGCGACGCAGATCGCATCTGCACTCGGTACAGCAGGAGCCTCGTTTGAAGTCGGATCAGCCTTGAACAAAGTAGCTCCTTCTCGAACCGCGGGTGGTCGCATACAAAATATACCGATGTCGGTAGAGCGCAGCTTACCCCCATCTCAATCAGAGGCATCACAAATACCCTCGAAAGAGGTACGCGCCCTACCCACAACTCCCGTACCCTGTCCTCATCCCCTCCCGCGAGGACTCCCCCATGCCCATCACTCCGCAGGCTCTCTTCACCCCCGTCAACCTCGGCCCCCTCCACCTCCGCCACCGAATCGTCATGGCTCCGCTCACGCGTTCGCGCTCCACCCAGCCCGGCGACGTCCCCAGCGACCTGATGCTCGAGTACTACTCTCAGCGCGCCTCCAACGGAGGCCTCATTATCTCCGAAGCCACTACCATCTCGCCCGGAGCTCGCGGATGGTACGGTGCCCCCGGCATATTCACCGAAGCTCAGGTGAACGGCTGGATGCGCATCATCGATGCCGTGCACGCCAAGGGCGGCTACATCATCTCGCAACTCTGGCACACCGGCCGCTCCTCCAACATCGAGACCAGCGGTATCCAGCCCGTCTCCGCCTCCGTCAACCCCGACTACTGGGCCGACGCCTCCCACCTTGTTTCCGCGCCCAACGGCTGGGTGCAGCCCTCACCACACCGCGCACTCGAGCTCTCCGAGATCCCCGCCATCATAGAGGAGTACCGCCTCGCCGCCGTCCGCGCCAAGGCCGCTGGGTTCGATGCCATCGAGCTCCACTCCGGCAACGGCTACCTCCTCGACCAGTTTCTCCAGGGCGGCTCCAACCACCGAACCGACGCCTACGGCGGCTCCATCGAAAACCGCGCCCGACTCCTGCTCGAGGTCATCGAGGCAGTCAGCACCGTCTGGGGACCCAACCACGTCGGCGTTCGCATTGCACCCTCCGGCACATGGAACGGCATGTCCGACTCCAACCCCCAGGCGCTTTTCGGTTACGTAGCCGCACAGCTCAACCGCTTTCACCTCGCCTACCTCCACATCATCGAGCCGCGTGTCGAAGGCAACACCGTCACCAAGGAAGGCGAAGGCCCCGTCGCCGCACAGTTCCTGCGCCGCATCTTCGACGGCCCCATCATCGCCGCTGGAGGCTTCGAGCCCTCAACCGCCGAATCCATCGTCGCCAGCGGCACCGCCGACGCTGTAGCCTTCGGCCGCCACTTCGTCTCCAACCCCGACCTCCCCCGCCGGATCGAGCTCAACGAGCCCCTCACACCCTACGACCGCGACACCTTCTATACCTTCGACGCCCACGGATACACCGACTACCCCTTCTACGAACCGGCGGCAGCCATTTAAGCAGTGCTATCCTCCTCCGCATGGTCCGCCTCAGCGTCATGTACCCCGCCCCTGCCGGGTCGCAGTTCAACTGGGACTACTACCTCGGCACTCACCTCGAACTCGCACACCGCCTACTTGACCCACGCGGCCTCATTCGGATCGAGATCGACAAAGGTCTCGGCAGTTTCCCTCCCGGTGCCCCAGCTCCCTACCACGCCGTCGGCCACCTCTTCTTCCACACCATCGCCGATATGCAGAATGCCCTCGCCAGCACCGCCGCCGACTTTATCGCCGACGAGCGCAACTACAGCACCGTTCCCAGCGTCGTTCAGATAAACGAAGTCATCGAGCAATAGCCGCCAAAACCAGTCTTGTCTTCCCCGCTTTATGACGGTCATCCCGACCGTGAAAGGCTGACACGTTCTCTGCCGGATACGCCACTTCTCCCCGCCCACTCGCTTATGCTGTCATTCATGGAGATTCAAGGGTTCGCCTCACCCGAACGCAAACCTTACAGGTTCGTACGCACTCTTTATTTCCGCGTTCTCGTGGGTGTAGTCGGCGGAGTTGTCGTTGGTCTCGTGTGGCCGCACTTTGCGGAACTCCTCAAGCCATTCGGCGACGGCTTCATCAAGCTCATCCGGATGATGGTCGCCCCCATTATCTTCCTCACAGTTGTCGTCGGCATCGCCAGCGTAGGCGACCTCCGAAAGCTCGGCCGTCTCGGCATCAAAGCACTTCTCTACTTTGAAGTCGTCACCACGCTCGCACTCGGCATCGGCATGGTCGTTGCCAATGTCGTCCAGCCCGGCCGCGGCATGAACGTGAATCCGGCGGCGCTCGACATCAAGTCCGTCGCTCAGTACACCACCCAGGGCCAGCACCTCAGCACTGTCGACTTCCTCCTAAACATCATCCCTGACACCTTCGTCGGCGCCTTCGCCAAAGGCGAGATCCTTCAGGTCCTCTTCCTCGCCATCCTCACCGGTGTTGCCCTCGCCACTCTCGATCAGGAGCAACGCCTCATTGACGGTGCGCGAGCCCTCTCTGGCGTCTGTTATCGAATTATCAACATCATCATGGAGGCCGCTCCCCTCGGCGCCTTCGGGGCCATGGCCTTCACCATTGGCAAGTACGGAGTCGCCACGCTCCTCACGCTCGGCAAGCTCCTCCTTTGCGTCTACATCACGAGCCTCTCGTTTGTCGCCATCGTCCTCGGCCTCATCTGTTACACACATGGCATCAGCCTCTGGAAGTTCCTCCGCTACATTCGCGAAGAGATCATCATCGCACTCGGCACCAGCGCCTCCGAGCCCGTCCTTCCTCGCATGCTCATCAAGATGGAGCAGCTCGGATGCTCCCGCGCGGTTGTCGGCCTCGTCATTCCCGCCGGATACTCCTTCAACCTCGACGGAACCTCCATCTACCTCACCATCGCCGCGCTGTTCGTCGCGCAGGCCACGAATACTCACCTCACCTTGAAGCAGCAGCTCTTCGTCCTGCTCATCCTTATGCTCAACTCCAAGGGCGCCGCCACCGTCACCGGAGGAGGGTTCATCACACTCGCCGCCACGCTCTCCGCACTCGGAACCATTCCCATCGCCGGGCTCACACTCCTTCTCGGCGTCGACCGCTTCATGTCCGAGATGCGAACTCTCGTTAACCTCATCGGCAACGGTGTCGCCACCATCGTCATCGCCAAGTGGGAAGGACAGTTTGATGCCGAACGCGCCGACGCCCTCCTCAACGCAAGGAGCCCGGAGCGGCAGATTCCCGCATAAGGGTCGCACATCTGACCCCAACACCAGATCAGGTGCGCCATCTTTGTGAGAGCCGTACTCGGTGCAACAAAGACGGACGCGCGTCTGGCAGAAGCGATACTGCAATTTCGTCATCCACGGCGGGCGCGGGATCGCAGCCGGCGAGAAGCTCGCGGATGACGTCGTAGGCGGAGTAGTTGGTGCCGCCGTTCTTCAGGAAGCGCGAGACCGTCGGAAGATTGTCGCAGCCGTCGCCGGATAATGCAGCATGCGCTAGGCTCCGCTAGAACGGCCCCCGCGGAGTAGCCTTTACCACTCGCCCATTCCGCGTCTGCAGTGGCCGAAAGTCATTCCCCAACACCTTGCGGAACGCATCGAACTGCTCCTCCGACAACTCAGCCCATCGCTTCAACACAAACCAGTTCACCGTCTCCGAGCAAGGCGGAGTCGTCAGCGAACCCGGATAGTTGTAATAGCTCGCCAAATCCGTAAACGCATCCGCGACATTCAGCCCCTCCACCGTCACCGGCGCAGACGTCGACTTCTCCGGCAGTCCCGCCGACAGTATCTTCTGCAGGAACCGGTTCGGCTTCCCAACCTTGTAGATCACCCCGATCACCGCCAGCTTCTGCAGGCTCGGGTCTGCGAACACCACGTGAAGCTCCATCACGCCATACTGGCCCTGGACCGTGTGCTCCGACAGCGCGTGAAAGTGAAACTCCACCAGGGTATAGGTTACGTGTCCCAGCTCTAACGTTGGGCGATTGTCCGTATTTCCTACCAACGTATATCCCGGATTCCTCACCACCGTTGCTGTCTCCGTCGAAATCACACGCAGCGGCTCCAGCTTCGCATCCATCACCACACGGTCGATATCAATCGGAGACTGCCGCACGCTCGTCGGAGCGCAGGCAGGACTGATTTCCCCCCAGAACCCCGGCCCTTTGTCTCCCGTGTACTGAAAGTCACCGGCCGCAATCACCTGCCCCGCTGCCGGAACCGTCTGTGCAGCCACGAACGCAACCGCAGCCGCAACGAACCAAAGCTGTCGCTTCATTGGAGGAACCTCTCAATTGTGAAATGGGGAGCCCGCCGATTAGTATCCTCTCGCAACCCCATCTCGGTACAACAATCTCTCAGGCATTTCGGACCAGCTCAATCGAAGCACATGCAAAACCCAGTGCTATCCTCCTCCGCATGATCCGCCTCAGCATCATGTACCCCACCCCGCCCGGCTCGCAATTCGACTGGGACTGTCCTCGATCTGGATAGGTGACAAACGTCAGCCCCCCACCACAATCGGGTGCCCCGCGCAGGTGCCCCACGTCTCGCTTCTGAGACGTGGGAAGTCCAAGCGCTCAGTCTGTCCGTCTCAGTGCAACAACGACTCACACGCTTCTGGCAGAAGCGATACTTCAATTTCGAGATCTGCGGCGGGCGCAGGCTCGCAGCCGGCGAGAAGCTCGCGGATGACGTCGTGGGCGGAGGAGTTGGTGCCGCCGTTCTTCAGGAAGCGCGAGACCGTCGGAAGATCGTCGCCGGCCGTGATGAGCGCGGGTTCGGTACGTCTTCCGTTGCGGACCTGGGAAGCCGACGTTGGCGAGCAAGCCGTTGCAGACGCACTTTCTGCCGACGGTGTCATCGACGTTTCCGCCCTTGGAGACATAGAGGGTGGCGGGCTCGCCGGCGCAGCGATAGCCGATACCGCCCTCGGGGGTGCGGTAGGCTTCGCGCAGGACACCGAGGTCGCAGATGCGGGGACGCATGGCGTAGACGTCGGGGTCGGAGACGGTGCCTTGCAGCACGGCGACCTTGAAGGGAAAGCCAGTGGGTGAAGCGAGGGGGTCGGTGAAGACGCTGGCGTGGCCGGCGGCGACTTTGGCCAGCAGGGCCTGCTTGTAGGTGTCAGAGAGGCCTGACTCGTTGGCGAACTCGAAGGCGGTGCCTACTTGGATCCCGGCGGCTCCTTGCTCGAGCGCCTCGCGGAGCTTTTCGGGGTGGCCGTATCCTCCGGCCAGCCAGAAGGGGACGCCGAGTTCGCGGAACTTGCCTATGTCGATGGTGTCGCGCTCGCCGTAGATGGGTTCTTCGGTCTCGGAGAGCTGCATCTTGCCGCGCGGCGGCGCGTTGTGGCCGCCGGCGGTCCGTGTCTCGACGACGAAGCCGTCCACACGGCCGTTAGCCTTCTTGAGCATTGTGGTGGCGAGGGCTGATATCGTCGCCGGTATTAGTTTTGTAACCTTCTGACAGCCCTCATGCACTCAGCAAAACTCCGTGAAATGAACACATTCGCGAAAGCAGAAGCCGAGGCAAAGCCGTAGCGACTGATTTATTCTTCCGGCAGACACACCCCTAATCTCGTCAAAGCCTTCTTACCAAGGACGCATGTTACAAAGAGAAAAACTCGTCACAGCAGTACTGTCTCTCGCGCTCCTTGTTGCTTCCGGCCCTTCATTCGCGCAGGCGCCCCCACCGTCTCCGGAAGCCTCTATCAAAAAATTCCTCCTGGAGACGGTGGGTAACACGAATGACAAAGACGCCAAATATCTCTTTGCCCTCGTCGATCTCAACCACGATGGAACCAAGGAGGCTATCGTCTATCTCGTCCACTCCGATTGGTGCGGTACGGGCGGATGCACTCTCTTCGTGTTGACTCCAACTTCCTCCTCTTACAAGGTCATCTGTGAAGTCTCCATCTCAAGCCCGCCGATCCGGGTACTGACGACAAAAACGAAAGGATGGAGCGACCTTGCCGTCCACATTCGCGGAGGCGATGCCAAACTCACCTTTGACGGGAAGACATATCCCGAAAATCCCACCGTTCCTCCCGCCATCAGGCTTCGTCATCAGGTTGCCGGAAAAACCATCATCCCTTCCACCAACCAGGCACTCCCCCTCTATCCCTGACCTTGAAAACCTCAAAATCCCAGCAAATCGTTTGTCAAGTCATAAATCGCACATCTCATTGAAAATAAGCCTCTTCCAAGTGCCGACTAATTACCCGAACTGCTAGAATAGATCTAGTAGAAGAAAAACAGCGAAGGCCTGATTTCGAATCAGGCCTTACGCATTTAACCCCTTTATCTCTAATACTTTGCACCCCATACATCAATAAAATCAGCATTGTGCAGAAGAAGTACAAACCTAACTCTTTATTTTTGAAGATTTTGCACAAATATGACGGGAGGGGGAGAGCCAGGAAACACGCCTGCGGAAAGCGAGTTAAAATGGACTCTTATGGCTACCGCCGACCTCGCCCCCAGCCCTGTCCGTACTGCTCAGACACCGTTCTCAAACGAGCCCTTCATCGACTTCTCCCTCTCCGAGAACAAGCGAGCCATGCTCGATGCCCTCGCCAAGGTTGAAGGTGAGCTAGGACGCGAGTACGACATCATCATAGGCGGCCGACGCCTCCAGACCACCGGCAAGATCGTCTCCACCAACCCCGCGCGCCCCGCGCAGGTCATCGGCATCCACCAGCGCGCCGAAGCCGACCTCGCCGAGACCGCGATGCAGGCCGCCCTCGCCGTATTCCCAGCGTGGAGCCGCACCCCGGTCGCCGATCGCGCCGCCCTGCTCTTCCGCGCCGCCGATCTCATCCGCCAGCGCAACTTCGAGTTCTGCGCCTGGCTCACCTACGAGGTCGGGAAAAACTGGGCCGAAGCCGACGCCGACGTAGGCGAGACCATCGACTTCCTCGAGTTCTACGGCCGCGAAGCCCTCCGCCTCGACGCCGCCAAGACTCCCATCCAGTTCCCCGGCGAGCGCAACCAGCTCCGCTACCTTCCGCTCGGCGTCGGCGCCGTCATCCCGCCCTGGAACTTCCCCTTCGCCATCATGGCCGGGATGACCGCGGCCTCCATCGTCACCGGCAACACCGTCATCCTCAAGCCCTCGGTCGACGCCCCCACCATCGCCGCCCGCTTCATGAACCTCCTCGAAGAAGCCGGCCTCCCCGACGGAGTAGTCAACCTCTGCCAGGGCGAGGGGCCGGGCTTCGGCTCTGCCATCGTGGCTCACCCGCAGACAAGATTCATCGCCTTCACCGGCTCCAAAGCCGTCGGCCTCGAGATCCACGAGAGCGCCGCCAGGACCCAGCCCGGTCAGATCTTCATCAAGCGCACCATCCTCGAGATGGGCGGCAAGGACTCGATCATCGTCGACGCGGACGCCGACCTTGACCTCGCCCTCGAAGGCGTCGTCGCCAGCGCCTTCGGCTTCAACGGCCAGAAATGCTCCGCCTGCTCTCGCGCCATCGTCGATGCCAGGATCTACGACGTCTTCTGCGACCGCCTCCAGGCCCGCGTAGAAAAGATCCAGACCGGGGACCCAGCAAAGAACGTCTACACCGGCCCGGTCATCAGTCCGAAGTCCTACAACAAGATTCTCGGCTACCTCGAGATCGCGAAGACCGAGGGCCGCATCCTTAACGGCGGCAGCCCAATCGAGAATGCCGACGGTGGCTACTACATCGCGCCGACAGTCGTGGCAGACGTGAGCCCAACCGCCCGCCTTGCCCAGGAGGAGGTCTTTGGGCCCGTCCTTGCAGTCATCAAGTCCTCAAGCTTCGACGAGGCGCTGACCATCGCAAACAACACCGAGTACGGACTCACCGGAGCCATCTACTCAGCCTCTCGCGAGAAGCTCGCCCGCGCTCGCGAGGAGTTCCACGTCGGTAACCTGTACCTGAACCGTAAGTGCACCGGCGCGATGGTGGGAGCACATCCCTTCGGCGGCTTCAATATGAGCGGAACCGACTCAAAGGCCGGCGGCCCTGACTACCTCCTGCTCTTCACCCAGGCCAAGAGCATCGCTGAGAAGATCGGCCACGCCAGCCAGGCAGATGAGAAGCAGTCAGACCAGATGGGAATGTAACAAACTGGAAGCGTAACGAAGAAGCCCGCTCTCATGGCGGGCCTCTTCGTTTGATCCTGTGAAGCCTCAGGCTGACTTCATCTCGATCAGATTTCCTGCCTTAGCAGCTGCTTCGGCCAACACGCGATGGTGAATCGTGAAAAGGGCCAGCTCCAGCCGGTCGGAGACGCCGGTCTTATCGTAAATTCCGCGCAGGTAGTTCTTGATGACCTGTTCTTTCGTTCCAAGCTGCAGCGCAATCTCTTTGTTCTTGCAACCCTGCACGATCAGCGCGACGATTTGCATCTCCTTCGGAGTCAGGCGGTCGCGAACTCGCGCGCCTACGCTGTCGGTTGCGTGGATGGCAGTAACATTGGCTCGCTGGAGGTAGCGCTGACCACGGGCCACACGGCGCACGCAGTCTACGAGATCGATTCCTGCGATGTTACGGCAGACGATCCCGTCGAGCTTTTGAACAACCTCATCGGCGACTTGTTCTGAGTTTTCGGCGACGAAGACAACTCTGCTGCCGGACGAGCGCGCCTGTTCTGCGAGCGAGGCAATCTCCGGGCGAAGACTTGAAGCGACGAGGAGCACGGAGCCACGCAGGCTTTCGAGGGCGCTCCAGAGTTTCGTTAGATCTTCACACTGGGCGACTATGCGCATGTCGTCTTCCAGCGCGAGAACACGTGCAGCCCCTGCCCGGAAGATCGCCTGGTTATCGGCGAGAATGATGCGATTCATTGCTTTTATGGCCTCCTGCAGCGGGGTCATGTGCCCCGCAATTCCCTCATCGGCGGTTTAATCCCGCCTAACCTATGTGTCTTCAATTCGGACAACCTCAGTATCTTGCTGCGGGAGCCTGAATCGTAACTCCCTCTCATCCTCCCGACAGAGTATCGTTTTTTGAACCCAGAGCATTCCGAGCGTAATCCAATCCAACGTGCGGTGTGCACGAGCACCGGTTCGCGAAGTATAACAAGGGTATGCCGAAGCCTATTTTGCTCGCCATCGATGACGACACCAGCGTACTGGAGGCTGTAGTCCAGGACCTGCGACGTCATTACGGCCAGGACTATCGAATCGTCCGGGCGGCCTCCGGCGGGGCCGCACTCGATATATGTCGCCAGCTGAAGGAGCGCAACGACATCGTTGCCCTCTTCCTCTCGGACCAACGCATGCCGGGAATGACTGGCGTCGA
>Ga0163162_10007020_pt1 | contig 10925 bp, 14 predicted proteins | sample S55metaG_FD_115310 | JGI IMG/M metagenome (GOLD analysis project Ga0163162, IMG submission 115310) | Switchgrass rhizosphere microbial communities from Kellogg Biological Station, Michigan, USA - S5-5 metaG | ecosystem: Host-associated > Plants > Roots > Rhizosphere > Soil | place: USA...
AGCTACCAGGTGGTCAACACCGGGCGGCTGGCCGAGCTGTACCCCGACGGCGGCGACGTGACCCCGGACGACCTGGTCGCCTCCGGGGCCGTACGGCCCGGTTCGCTGATCAAGGTGCTGGGCACCGGCGACGCCCCGGCGGGGCTGAGGGTGAGCGCGCACGCGTTCTCCGCCAGCGCCCGCGACAAGATCACCGCAGCGGGCGGGACCGCCACCCAGCTGTAAGCACCCAGGCCGGCGCCGCGGCAGCCCGGCCCCGTGAGGGGCCCGGTCAGCGGCGCCGGCCGCCCGCGCTGGCGGGCCCGGCAACCCCGGTCAGCGGGTTAGACTGCGGCGTGCACGCCACGCCCCGAGGCACCCGGGCGAGACCCGGCCAGGAGCGGTAGATGCAGACCCTTCGAGTTGAGGACGGCCGATGCTAACCGGTTTCCTCCGGGCCTTCCGGACTCCTGACCTGCGCAGGAAACTGCTGTTCACGGTCTTTATCATCGCCATGTTCCGGCTCGGCGCAGCGCTGCCTATCCCCGGCGTCTCCGAGCACAACGTCAACGTCTGCCTCAACCAGGCCTCGAACTCGAGCGGCGGCCTGTTCCAGCTGGTCAACCTGCTGAGCGGCGGGGCGCTGCTGAAGCTGTCGGTGTTCGCGCTCGGCATCATGCCCTACATCACCGCGAGCATCATCCTGCAGCTGCTGGTCAAGGTCATCCCGCGGCTGGAGACGCTGCGCCAGGAGGGCCAGAGCGGCCAGGCCAAGATCACCCAGTACACCCGCTACCTGACCATCGGGCTGGCCATCCTGCAGTCCACCGGCATCGTGGCGCTGGCCCGGTCCGGCAACCTGATCAGCGGCTGCACGGTGCCGCTGATCCCCAGCCCGACGGTGTTCACCATCACCACGATGGTCATCACCATGACTGCGCGCACCGCGGTCATCATGTGGCTGGGCGAGCTGATCACCGACCGCGGCGTCGGCAACGGCATGTCGCTGCTGATCTTCACCCAGGTCATCGCGGTGATCCCGGGCGAGATGCTGGCCATCTACCGGACCAAGAAGGCGTTCGTGTTCCTCCTGGTGCTGGCCGTCGGGGTGGCGATCATCGCGTTCGTGGCCTTCATGGAACAGGCCCAGCGCCGTATCCCGGTGCAGTACGCCAAGCGGATGGTGGGCCGGAAGATGTACGGCGGCTCGTCCACCTACATCCCGCTGAAGGTCAACCAGGCCGGCGTCATCCCGGTCATCTTCGCGTCCTCGATGCTGTACATCCCGCAGCTGGCCGCCCAGCTGTTCGGCAGCACCACGAACCCGCAGCCCTGGGTCCAGTGGGTGGACTCGCACCTGGTGCGAGGCGACTCGCCGGACTACATGCTGCTGTTCTTCCTGCTGATCGTGTTCTTCACCTACTTCTACGTGTCGATCACCTTCGACCCGGTGGAAGTCGCGGACAACATGAAGAAGTACGGCGGCTTCATCCCCGGCATCCGCCCGGGCCGGCCGACCGCGGAGTACCTCGGCTACGTGCTCACCCGGCTGACCGCACCCGGTTCGGTGTACCTGGGCATCGTGGCGCTGATCCCGATGGTCGCCATCGGCCTGGTCGGGGCCTCCCAGCAGTTCCCCCTCGGCGGCACCAGCATCCTGATCGCGGTGGGGGTGGGACTCGACACGGTCAAGCAGATCGAGAGCCAGCTGCAGCAGCGTAACTATGAGGGTTTCCTGCGGTAGTGCGCGCCGTCCTCGTCGGGCCCCCCGGTGCGGGCAAGGGGACGCAGGCCCAGTTCATCGCCTCCCAGCTGGCGATCCCGAAGATCTCCACCGGGGATATCTTCCGGTACAACGTCAGCACGGGTACCGAGCTGGGCCGGCGGGCCAAGGCCTACATGGACCGCGGCGACCTGGTCCCCGACGAGGTGACGATCGGGATGGTCACCAGCAGGCTCCAGGAGGACGACGCCCACGCCGGGTTCCTGCTTGACGGGTTCCCGCGGAACGTCCCCCAGGCCGAGACCCTGAAGAAGCTGCTGACCTCCTGGGACACCAAGCTGGACATCGTCTTGGAGCTGGTGGTCGAGGACGACGAGGTGGTCCGGCGGCTGTCCGGGCGGCGGACCTGCCGCCGCTGCGGGCACGTCTGGCACGTGTCCTTCGACCCGCCGTCCCGCAAGGGGATCTGCGACGAGTGCGGCGGCGAGCTGTTCCAGCGGGACGACGACCGCGAGGAGACCATCCGGCACCGGATCGACGTGTACGCGGAGCAGACCCAGCCGCTGATCGCGTTCTACGCGGACGAGGGGATCCTGCTCGGCATCGACGCGACCGGACCGGTGGAGGACATCACCAGCAGGGCCCTGACGGCCCTGCAGCGGTTCCTTCGCTGAGCAGGATGGGCCGCCAGGACCGCGGCGGTAGCGTGGAGGAAAACCCCGGAGGCAGCATGCGGATGAGGCGGGAACCGCCGGTTCAGCTGAAGACCCCCGCGCAGCTCCGGCTGATGCGCGAGGCCGGCCTGGTGGTCGCCGCTGCGCTGGACGCGGCGGTGGCGGCCGCGCAGCCCGGGGTGAGCACCGCCGAGGTGGACGCGGCGGCGGCCGCTGTGATCACCGGCGCCGGCGCGACGGCGTCGTTCCTCGGGTATCACGGCTACCCGGCCACGCTGTGCGTCTCGGTGAACGACGAGATCGTGCACGGGATCCCGGCCGCGGACCGGCTGCTGGCGGCCGGCGACCTGGTGTCCATCGACTGCGGCGCGATCGTCGCGGGCTGGCACGGCGACGCGGCCCGCACGGTCATCGTCGGCCCAGGCGGCCCGGACGGCGCCGCCGCGCTGATCGCGGCCTGCGAGGAGGCCATGTGGCAGGGCCTGGCCGCGGCCCGGGCAGGCGCACGGCTGACCGACATCTCGCACGCGATCGAGACCAGCGCGCACGCCGCCGGGCGGTACGGCATCGTGGCCGAGTACACCGGGCACGGCATCGGCACCGAGATGCACATGGACCCGCCCGTCCCCAACCTGGGCCGGCCCGGGCGCGGACCGCTGCTGGCCGAGGGCATGGCGCTGGCCATCGAGCCGATGCTGACGGCCGGCCGGGCCGACACCCGGCTGCTGGACGACGGCTGGACGGTGGTCACGGAGGACGGCAGTCTTGCCGCGCACTTCGAGCACACCGTCGCGATCACCGCGGACGGGCCGTGGGTGCTGACCGCCGCGGACGGCGGGGCCGCCCGGCTGGGCCGTCCCGCCGGGCCGGCCGCGGTACCGGTGCCCGGGCACCACGCCGGCCGCGCGGGCTGAGGAGGACGCCGGATGCCGGACGACCCCCGGATCAGGGCCTCGGACGAGGACCGCGACCGGACCGCGGCGCTGCTGCGCGAGCATCACGCGGTGGGCCGGCTGACGCCCGCCGAGTTCAGCGAGCGGCTGGACCGGGCGTACGCCGCGACGACCGTCGGCGACCTGGACGAACTGCTCGCCGACCTGCCCGGCATCGACCTGTACCAGCTGCCGCACGCGTCGCTGCTGCGCTACCAGGATGCGGCCGGCCGGCCGCTCCCGGCCGAGCGGCCGGGAGCGGGCCCGGTGGTGCCGGGCGGGCGGTTCTCGCCGGCGTGGCTGTCCGCCTGGGGCGGCTTGGCCACTCTGACGCTGGTCACCTTCCTGGTCTGGCTGGGCACCGGCGCGGGTTTCCCGTGGTTCCTCCTGGTCGCCGGGCCCATCGGGATCATCCTGCTGGCCCGCTGGCTGGGCGGGGCGTCGCACCATGGCTAGCGGCGGTGGCCCGAGCCGAGCCCGGTTCGCTATCTGGGCCCGGGTCGCGTAGACTCGCCACCGGCCCTCATAGGCTGCCGTTCCCGTATGGCCTCACGTCTGCGGTGTGGCAGGCAGTCGCTCTGCTGGGCCCGCCCGTTCCCGGTATCGCGCGCAAGCGTGGACGGCCATGGGCGTGCCAGGGAATAACTGACAACGGTTACCAGTTAGCACGACCTGAAGGCCGGAAGGCTCAGGCGATAGCGAAGCGCGGAGGATATGCCCAAGAAAGACGGCGCCATCGAGATTGAGGGCACGGTGGTTGAATCGCTCCCCAATGCCTTCTTCCGGGTGGAGCTCGACAACGGGCATAAGGTCCTGGCCCACATCAGCGGCAAGATGCGGATGCACTACATCCGGATCCTGCCCGATGACCGGGTTGTCGTTGAGCTCAGCCCGTACGACCTGAGCCGCGGACGGATCGTCTACCGGTACAAGTAAGCAGCACAGTACAAGTCAGAAACACAGTGAGCGGCGCCCGGGCCAGGACGGCCCGGCGCTATGAGGAGCCCACCATGAAGGTCAAGCCGAGTGTGAAGAAGATCTGCAGCAAGTGCCGGATCATCCGCCGGCACGGCCGTGTCATGGTCATCTGCTCTGACCCGCGCCACAAGCAGCGGCAGGGCTGAGCCCGTACCGACACGCACCGCGATCCGCGGCCGGACCCCGGCCGCGGATCACCCCCGGAGGAGGCCGGGGCCTGGTCCTGGGCAGGGACCGGGAGCGGCGCGCAGGACCTCCGGACCGAAGGAGAAACTGCCCAGTGGCACGACTTGTTGGCGTCGACCTCCCGCGCGATAAGCGCCTGGAGGTCGCTCTTACGTATGTGTACGGAATCGGCCGCACCCGCGCCACCGAGACCCTCGAGGCCACCGGCGTGAGCGGGGACACCCGTGTCCACCAGCTCACCGACGACGAGCTGGTCCGCCTGAGGGACTGGATCGAGGCGACCTACAAGGTCGAGGGTGACCTGCGCCGCGAGGTTCAGGCAGACATCCGCCGCAAGGTTGAGATCGGCTGCTACCAGGGCATCAGGCACCGCCGCGGCCTGCCGGTGCACGGGCAGCGCACGCAGACCAACGCCCGCACCCGCAAGGGCAAGAAGAAGACCGTCGCCGGGCGCAAGAAGGCCGGCAAGAAGTAGTAGTCCGCGCGACCGCGGACCGATCACCTCCGCCAGGACAGGAGCAGGATGCCTCCGAAGAGCCGTGCCGGCGCCGTCAAGAAGGTGCGCCGCAAGGAACGGAAGAACGTTGCCCACGGGCACGCTCACATCAAGAGCACGTTCAACAACACCATCGTCTCGATCAGCGACCCGGCCGGAAGCGTCATCTCGTGGGCGTCATCCGGGCAGGTCGGCTTCAAGGGCTCGCGTAAGTCGACGCCCTTCGCTGCCCAGATGGCCGCCGAGGCCGCGGCACGCCGGGCCATGGAGCACGGCATGCGCAAGGTCGACGTGTTCGTCAAGGGCCCTGGCTCGGGCCGGGAGACCGCCATCCGGTCGCTGCAGGCGACCGGCCTGGAGGTCGGCTCGATCCAGGACGTGACCCCGGTTCCGCACAATGGCTGCCGCCCGCCCAAGCGGCGCCGGGTCTGAAGGGTAGCGATAGATGTCCCGATACACCGGCGCCGACTGCAAGCGCTGCCGCCGCGAGAAGACGAAGCTCTTCCTCAAGGGCGCCAAGTGCGACTCGCCGAAGTGCCCCATCGAGATCCGGCCCTACCCGCCGGGCGAGCACGGCCGCAACCGGCCCAAGGAGAGCGAGTACCTGCTCCAGATCCGCGAGAAGCAGAAGGCCAAGCGGATCTACGGCGTGCTGGAGCGGCAGTTCCACACCTACTACGAAGAGGCCACCCGCAAGCGCGGCAAGACCGGCGAGGTCATGCTCCAGATCCTGGAGAGCCGGCTGGACAACGTCGTGTACCGGGCCGGCTTCGCCAAGAGCCGGGACATGGCGCGGCAGCTGGTCAGCCACGGCCACATCCTGGTCAACGGCAAGAAGGTCGACATCCCGTCCTACCGGGTCGCCGAGGCCGACATCATCGAGGTGCGCGCCAAGTCGCACGAGATGACGCCGTTCATCGTGGCCCGCGCCGAGGCCGGCGAGCGTCCCACCCCCGCCTGGCTGGAGGTCATCCCGGACAAGATGCGCGTGCTGGTGCACACGCTGCCGAGCCGGGCGCAGGTCGACACTCAGGTCCAGGAACAGCTGATCGTCGAGTACTACTCGAAGTAAGGCGGCCCTCGCGCCGCAGGATCGCGACTGTCATATAGCGGGCAGCGCGGAAAGGAACTACCCATGCTCATCGCCCAGCGCCCGAGCCTGACCGAGGATCAGGTCGACGATTTCCGGTCCCGGTTCGTCATCGAGCCCCTGGAGCCGGGCTTCGGCTACACCATCGGCAACTCGGTCCGGCGGACCCTGCTGTCGTCGATCCCCGGCGCCGCGGTGACCAGCATCCGGATCGAGGGAGTGCTCCACGAGTTCTCCACCGTGCCCGGGGTCACCGAGGACGTCACCGACATCATCCTGAACCTCAAGGAGCTCGTCGTCTCCTCCGAGCACGACGAGCCGGTGCCGATGTACCTGCGCAAGCAGGGCCCTGGCGTGGTCACCGCGGCGGACATCGCGCCGCCGGCCGGGGTCGAGGTGCACAACCCCGACCTGCACATCGCCACCCTGAACGGCAAGGGCAAGCTGGAGATGGAGCTGACCGTCGAGCGCGGCCGCGGCTACGTCTCGGCCACCCAGAACAAGCAGCCAGGGCAGGAGATCGGCCGGATCCCGATCGACTCGATCTACTCGCCGGTGCTGCGGGTGACCTACAAGGTCGAGGCGACCCGTGTGGAGCAGCGGACCGACTTCGACCGGCTGATCCTGGACGTCGAGACCAAGCCGTGCATGCGGCCGCGGGACGCGGTGGCGAGTGCGGGCAAGACCCTGGTCGAGCTGTTCGGCCTGGCCCGCGAGCTGAACGTGGACGCCGAGGGCGTCGACATCGGCCCGTCGCCGACCGACGCGGCGCTGGCCGCCGATCTCGCGCTGCCGATCGAGGAGCTGAACCTCACCGTCCGCTCCTACAACTGCCTCAAGCGCGAGGGCATCCACACCGTCGGCGAGCTGGTCGCCCGCAGCGAGCAGGACCTGCTCGACATCCGCAACTTCGGCGCCAAGTCGATCGAGGAAGTCAAGCAGAAGCTGATCGACATGAACCTGGCGCTCAAGGATTCCCCGCCCGGGTTCGACCCGGGTACCGCGGCGGACAGCTACGGCGCGGACGACGACGAGAGCTACGTCGAGACCGAGCAGTACTGACCGGCCACACTGACCGGGCCACCGCGGCCTGGCGCAGTCGACTACAGGAGTAATTCCCATGCCCACGCCAACCAAGGGCCGCCGGATGGGTGGCAGCTCGGCGCATCAGAAGCACATGCTGTCGAACCTGGCCACGGCGCTCTTCGAGCATGGCAAGATCACGACCACCGAGGCCCGGGCCCGCCGGCTGCGGCCGTTCGCCGAGCGCCTGATCACCCAGGCCAAGCGCGGCGACCTGCACGCCCGGCGCCAGGTCCTCACCGTGGTCACGGACAAGGGCGTGGTGCACACCCTGTTCACCGAGATCGGGCCGAGCTTCGCCACCCGGGACGGTGGCTACACCCGGATCACCAAGATCGGCCCGCGCAAGGGGGACAACGCCCCGCTCGCGGTGATCGAGCTGGTGCAGGAAGAGGCCGAGGCCAGGGCGCCGCGCCGCCGCCGGCTGGCGCGCCGGCCGGCCACCGCGGCCGCGCCCGCCCGGGCCACCGCGTCGGTGCCCGCACCGGCCGCGGCTCCGGCTGAGGAGACCGAGGAGGCCACGGCCGAGGCCAGCACCGAAGCCGAGGCCAGCACCGAGGCTGAGGACGCGGCAGCGGACACGGCTGAGGACACGGGCGCCGAGGCCGCCGACGGTGACGAGGCCGAGGACGCCTAGCCAGCCGTCCCCGGCCCTGGGGATGACCAGGTCAGCCGAGCCGGATCCGGGCACCTGCCGGATCCGGCTCGACCTGTCTTACGACGGTGCGGGCTTCCACGGCTGGGCCAGCCAGCCCGGCCTGCGCACGGTCCAGGACGAGGTGGAGCGGGCCCTGGCCACCGTGCTCGGCCTGCCGGCTGTCCGGGTGACCGTGGCGGGCCGGACCGACACCGGCGTGCACGCCCGCGGCCAGGTCGCGCACGCGGACGTGCCTGCTGACCGGTGGCCGGGCGATCAGCTGCTCACCACGAGCGGGCCCGTGCTGCGGCGACTGGCCGGGCTGCTGCCGCCGGACGTGCGGATCCGCGCGATCGGCCCGGCCCCGGACGGGTTCGACGCGCGGTTCTCCGCGCTGTGGCGGCGCTACTCCTACCGGGTGTGCGACGAAAGCGCGGCCGCCGATCCGCTGCGCCGCGGGGACACCCTGTGGCATCCCCGGCCGCTGGACGTGGCGCTGATGAACGAGGCCGCCGCCGCGCTGGCCGGGGAGCACGACTTCGCCGCGTTCTGCCGTCGCCGGGAGGGTGCCAGCACGGTCCGCGCGCTGCTCCGGCTGGAGTGGCAGCGCACCGCGCCGGGGCTGGCCGTGGCGGCGGTGGTGGCCGACGCGTTCTGCCACAACATGGTCAGGGCGCTGACCGGGGCCCTGCTCGCGGTCGGCGACGGGCGCAAGCCACCCGGCTGGCCCGCCGCGGTGCTCGCCGCGCGGATCCGCGACCCGGCTGTGCACGTCGCCCCGGCGCACGCGCTGTGCCTGGAGGAGGTCCGCTACCCGGCACCCGGCGAGCTGGCCGCCCGCGCCGCCGCCACCCGCCGCCTGCGGTGCTAGCTGGCTCGTCAGGCCGTCTTGCCGTTGACCAGCCGGTCGCTGAGGGCGACGTTGGCCGAGCCGTTCAGCACCCGGTTGCAGAACTGGATCAGGTCCGCCTTCTGGGCCGCGTTCTTCGGCTTGTGCTGGCTGGCGAGCTCGGCCCAGATCAGGATCAGGTAGTGGCCCTTCACGTCGGCGACCTCGATCCCGGTGCCCTTGCCCAGGTTGCGGGTCGGGCCCTTGGTGCCGCGCAGCTGCAGGATGAACTCGTGCGTCCCGGTGGCCAGCCCGGCGTGCTGGGCTAGCCGGGCGCTCTGCAGGTTCAGCACCCCGATCGTGCCCATGATCTTCTTGTCCCCGGACAGGTAGCTGCCCCGGAGCACCTGAGTGCAGGCGGCGGCCTGCACCGCGGCCTGGAGCTTGGCGCCGATGACCGCGGGCTCGCAGTGCTTGCCGCGCTTGGCGGCGGTGAGTGTGTAGGTCTGGCCCGAGGCCGTGAAATGGGCCGGGAACACCTCAGGCAGGGTCAGGGGGACCGGGTCCACCTTCCTGGTCTGGATGTGCCCCCAGCGCCCGCTGGAGGACGGCGAGGGGGACGGGGAGGGCGTCGTGGGTGCCGACGGGCTCGCGGACGGCGAGGGTCCGGCCGTCGGGGTGCCGTGGTGGCTGAACTTCAGCACGTACGTCACCGCGGCCGCCGCGATCACCAGCACGGCCCCCAGGGCGACCAGCAGGCGCAGCCTGCCGCCTCGGCGGGCCCGCTTGCCGCGCGGGGCGCCGCGCGGCGGCCCGCCCGCGGCCGGAGCGGCGGTCTCCTTCTCCGCCGTCGTCCCGGCCGCCGGGACGGCCTGGGCGGCCCCCGTGGTGCTAGCTCCAGCGGTGCTGGCTCCAGCGGTGCTGGCTCCAGCGGTACTGGCTCCGGTGGCCGCTGCCACCGGCGCGGCCAGGCCCGGCCAGGACGACGCGGACCCGGTGGCGTCGTCGTCGGCGGCCCAGGGCTGGATCGAGGGGACGTCCATGGACGGGGGATAGGCAGCGCCGCCGGGGCCCTTGGCGGCCGGCCAGCCGTACCCGTGCTCGGCCGACGCGGCGCCCGGCCAGGCGGCGGCCACGCCGCCCGCGCCGTCCGCGGGCAGGTTCCACGCGGCGAACTGGCCCGGCGGGTACACCGGCGGCGGCTGGCCGGGCGCGGGCGGGAAGCCGCGGGCCGGGCCCTTGCGCGCGAACGAGCCGGCCGCGCCGTAGTGGCTGCCGGCCAGGGCAAATCCGCCGTCAGTACCGCCGTCCGGGTCGCCGTAGCCGCTGTCCGGCCAGAGCACGTCATCCTCGTCCGGCATGCGGTAGCCAGCGTGCGGCTGGTCCGCGTCCACGTCACCCGGGTAGTGCATGCGGTGAGCGTATCGCTGGTCCGCGGCTGTGATAGCGCTCTCAGGACGATTCCCGTGCTTACTGGCTGCCGGCTCCGCCGGCTCCCTCGCTTTGACCGTCACTCTGCGGGCCGGTATCCTTCGTCAGGCGTTCATGTGCGTTGGCATGCCCGCGCAGCCCGTACTGGGCTGCGCAGCGGCGGCTGATGCAGCGGACCCACCGCCCGGCGGAGGTTTCCCCGGGCGGGCCCACGGATCTCCGGACCCCACGCGAAGGCTTACGACTGTGCGCACTTTCAGCCCGAAGGCGGGCGACATCCACCGTCAGTGGCATGTCATCGACGCGAACGATGTTGTTCTCGGGCGGCTGGCCAGCCAGGCGGCCATCCTGCTGCGCGGCAAGCATAAGGCGGTTTTTGCGCCGCACCTGGACACCGGCGACTTCGTGATCATCATCAACGCGGACAAGGTCGCGCTGAGCGGCAGCAAGCGCGAGGACAAGAGGGCCTACCGGCACTCCGGTTACCCCGGCGGCCTGCGCTCGGTGTCCTACGGCGAGCTGCTCGCCAAGCACCCCGAGCGGGCGGTCGAGAAGGCCGTGCGCGGGATGCTGCCGAAGAACACGCTGGGCCGCCAGATGCTCAGCAAGCTGAAGGTCTACGCGGGCCCGCACCACCCGCACCAGGCTCAGCAGCCGGTGCCGTTCGAGATCACCCAGGTCCCACAGCTGGCCGGCGCTGGCCGCGCCGCCGCGCGGTGACCGCGTAACCAGAGCCTAAGAGGAAGCGCGAGGAAGGCATCGTGTCCGAGCCCACCCAGACCCTGAACCCGGAGGCCGGCGAAGAGTCGGCTACGGCGGAGGGGGAGCACCTTTCTGAGTACACCACCGAGTCCGGGGACACCCCGGCGGGCGGCCCGGCGCGGGCG